>OWKP01001997.1_pt1 | contig 11512 bp, 6 predicted proteins | sample 1732991 | NCBI WGS metagenome assembly OWKP01 (sample SAMN05065777, study PRJEB22554) | human gut metagenome | biome: ENVO:2100002; feature: ENVO:00000062; material: ENVO:00002003 | host: Homo sapiens | place: USA
CCCTAGAGTTCGTCGGCAGCGTCAGATGTGTATAAGAGACAGCTTATAACACCTGTTGCCGAACTGTACTGTTCAAGACAACCCTTACATCCGCATCCGCAGGTAAGAGTTTCTTTAGGATTTACAGTTATATGACCTATCTCACCGGCAGCTCCATTCTCACCGGTAAGGATTTTGCCATCCATAATAATTCCACCACCTACACCTGTTCCAAGCGTAACCATAACGATATTGTCAAAACCGCGTCCGCCGCCACGCCACTGCTCACCAAGAGCTGCAACATTTGCATCATTACCAACGGCAACCGGCAGACCTGTCTTTTGCGCCAGATATTCCTCCATTGCAAAATCATGCCAATCTAGGTTGTTGGAATACAGCACCGTTCCGCCGTCCACAGTTCCCGGGCATCCGACACCAACACCTGCAACGTCCTTTCCCTCCGCCAGCTGCAGGCACAGCGCTGCAATGTCATCGCAGACAGCTTCCGCCGGGCGCGGCAGGTTTGTGGGGGTGTTGGCTTCGCACAGAATTTCACCCTCGCTGTTCACAAGTGCGGCCTTGATGTTTGTGCCGCCAAGATCTACGCCCAGATACAACATATGCCGTTTCTCCTTCCTTGTTTTACTCTACGGTCAGGTCGGCGCGCAGCAGAATATTCTCTGCATTGTCGCCAAGCTGGAGTTCAAATTTTCCGGGTTCTACCCGCCATACATAATCAGGACCAAGGGTACGCAGCTGCTTTGGTCCGACAGTCAGTTCCACCCGACGGCTTTCACCGGGCGCAAGCGTCAGACGGCGGAAAGCTGCCAGCTGGCGCTCCGGCTTTACGACGGAGCTGAACATATCCCGCACATACAGCTGCGGCACGGCATCGCCGGTGTACTTGCCGGTATTGGTGACTGTGACACTGACAGTGACCGTGTCCTGCGGACCGATCACACTGCGACTCAGGGTCATATCGCTGTAAGCAAACGTTGTGTAGGTCAGACCGTAGCCAAACGGATACAGCGGCAGCCAGTCCATCTCCACATAGCGTTTTCCGCCGCCGGGTCGCCGGCTGTAATGGCAGGGAATCTGCCCGACACTGCGCGGGAATGTGATGGGAAGCCGTCCACCCGGGGCTGCATCGCCAAACAGTGTTTTTGCAATAGCGGTGCCGCCCTGCTCACCGGGGAACCACGCCTCCAGAATGGCAGGCAGATGATCGTTTTCCCAATTCGCCGTAACGGGGCGTCCGCTTTGCAGCACCAGCACCACAGGGGTTCCGGTTGCATAAACAGCCTGTACCAGCTCAAGCTGTCTGCCGGGCAGGTTCAGGTCGGTGCGGTCAAAGTTCTCGCCGCTGGTCTCCTCGTTGTCGCCCATGCAAAGGATGGCGACATCCGCTTTGCGTGCGGCTTCCACTGCTGCGGGGAAATTTTCCCGCCCGGCGCTGTACCCGAAAATCACGCGGGCGCCCCGCCGGTCGTTGACAAACTCAATGCGGATTTTATAAGTGCGTCCGGCTTCAAAGTGGAAATCCAATGCCTGGTCAGCGCTCTTATCCTTGCCCCAGCCATCAATCAGCAGTTTGTCATCCACGTACAGGCGCATACTATCCTGCGTACTCAGCCCGATGCAGCCATCCATTGTGCGGGGCATAACCACAGAACCCGTCCAGACAACGCTGAAACAGTTGGCATCCAGGGCAGGATGCGGCAGTGCGAAAATCCAGTTGAAGTTGACGGTGCGATCCGTGCGAACCTGCACCGGTTCGCCCTGCGGCACAGGTCCGTTATAATAGTGACCTGTCAGCCCGGATTCGCCGTTTTCATCGCGCAGCATGGACGGATCAAACGGGTGCAGCGCCTGCCCCAAAAAGTTGCAGCCGCGCTCATACAGCACCTCGGTTTCGGGGCTGACTGCAGCACGGATTCCGTCCAGCACAGAAACCCCGCCTTTGCGACCGCGTGTTTCGGTATAGTCGCCATAAGAAACCGTATCAGCTGCCGGACCGATGACTGCCACGCTGCGCAGGTCTTTTCTGATCGGCAGCAAGCCGTCATTCTTGAGCAATACGATGGATTTTTCCGCTATTTTTTCCGCGGTGGTCAGGTGTTCCGGGCAGCGCAGGATTTTATCGGCGCGTTTTTCATCCGTATAAGGATTTTCAAACAACCCCAGTGCAAATTTCATACGCAGCACACGCCGACACGCCGTATCCAGCACCGACATCTTCATGGAACCGCTTTCAATCAGGTGGGCAATCGCTTTCTGCCAGACATCATGCGGAAAGTCGTAAAGCTGCAAGTCCACGCCGGCTTCCAGCCCAAGGCGGATGGCCTCCTCCGGCGTTTCGGCAATAAAGTGCCAGTCATACAGGCGGGAAACCGCCGTCAGGTCGCTGCGAACAAACCCCGGCATACCAAACTGCCCGCGCAGGACATCCGTTAAAAGCTCATGGTCCATGGATACCGGAATACTGTCGATGGAGTTGTAGCTGCACATAGCGTCGCACGCTTTGCCGTCTGCAAAAGCCGCTTCAAAGACAGGCAGACAGTCGCTGAATACATCGTGCCGACCCATGGTGCAGGGGGCGCAGTTCAGTCCCCCCACAGGGTTGCCGTAGCCGACGTAGTGCTTGGGTTCGGCAGCCACGGTGTCCGGTGTCGTCAGGTCTGTCCCCTGCATACCCAATACGGTTTCGCGTGCAAACTCAGCACAAAGGTATGTGTCCTCACCATAGGATTCTTCCGCGCGACCATACCGTGGATCACGAATCAGATCCATGACGGGGCTGTATGTTTCGTGAATCCCGCAAGCCCGGGACTCTGCCGCAATGGCGTGTCCCATCTCGCGCCCGAGTTCAGGCTCAAAGCTTGCCGCCAGACCAATTTGCTGCGGAAAACTGGTTGCGTTGTTTGTCATCAGCCCATGCAGTGCTTCCTCGCTAAAAAGGTATGGGATGCCAAGACGTGTGTTTTCTATGGCATACCGCTGCACAACATTGGCTTGGGCAGCAGTCATACCGCGCAGTTGCACACTGCCGACACTATTGTGCTGCATCAGTGCATCAAACCGCTGCATATCCACGGCGGTAACCTTGCCGTTTTCGTCCTGCGTTGTAAAATCGCCGGAATAATACTGATCTGTCTGCAGGATCTTTTCTTCAAGGGTCATCCGGCTCATCAGGTCGCTAATGCGCTCTTCTGTCGAAAGATCCGGGTTCTGGTATGGGTACATCTTTTTTCTCCCTTTATGTTACAGAGGGCAATTTTCGCCCATTTATAATCAGGTTGGCAAAACCGCCGATGCCCGCCACAAAAAACAGCAGCGAAATTGAGCTGTCCCCCATAGATTTTTCCAGCATGGGCTGGATGGCGGTTCCCACTGCGGCCGATGTGCAGGTGGCAATGCTGCTCATGGCAGCCGTTACGCCAAAGTAAGCGGTTTTGCCGCTTTCAGGACTCAATGCAAATTGCAGGTTTGTGCTTGCCAGTGATGCGCCGCCTGCACAGCCCGCCGCAACGACAATCAGAACCGGCGCAACCAAATGTGCAAAGGAAGGGCGCACAAAGGACCAGCCCAGCGTGCAGGAAAGATTCAGGAATGCAGTAAGCCAAATAACGCAGTTCCACGCAGTGCGGTCGGCCAGCCGCCCCCACACCCAGCTGCCTGCCATGCCCACAACAGCGGACACGACACCCACCGATGTGATGAAGGTGTGGCTGAGCCCCAGCACCCGCAGCTCATACACGGAAAGGAACGGAGAAGCAAAGCCGCCAGTCAGCCCGCCGATGATGCAGTAAAAAAGCAATGGACGGTAAGCAGGGTCGCGCACTGGGCGCAGAATATCCGCCGGGCGCATTTTGGAGGTGAATTTTACCGGGTTCTCTCTTACCGAAGCAAGCAGAACGGCATCCACCACAGTAAGCGACAGGCTGACAATACCGATGATAAGAAAGCCGGTATAGCCCTGCCCCTGTTCCAGATAATAATCCAGTACGCGACCAAGTGCAAGTGTTGCCGCGCTGGAAACGCAGGTTCCGATAATGCTCTTGACGGCGTAGAACTGACCGCGCCCGCCTTGGGGGGCGATGCCCAAAACCATGTGTTCCAGCCCCGGCGTAACAAGCCCCGCAGAGAAAAAGCCGATGGTATAAAGCACCAGCACCACAGCGCGGGCATGACCGGGGTCCGGCAGAGCCAGCGGTACCAGCAGAATGCTGCTGATGGAAAGCCTGAACACCACGCACATAAGCCATATAGCCAGTTTGCGGTGGTGCATCCGTTCAAACACAAAGGGCGAGAAAAACTGCAGTACGCACCCGAAAGACGGTATCATGGCCGCTGCGGCGCATAAGGATACGGACGCCCCAAGGCTGCTCAAATACCCGGCCAGAAAGTTGCCGGTGGCAACGGCATAAATCACGCCGGCCACTGCGCCTTCGGCAATAATCCGGTAGCGACCCATTTCCAGTTCATTTTCGGTCGGTGTATGCGCAGGAAAAAACAGCTGATAAAGCCAGCCCATGGCTTACCTCCCGGCAGGCGCCTCCACGGTTCCGTAAGCGCGTCCGCGGAGAAGATCCGCGTAACGGCAGATTAGGTTTGTCAGAACCGACAGGCTGCTTTCTTTGCTGACCTGACGCCACTGCGCACGGTAGCGCTGCAGCCAGTGTTCCAGCGCAGCTGCCATGGCATCTGCTTCGGGGCCGTGCGGGCAGCCTGCATTGAGCCATGCGCCAATACGGTTCCACAGCACAATGATGTCTGCCGTCTGGCAGAGTACCTGTACAATCTGCTTTTTGCCGGCAGGAAGGTTTGCTGCGTCCGCAAGGATATCCGCCTTTGCCTTTTCTACGGCGCGGTTGGCATCGTCAATCTTTGTAAAGTCAACCTCAGAAAGGATCTCGGCGCGGGTTTTCTCATCACATTCTATCCAGTTGACGGTATTCCGCCAGTCAAAAACTTCATAATCCTGCAGCTTTGCCATCAGACCGGCAAATTGCCCGGTGGTATCGCCGTAATACAGGCGGGAAACCGCTTCGTTCAGCTCGTCAAATTCCACAGGCTCTGCATTCCAACCGAACGCTGCGCCGTACAGGATGCCCGGAATCGTCAGGCGCGGGTCATTGACATGACCATAATCGCCCCAGTCCGTGTTCAAAAGGCCGATGGCGTTGTACTTGTGTGCATGGTGGCACATGGTACGGATATTCAGGTAAGAATTGTACATCAGAGGCATCCAACGGTTCCAGCCACAGACGCCGGGGCAGGCATACTGTGTAATCCCGCTGGCGGCAATATCCCGGATCTCATTTTCCCGCTGATGCGGCAGATAGCCCCAGTTCAGGCAGATGGTTTCCTTGGGCAGCTCGGCACAGCTTTCCGGGAAGCGCCACATGATGTCGCCCCAGAACTGCGGTGTCACTCCCTGTGCAACAAGATATTCGCACAGCGCTTTCACATGGCTGAGATACAGGCTGCGCTCGCTCTGCTCCTCGGCGAGTGCCTTGCTGCGCCCCTTGCCCAAATCGAACGTTTCGTCATCACAGATATTGAATTTGCTGCTGCGGAAAAGCGGGCGGTATTCGTCAATCAGCCCTTTTACAAACCCCAGCGCATCGGGATTGGATACGTTCAGGGTATGGTGATTCCCTGCATAGGTATAACTGAACGGAATCTTTTCCGAGTCAGGCAGCTCGCAGAGGTCGCAACAGGTTTTTGTGCTGAGAATACGGTACATATGCCCGAAGGTAGACAAGGAAGGAACGAGTTCAATGTGCCGGACTGCGCAGTAATCATCCAGCTCCATGATCTCCTGCGCGGTCAGCGGCGTATCCTCACGCCATGCTTCGCTCAGGTCACGGAAAAGATAGGTGTGCTCAATATAAAGCTGCCATTGGTTGATCTTGTAGCGGCAGAGAATATCTGCCACCTGTTTCAGGTAGTCCAGCTTCGGGACACGTCCGCGGGAGCAGTCCTGATAATAGCCTCTGTTGGCAAGATCGGGCCAGTCCTCAATTTCCAGTGCGGGCAGTACGGCTCCGTGCTGTTCAATATACTGGCACAGTGTCTGCACACCGTTGCAGAGTGCTTCATCGCTGCCGGCTTTCAGCGTGATGCATTCCGGCATAATGCTCAGCGTGTAACGGTTTTGCGGCAGGGCGGTATCCACCGTAAGTACGGCGTCACCTGCCCGGGGCTTACCGCGGGTGAACGGCACTTCCAGCCCGGCGTACTCCCGCAGGCAGCCCTGCAGCATCTGTGCATAAAGCAACGCGGCGGGTTCGGTCTGCCACAGGGTGATTCGGCTCTGATTGTCCAGCATATGAACCCCTGCAGGGTGTTCGATCTTATGTGGATTCGGAATAAACTCCATCATCATTTCCTCCAAAAAAAGGCACGGGCGGCGGGCGCATTGCCAACCGCCCGTGCAGAATGTTCGGACTTTGTTATTTAACGGATACGAATTGTCTTGATTTCATACGGCTTTACCGTAAAGGTAATCTTGCCGTCTTTGACTTCAACCGGCTCGCCGTCGGGCTGTTCCAGACAGTTGCAGCTTTCTGCCGCATGGAAGGGAAGGTTCCAGTCCAGGGTGACATTTGTCAGGCTGTTCTCGCACTCATACATACGCACAATGGCACCATCGCCATCCTCGGCGCGTTTGATGGTTTCCAGCACCACATTGGGTGCATCCAGTCCGGCAAGGCTGAAGCTTTCGCCCGGCTTTCCGCCCTGCACAGCCAACGCGGGCTGGTTCAGGAAGAACGCCTGCGGCACCGTGCCGGCTGCCTGCCATTTTTCGGCGTGCGGATAAATGGCGTATGTGAAATGGTGAACTTCCTGATCCGTGGTAGGATTCGGCTCAATGCCGGACTTAATCAGGGTCAGCCCAATCACAGAATCCTTGACGGAATGACCGTACTTGCAGTCGTTCAGCATACTGACGCCGTAATGTCCTTCGCTCAGGTCCATCCACTTCTGACCGCAGCTTTCAAAGCGTGCGCGATCCCAGCTGGTGTTGGCGTGCGTCTTGCGGGTCAGGTTGCCGTACTGGATTTCAAACGTAGCTTCGTCAGTATGGACATTTACCGGGAAGTGAACCTTCAGCAGGCTCTGGTGTTCGTGCCAGTCCACGGTTGTAACAAACTCAATCCGGCGCTGCTTTGCATAGAAATGGATATCCTGCACCAGGGTGGAGTTGCTGTAATTGCGTTCGATGTGCAGTGTGGCGCGCACGGGACCGTTCTCCGTCCATGTGAAGTCCTGCAGGTCGGTGACATCCCAGAACTTTTCGGTATAGAAAATATCGATATCCCAGTTGTCATAATAGATGGGCTTATCCTCATATACGCGGAAGAGGTTGCCTGCCTGACCGGGCTTGAGCACTTCGCGGCGGTTCTCTTTGTCAAAGATGCCGGTCATCTGACCGTGTTCATCAAAGGTGACAGTATAGAACGGGGTGTCAATCTTATGTCCATCGGTCGCAATTTCAAAAGGCGCAGCCGAAACCTGTGCCGGTACGACCGCAAACGTTTTGCTGCCCTTGGCAGGCAGGTTGTTCAGGAACGCCACGGCACCATCGGCTGTTTTTTGTACGGGATAGATATTGCCGGCTTCGTCCTGCAAAGCCTCTGCCTTGCAATCACCCAGTTCAACCACATCGCTGCGGACAAAGCCGGTAGTGTTGTACACGGTAACGCCTTCCCCGGCGGGGGTCAGTGCATCCAGGCGCTCCTCGCGCAGTGCCGTGATTTCGGCTTCCATCTCGGCATACTCTTTTTTGGTGACTTCGTATACTTCGTGGATGGAGGAACCGGGCAGAATATCATGGAACTGATTGATGAGGATTCCATGCCACAGCTTGTCGATTTCTGCCTCTGGGTATGCGACCTTGGCTTGTGCCAGCAGGCTGAGCAGTTCCAAGTCCATCATGTGCAGCTCAATCTTACGGTTGGAACGCTTGTTGCGCGCCATGGAGGTGTATGTGCCGCGGTGATACTCAAAGTAGAGTTCACCTTCCCATGTGGGCAGGCGGCGGTTGTCCTTCACACGCTCAGCCAGCTCATCAAAGTAGGTGCGTGCAAATGCCTGACGCACTTTGGGCAGTCCCTCGATGCCCTTTTCCATACGGGTGGAGGTTTCCAGCATGGCGCGGGTCGGACCGCCGCCGCCGTCACCGTAACCGTAGGAAATCAGGATATCATTGTTGATGTCCTTCTGCTGGTAGCGGTGCCAGCCGCCGATCAGCGCATCGGGATGCAGGATGCCGTTGTAAGTCGTGAAGAAGTCATTCTCGCTCTGACCGACCCCCAGCGTTGTGACAAGGTGGGTCAGGATTTCGGTGCCGTCAATGCCGCGCCACTTGAAGGTGTCGTAAGGCATTTTGTTGAACTGGTTCCACGCCAGTTTTGTGGTCATGAAATAATCAATGCCGCACTTTGCCATAATCTGCGGCAGTGCGCCCGAATAGCCGAATACGTCCGGCAGCCAGAGGATGCGGTTGTCCACACCGAACTCTTCCTTGAAGAAACGCTTGCCGTACAGGAACTGGCGCACCAGACTTTCTCCGCTGGTCAGGTTGCAGTCCGCCTCAACCCACATGCCGCCTTCCGGTTCCCAGCGTCCCTCTGCCACGCGCTGTTTGATCTGCTCATACAGTTCGGGGTAGCGCTGCTTCAGGAAGTAATACAGCTGCGGCTGGCTGGACATAAATTTATAATCAGGGTATTCATCCATCAGTTTCAGCACAGTTGCAAAGCTGCGGCAGACCTTTTCCCGGGTCTGTGCCACAGTCCACCACCACGCCACGTCAATGTGCGTGTGACCAATGCAGCTTGCAATGACTTCCTCATGACCGGCAAGGTCGGTATAAAGTGCTTTTGCCAGATACCGGCGGGCAGCAGCAATGCTTTGATAGAAGCTCTCGTTATAAGGTGTGCGCAGGTCGATCAGATTGACAGCCTCGTTCAGCACGTTTTCCAGATCGCGGCGGGCTTTGCCGTCCTCTTCCAACCGGGGAAAAGCCTCCAGCGGCACAACCATATCGTAGTAAAGACCCTCAATTTCGGGGTCGATTTCCCGCAGGTCTACAATCAGGTTGAATTCGGTATGCAGGATTCCGGTGTAGGACTGCAATTCCAGACGGTACTTTTGACCGCCCTTGGCGCAGCGGTCCAGCAGGATGTCGCGGTGGTTCATATCCACGCCCTGTGTCACCTTGCCGTCCACAAACAGCAGGAACTGCGGGTTTTTGGCATCGTCCCACTCATCAATCTGGGTGCAGACGTGCATCCACAGCGGTTTTCCGTCCATTTCCTGCGGCACAGCCACATCCGCGCGGAACCAGTAATGCTTGTCCGGTCCGTACCAATGCATGGTGCGGCTGTCAAAGGGTTCAAACGGTGCAGGGTCTGCATCGGCATCTTCCGGGCGCAGGAAGTTGCCCGGCTTTATGAGCCAGTCGCTCGTTTCAAACTTCTGTTTTACAGAAAGCTTTTTCAGCTCATTGCAGATACCTGTGACGCGCTTGTCAAGAAAATCAATGGTGCGCATAGGTCTTTCCTTTCCCTCATAACGAGGCTTCCAGCAATTCAAAGCTGGCTGTTTTTTGCATTTTTGTTTGCGTTAGTGGAACGTATCTACACCGAAATCGTGGTATCAGCAAAATGTTATCCTGTGGCATCTCTTTGCCCCTTTAACATCAGAAAGAGTTCTTCTTGATATAGTCCAATACACGATCCACCGTGGTGAACGCCAGACCGGTCACGGTATCGGCACAGCCGTAGTACATCGCAATACGACCGGTCGCGGCATCCGTCAAGGTGGCGCAGGGGAAGGTCACGTTCGGCACGTCGCCTACACACTCATACAGCTCATGAGGAGCCAGCAGGTAATCCTTGCCGCGGTATTTTACCTTCCACGGCTCGTCAATATCCAGCAGAGCAGCACCAATGCGGTATACATAGCCGTTGCAGGTGTTGATAACACCATGGTAAATCAGCAGCCAGCCCTCATCGGTTTCAATGGGGATGGGGCCGGGGCCAATTTTCATGCTCTGCCATGCAGATTCATCGCCTTTTACAGCACCCATCATAAAGCGGTGGCGTCCCCAGTAAATCATATCTTCGCTCTGGCTGACAAAAATATCGCCGAAGGGGGTATGCCCGGTATCGCTCGGGCGGCTCATCATCATGTAGCGCCCCTGAATCTTGCGCGGGAAAAGGACACCGTTACGGTTGTACGGCAGGAAGGCATTTTCCAACTGGTGGAATGTCTTGAAGTCATCCGTCCATGCAATGCCGATGGTGGGTCCGTGGTAGCCGTTGCACCAGGTCACATAGTATTTGCCGTCCATATAGCATACACGGGGGTCATAGCGGTATTCACGGGTTGTGACCTCCGGGTCGTCCCCTACCAGATGAATCGGGGTATCCTCAATATCCCAGTGCAGACCGTCCTTGCTGAAGCCTGCGAAAATATCCATGCTGATGGACAGGCTGTCGCAGCGGAATACGCCGGCAAAGCCATCCTTGAAAGGTACAACGGCGCTGTTGAACACGCTGTTGGAACGGGCGTTGCCGTCACGACCGATGATGGGGTTTGCATCATAGCGCCAGAAAGGGGTGCGGGTGTTTGCAGGCGGTTCCTGCCACGGAATATTGGGCAGTGCGCTGCCGATGATTTTAGCCATACTTGATTCTCCTTGTGTACTTAAAATAAATCGGGAGCGGGAACTCAGCGTCCCGCTCCCGAAGGTTTCCCTGCCTGCAGGGATAGTATTTGGATTTTTAAAGATTACTTATTGGTAGCCATGAAAGCGTCAACCTGGCTCTGTGCCTCAGCAACGATCTTGTCAAAGCCGGCAGCGCGCAGTTCTTGCATCATCTGGGGAACCATAACTTCGGGATCAGCCGTACCGGTCAGCAGCTCGCCCTTGTAACGCTCTGCAATCTGGATGCAGTTTGCCAGTTCATCAGCGATGGGGGTGGTGTCGAGAGTGAAACCAAGCAGGACAGAAGGCTCAGCCTTTTCGTTCAGCTCTTTAACTTCGTCGAACTGGTTGAAATCGAAATCGTCGGTCGGGGTGATAGCGAAGAAGCTGCCCTGGGTGTAACCTGCCATAGACCAATCCGCGTTGTTCTTATGGACGAAGGTTTTGCTGTCATCGGTGTAATCCCAGTTGTCGCCCTGAACGCCGTAGTAGAACAGGTCACGGACGTAGGTGTCGGTGTTTACCAGCTGCAGGAATTGCAGTGCTTTTTCGGGGTTGGCGCAGTTAGCGGAGATGCAGTTCAGAGAGCCGCGGACAGTTTCATTGGAAACGATGGTCGGACCCCACTTCTGGGCAACGCACTCAACGCCGAGCTGCGGACCCCAGGAAGTGATTGCCGCACCGGACCAGCCCTGTGCAATGGAGCAAGCCTTGTAGTTTGCATCTTCGGGACGGGTTGCAGCGTCAGAGTTGATGATACCTTCGTTGTACCACTCATGGAAGGTTTTCAGAATCTGCTTGACGTCATCC
>OWKP01001999.1_pt1 | contig 11498 bp, 6 predicted proteins | sample 1732991 | NCBI WGS metagenome assembly OWKP01 (sample SAMN05065777, study PRJEB22554) | human gut metagenome | biome: ENVO:2100002; feature: ENVO:00000062; material: ENVO:00002003 | host: Homo sapiens | place: USA
TTCGCCATTTTGCAAAGTGTGCATTACAAATCGCGGCAAATTTACGCATTATTTGCGAACTGCAAGGGATTAGATAACTTTTTCTGTGTGCGTAAACGTTCTTTTTCCTGATTTTAGTGATTTTTCTTGATTTTTTCTACCGGAAAAAGAAAAAGAGCGCTCCGTTGTCATCCAACGGAGCGCTCTTTTCAGCCGTTAACAATATATATGGTTACCATTTGTAATTGATACCAAAACTCAACAATTCCTTTACTTGGAAATAGCTGTCTCCTTCGGTCGGCTTGGCGCTATCATCAAAACGGGCATGAACATAAAGCTTGGTGGAAAGATAACGGTTCAACACAAAATTAACCGTATTTTCCCACTCGATACGCGTCCACTCATAACTGGTCTGGAAATCCAGCCGTGAGTCCAGAACAATGGAAGGGATGATAGTCCATGACAAAGTCGGCTGTATTTGAGAACCGAAATTGTGCTTGACGCATGTGCCCTCATCCAAACCAAACTTCACTTCATCCACATCTTTATTGCCTACATAGCGCAGCATATAAGTCAACGGAGCTATGAAAACAGATAAGTTGAACTTTTTCTTTTTCAATTTATAATCCATACCGATACTGGATGACCAATCCGCCGGAGCGAAGAATGCAGAAACCAGTTCCTCACTGTTTGCTTTATAACCATGGCAGAACTGCGTTTTAAATTCCGTAGAAACGGTATAGTACCATTTGGATGCAGCCTGAATACCCAATTTACTATAAATACGAAGTTGGTCGGTACTTACCAAATAATCGTGAAATTCATCGGAAGGCGCGGAGCTGAAACCTAATTTAGCGTCCAGCATATTCTCCCATTGAACCTTCTCTTTATCATTGTAATTGGCAAACAACTGCAAGTTGGCAAGCAAAGCGTTGGTACTTTCACCACCTTTGTACCAGTTATCGGAAATATAGTTTTGCGTAATCTGCAACGAACCGTTTCCGCCGGTCACCCACCAGTTAGGCTTCTGTATCACGACTTCAGCTTCTTCCTTCACTCCCACCATTTTCTCTTGGGCAAAAAGCTTTGCTACGGAAGGTTTGGAAGAAACTTCCTTTTCTATATTATCTTTGAACAATTTCTTCTTTTTAATCTCCTTTTCAGTCATTACCACTAAATCCGGACGATTGATATACGTACTCATCATCACACGATCCACAACCTTATTGGCATTCTCTTTCGACAAGAAGCTCAATGTATCGAAAGGCAAAAGCTCTTTTGTCAGGGCAGGTACCGTATCAGGTTTCTGAAAAGTCCAGTTGACCTGCGACATACGTTCCATCGGAGCATAATAATAAGTAGTGGGAACGAACATGCGGTAGTAATTCGGATTGTATGCGATGTAGCGTTCGGGAGTAGCCGGATCATTCAAATAATTCAGCACCCCGAAATACTTCTCATACAACACAGAGACCGTATCCAACCGATATCCATCATTGTAAGGTTTCAGCTTCAATATCCAGTTTTGACTCCAAATACCCGACAATGTATCCGCATTCTCCGTTACAGCCTGTTTCTTTATATTCTTTGCAGAATTCTGGGCTATCACCGGAAATGAAAGTAGTGCGGCAACCAATCCTATTAAAACGCGTCTATTCCTCATACTTTTTTCTTAAAATCTATATTTGAACGCAAAATTAAATCAAAATGTTCAGATAACAAAAGGTAGGAAGTGAAAGTTTATCAGAACCTTATTATGCGCACATATTCCACTTTTTATAATTGTTTTCACTAAACTGTTATGTACTTCCTCTTTTTTTTCATAATTTTGCGCTTTAATTTTTAGAGAAAACATTTAAAAACAGTATAGCTGTGGGAGAAACAAAGTATATTTTCGTCACCGGTGGCGTTGCCTCTTCATTAGGTAAAGGTATTATTTCGTCATCCATCGGTAAATTATTGCAAGCAAGAGGTTATAAAGTAACGATTCAAAAGTTCGACCCGTATATCAATATCGACCCGGGCACACTGAACCCTTATGAACACGGAGAATGCTACGTAACGGTAGACGGTCACGAAGCTGACCTTGACTTGGGGCACTATGAACGCTTCCTGGGCATCCAGACTACCAAAGCTAACAACATTACAACCGGACGTATCTATAAGAGCGTTATCGACAAAGAGCGTCGCGGCGATTATCTGGGAAAGACCATTCAGGTGATTCCCCATATCACAGATGAAATCAAGCGTAACGTAAAGCTGTTGGGCAACAAATACAAGTTCGATTTTGTTATTACTGAAATCGGCGGTACGGTAGGTGACATCGAGTCTCTTCCGTATTTGGAAAGTATCCGCCAACTGAAATGGGAACTGGGTAAAGACGCGTTGTGCGTACACCTTACTTATGTGCCCTACCTCGCCGCTGCCGGTGAATTGAAAACAAAACCCACCCAGCATTCCGTAAAAGAATTGCAAAGCGCCGGAATTCAGCCCGACGTGCTTGTACTCCGTACGGAACACGAATTGAGCACCAATTTACGCAAGAAGGTAGCCCTTTTCTGTAACGTGGATGAAAATGCCGTTGTACAGAGCATTGATGCGCCGACCATCTATGAAGTGCCTATCTTGATGCAAGCTCAGGGATTGGATGAAACCATCTTGAAAAAAATGGGACTTCCTGTGGGCGACACTCCGGGACTGGGCCCCTGGCGCGCTTTCCTCGAACGTCGTCATAAGGCAGAAACAACAGAACCGGTACACATTGCGCTGGTGGGTAAATACGACTTGCAGGATGCTTACAAATCCATCCGCGAGGCCCTTTCACAAGCCGGAACATATAATGACCGCAAGGTATCCGTAGATTTTGTAAACAGCGAAAAGCTGACAGACGAAAACGTAGCGGAAGCATTAAAAGGCATGTCGGGTGTTCTCATTGGACCGGGCTTCGGTGAACGCGGCATCGCAGGTAAATTTGTAGCTATCAAATATGCGCGTACGCACGATATTCCGACATTCGGTATTTGCTTGGGCATGCAGTGCATCGCCATCGAATTCGCCCGCAATGTCTTGGGATACGCAGACGCCAATTCACGCGAAATGGATGAAAAGACGCCTCACAACGTTATCGACATCATGGAGGAACAAAAATCCATTACCAATATGGGCGGTACCATGCGCTTGGGCGCCTATGAGTGCGTATTGCAAGAAGGCAGCAAAGCATACGAAGCCTACGGAACAGAGCACATACAGGAGCGTCATCGCCACCGTTACGAGTTTAATTCCGCCTATAAAACGGAATATGAGGCGGCAGGCATGAAATGCGTAGGTATCAATCCGGAATCCGATTTAGTGGAAATCGTGGAAATTCCTGCATTGAAGTGGTTTGTAGGAACCCAGTTCCACCCGGAATACAGCAGTACAGTATTACACCCGCACCCGTTGTTCGTAGCCTTTGTGAAAGCTGCGATTGAAAATGAAAAGAAGTAATTATTACTAATTAATAATAGATAATTCATATTTGACTAAATGGATAAAAATACCATCACAGGCCTTGTCCTAATAGCCGTTTTGTTAGTCGGATTCAGTTTCCTAAGCCGTCCGAGCAAGGAGCAGCTGGCCGCACAGCAACGTTATTATGACTCCATAGCCCAAGTACAACAACGCGAAGCTGACCTGAAAGCAAAGGCGGAAGCCGCCCTGGCTAATGACAAAGAAGCTCAAACGGCAGATTCCACCGCCCTATTCTTTAATGCGCTTCAAGGAACCGACTCACAGGTTACAATACAAAACAACCTGGCGGAACTGACGGTAGCCACTAAAGGCGGACGTATTTCATCAGCTACGTTGAAAGAGTATATGGGACAGGACAAGAAGACTCCTGTTACTTTATTCAGCGGCGATGACGCTTCCATGAACTTCCTTTTCTACAACAAAAAGGAAACGATACAGACGGAAGATTACTACTTTACAGTGGTAAACCGTACGGACAGTACCGTAACCATGCGTTTGTCGGCAGATAGCGCCAGCTATATCGACTTTAATTATGCCATGCATAATGACACTTATCTGGTAGACTTTACGATTGACGCAACAGGCATGGCAAACAAACTGGCAAGTACCGACTATGTGGATATCGAGTGGTCGCAACGTGCACGCCAGATAGAAAAGGGGTATACGTACGAAAACCGTTTGTCGGAACTGACTTATAAAATTACCGGAGACGGAACCGACTATCTATCCGCCGGTAAGAATGATGAAAAAGAAGTCGCAGAACGTTTGGACTGGATTGCTTTCAAGAATCAGTTCTTCTCTTCTGTATTCCTGGCCGATGCAGACTTTGAAAAGACCAAATTAAACTCAAAAATGGAAGCGCAGGGCAGCGGATATATCAAGGATTATTCCGCTGAAATGAGTACGGCTTTCGATCCGACGGGCAAAACTCCTACTCAACTGTTCTTCTACTTCGGTCCGAACCACTACAAAACACTGACTGCGCTCGATAAGGGACGTGAGGATAAGTGGGAACTTAACCGTTTGGTATACTTGGGCTGGCCGTTAATCCGCTGGATAAACAAATGGTTCACCATCAACATCTTCGACTGGTTATCCAGCTGGGGATTGAGCATGGGTATCGTTTTGTTGCTGATGACACTGATTGTAAAAGCAGTGGTATTCCCCGCAACCTGGAAAACGTATATTTCTTCTGCTAAAATGCGCGTCCTGAAACCTAAAATCGACGAAATCGGCAAGAAATATCCCAAGCAGGAAGATGCCATGAAGAAACAGCAGGAAGTAATGGGATTGTATAGCCAGTACGGTGTCAGCCCGATGGGCGGATGTTTGCCTATGCTGATCCAGTTCCCCATCTTAATGGCCTTGTTTATGTTCGTACCGAGTGCTATCGAGCTTCGCCAGCAAAGTTTCTTGTGGGCCGATGACTTGTCTACATACGACGCATTCATCAACTTCCCGTTCCATATTCCGTTCCTGGGCAGTCACCTCAGTTTATTCTGTTTGTTGATGACCGTAACAAATATTCTGAACACCAGGTTTATGATGCAGCAGCAGGATACCGGCGCCAATCCGCAAATGGCGGCTATGAAATGGATGTCATACCTGATGCCTGTTATGTTCCTGTTCATATTGAACGATTATCCTTCGGGACTGAACTATTACTACTTCATTTCCACGCTTATCAGCGTAGTGACTACGCTTATCATGCGTAAGATGACTAATGAGGAAGCTCTTCTTGCACAACTGGAAGCGAAGAAGAAAGACCCGAAGAAAATGAAGAAAACCGGCTTTGCCGCCCGTCTTGAAGCCATGCAAAAGCAGCAAGAACAGATGATGAAAGAAAAACAGAACAGGAAATAAAACTTCCGTTCAAGATATTTTTTCAGAAGGGAGCCGGACAATTCGCATTGCCCGGCTTTCTTTTCCTTTTTCAAGTACATCAAAAAGGGTTATCAAGTATATCAAATGATTTTTTCAAGTATATCAAAAAAACTTATTTATCGAATATGCAAACTAAGTACACCTACAAAGAAATTTGGCTTATAGCCTACCCTATCCTAATCAGTTTGCTCATGGAGCAGATGATCGGTATGACAGACACCGCCTTCCTGGGACGTGTAGGCGAAATAGAATTAGGAGCATCTGCCATTGCGGGTATCTTCTATATAGTAATGTTCATGGTGGCCTTCGGTTTCAGTATCGGAGCGCAAATTCTGATTGCACGGCGTAACGGTGAGCAGCAATATAAAGAAATAGGCAACTTGTTCTATCAAGGCATCTATTTTCAATTAGGAATGGCAGCGGTTATGTTTGTCGTTTGTTATAGCTTTGCTCCGGTGATATTGAAGCGGCTTGTCTCTTCCGAGCATATTTATGATGCGGCAATGAGTTATCTCAATTGGCGTGTCTTCGGTTTCTTCTTCTCCTTTACGGCAGTAATGTTCCGTGCGTTTTTCCTGGGAACGACACAAACCAAGACACTGACATTGAATTCAATCGTCATGGTATTGAGCAACGTCGTCTTCAACTATATCCTGATATTCGGCAAGTTCGGCTTCCCTGTCCTCGGCATTGCCGGAGCGGCCATCGGCTCGTCATTGGCGGAATTGGTTTCATTGATATTCTTCATCATCTATACCCGCAACCGCATTGATATCCGCAAATATGGGCTGGACAAGATACCGGGCATCCGTTGGAACATACTCAAGCGTATGCTCAACGTTTCTTTTTGGACAATGGTACAGAATTTCCTGTCACTCTCTACTTGGTTCCTACTGTTCCTCTACGTAGAACATTTGGGAGAACGTTCGCTGGCCATCACAAATATCATCCGTAACGTATCGGGAATCATGTTTATGGTGATGATGGCATTCGCGTCGACCTGCGGCTCATTGGTCAGCAACCTTATCGGAGCGGGAAACATCAGCTGCGTACCCGGAACAATACGGCAACATATACGTATCGCGTACGCTTTCGTATTGCCGTTTGCCGTATTCTTCGCCCTGTTCCCCAAATTGATATTGGGCGTGTATACGGATATGCCGGAATTGCAAGAGGCGGCTATCCCCTCGCTGTGGGTGCTTTGCTCCGCTTACTTGTTTCTCGTACCGGCCAATGTATATTTTCAGTCCGTATCGGGAACGGGTAACACACGTACCGCCTTGGCCTTGGAGCTGATAACGCTGGTAATTTACACCTGCTATATCACATACATTGTGGCCTATCTGAAGTTAGACGTGGCATTTGCATGGACATCGGAAATAGTTTATTCCGTAGGTATTTTAGTGCTTTGTTACTTCTATATGAAGAAAGGAAAATGGAGTCTGAAGAAAATTTAAATTAATTCCCTATCTTCGCTACCAAAATAAATCTTCAAACATATATGAAACAATCAAACCTATTATTTATGTCGGCAGCAATGATGTTGGCATCCTGCGGCGGAACCAAAGAAGCAGGACAAAACGGAGCGCTTATCGAGAGATCGGATATAAAAATCGAAGGTCAGCGTATGACGCCTGAAGCGCTTTGGGCAATGGGACGTATCGGCAGCGTAGCCGTATCGCCCGACGAGAAACAGATTGCTTATTCGGTAGCTTATTACAGCGTGCCGGATAATAAGAGCAATAATGAACTGTTTGTTATGAATGCCGACGGCAGCAATAACAAGCAAATTACTCGTGACAATTGGCAGGAAAGCCAGCCTGCCTGGATTAAGGACGGCAAGAAAATCGCTTTCCTGTGCAATGAAAGCGGTAGCAGCCAAGTATGGGAAATGAATCCAGACGGTACGGAACGCAAACAACTCACCCAGTATGACGGAGATATCGAAGGATTTGCTTTCTCGCCCGATGGTAAGAAATTACTTTTCATCGCTCAAGTAAAGACCGTGCAGAGCACCGCCGACAAGCATCCCGATTTGCCCAAGGCAACCGGCATCATCGTTACCGATTTGATGTACAAACATTGGGATGAATGGGTAACGACCGCTCCGCATCCTTTCGTTGCCGAATTCGACGGCAATGGCATCAGTAATGTGAAAGACATCCTTGAAGGACTTCCCTATGAAAGTCCGATGAAGCCCTTCGGCGGTATCGAGCAACTGGCGTGGAGCCCCGCATCGGATAAAGTGGCTTTCACCTGCCGTATGAAAACGGGACTGGCATATGCTATTTCTACCGACTCGGATATCTATGAATACGATGTACAGAAAGGCGGCTTCGTCAACCTTTGCAAACAGGATGCGAAAGCTTCCGACGGTCAAACCGAAATGGCGGGCTACGACACCAATCCGCAATATTCTCCGGACGGCAAATACATCGCATGGCAGAGTATGGAGCGCGACGGCTATGAGGCAGACCTCAACCGCCTGTGTGTAATGGACCGTGCTACCGGAGAGAAACGTTTCGTCAGCCAAGGATTCCAATCCAATGTAGACGCTTTCTTGTGGAATAAAGACTCGCGAAGCATCTTCTTCCTGGGTGTATGGCAGGGCAGAACCCAAATCTACAACACCGGTTTGGAAGATGACAAACATATATACCAACTGACCAACGGCATGTACGACTATGCTTCGATGGCCTTATGCGGTAACAGTATGATTGCCAAACGCCACTCCATGTCCATGGGCGATGAAATCTTCTCCATCGGTCAGTTGGACAGCAAACCTTTCCCTGTCTGCATGTTCGGTACCGATACGTACAACAATGCCGATAGCAAGACTCCGGTAGAGGAGATTTATCCCGTAACGCAACTCACCTTCGAGAACAAACAAATCTACGACCAACTGGAAATGGGTAAAGTAGAGGGACGCTGGATGAAAACCACTGACGGCAAGCAGATGTTGACCTGGGTTATCTATCCGCCGCACTTCGACCCGAACAAGAAGTATCCTACCCTGCTCTTCTGCGAAGGCGGTCCTCAAAGTCCTGTCAGCCAGTTCTGGAGTTATCGTTGGAATTTCCAGATTATGGCGGCCAACGATTATATCATCGTAGCTCCCAACCGTCGCGGTCTTCCGGGCTTCGGCGTAGAATGGAATGAGGCTATCAGCGGCGATTACGGCGGTCAGTGCATGAAGGATTATTTCACCGCCATTGATGAAATGGCGAAAGAGCCGTTTGTCGATAAAGACCGTTTGGGTTGTGTAGGCGCCAGTTTCGGCGGTTTCTCCGTTTACTGGCTTGCAGGACATCACGACAAACGTTTCAAAGCATTTATCGCCCATGACGGCATCTTCAATATGGAAATGCAATACCTGGAAACCGAAGAAAAATGGTTTGCCAACTGGGATATGGGCGGCGCATACTGGGAAAAGAACAATGCCACAGCCCAACGTACGTTTGCCAACTCCCCTCACCTCTTTGTAGACAAATGGGACACTCCTATTCTCTGTATCCACGGTGAAAAGGATTTCCGTATTCTCGCCAACCAAGCTATGGCCGCTTTTGATGCAGCCGTCATGCGCGGCGTGCCTGCCGAATTGCTCATCTATCCCGATGAAAACCATTGGGTACTGAAACCGCAAAACGGTATTCTGTGGCAGCGTACATTCTTTGAATGGCTGGATAAATGGCTGAAACCGGCTAAACAATAAAGAAAGCAGATAAAAAAGGATATGAAAAAAGGAAGTTAACATCGTTGGTACGATGATGTTAACTTCCTTTCTTTATGATATTAACTTGCTATAAATATTCTATTAACTTCCTATTTACCAATGCATCAATAGGATATTATTCTATTAATCACACCAGAATGCCCAATATCGGGAAGGTTGCTCCCTGCATAGCGAAGCAGATACCAAAGACGGCTGCACTCACAATCCAAAGAATAACCAAAGTCCATTTCAAGCCGGAAGCCATCGGCTGCCACTTAAATATCTGGCTGAATATTGCCCAAACAAGACTTACCAATGGAATGCCCACCAGCAAAATACCCGCAATGTACATTACAATAGCCGATAACGGAGAAGTAGGCAATATCACATCAAAAGTGGGGAACATCGAGATAAGCGCAGCTCCGCCACCAATAGCCACCATCACGGCCGCAAAAAGCAACGCAACAAATACTACTCCGAACACAAACAATAGCGGGCTGCAAATAATGGCAAATATCACCAGGCAGATTTTGAAAAACCAACCGGCCACCATCACCAAAGCATCACCCAGCTTCTGCAAGAAAGTACGGGGTTTATCGGATTTCATGTAATCATTCACACCGTTGGCAACCTTTTCAAAACCATCGGTCACGGTCTTCCCTATATTTTCTACCGTAACGGCTTCACCGCGCATACTCAGTTTCTCGGCGGCTGTACGCGCTTCGGGAATAACCAACCAACAAACGATATAAACCGGAATCAATGTTCCTACTCCACAAATCAATACAACCAGCAACAACAGACGGAGCAGAGTCACATCCCATCCCAAATACGCAGCCATACCGCTGATAACACCTCCCAGTAACTTATCATCCGGATTACGGTAAAGACGGCGGTGTATCGTAGTACGGGTTGCATTGCCAACCGACGGCTCACTATCACTTTCCGCTTCCATATCTTCCGGTTTTCCCATACGGGCAATAACCTCTTCCACATCAGTAATGGTAATCACTTGCGAACCCGCAGTAAGTTTCTCCGCAAAGAGCTCGGAAATACGGCGCTCAATATCATCAATAATCTCGTCTGCACCGGCTTCCTTACGGAAATGTATCTTCAGATTACTTAAATAATTATCCAAAAGACGGTAGGCGTCTTCATCAATATGAAAAACAGTTCCGCCTAAGTTTACCGTTAATGTCTTTTTCATTGTTATATGTTTTTTATTTATTACTTTATTATCTAATATATATAATTGCCAACCGCTAATTATTCGCTATATGATTGACCGTATCACTTAATTCCCGCCAAGATACTTCCAGCTCACCTAAAAACAGCTCCCCTTTCTCTGTCAGCTTATAGTATTTGCGTGGCGGCCCTTGCGTGGACTCTATCCATTCGTAACTCAATAAATCATCATTCTTCAAACGGGTAAGTAACGGATACAGCGTTCCTTCCACCACAATCAACCGGGCTTCTTTCAGTTTTTGTATAATATCCGAAGCGTAAGCCGGTTCTTTATGGAGCAATAGCATGATGCAATATTCAAGCATGCCCTTACGCATTTGTGACTTTACATTATTAACATCCATAATCTATTCATTATTAATTTGCTTTATTAATTACAACAAAGATGCCCTACCGACATTCTTTGTATGGCACAAATATATGTATTATATTAGTACTATGTATTGCAAAGTACTTTATATTTATATTAATTAACAATAATCCCGGATTTTACACCGTCAATACCTAAAGTTTATGCCTTTTATTCCTAAGGTTTGCAACACATATACCTCGACGCTAAGCTCTGATACACCGGATTATAATTTCGGCCGATTAAGATACACCGTTTCATAAAGCATGCTATATTTGTATCCGATTAACAATATAAACGCCACAAATATGTTTACTATCAGAAAAGCGACAAGCGCCGATTGTGAATTGATTCACAAACTTGCCTGGCAGATATTTCCCGAAACCTACAAGGAAATACTTTCAAAGGAACAAACCGAATATATGATGGAGTGGATGTACTCTTTGGAGAATATCCGTAAGCAAATGGAAGAAGAAGGACATGTGTACCTCATAGCCTACGAAGAGTGTGAAGCAGCAGGATATGTATCCGTACAACCGGAAGGCGACAATCTGTTTCATCTGCAAAAGATTTATGTACTCCCCTATTATCAAGGGGCGCACTGTGGAAGTTTCCTGTTTCGTGAAGCCATAAAATACATCAAGGAAGTGCATCCGGAACCATGTATGCTGGAATTAAACGTAAACCGTAATAATAAGGCAATACACTTTTATGAGCGTATGGGAATGAAGAAATTAAGAGAAGGAGATTTCCCGATAGGAAACGGGTATCTGTCTCTTATACACATCTCCGAGCCCACGAGACATGCGCAGATCTCGT
>OWKP01002018.1_pt1 | contig 11419 bp, 8 predicted proteins | sample 1732991 | NCBI WGS metagenome assembly OWKP01 (sample SAMN05065777, study PRJEB22554) | human gut metagenome | biome: ENVO:2100002; feature: ENVO:00000062; material: ENVO:00002003 | host: Homo sapiens | place: USA
TACACCCTAGAGTTCGTCGGCAGCGTCAGATGTGTATAAGAGACAGTTACAATATCAACCTGAAAAATAATATTCTCTATATTGGAACATCTCCCGATTATCAGTGGTTATTTGGTCAGATGATTCAGGAATTGCAGCTTTGCAGACCACGGTATGATGAATTGATTTCTTTGCAGCTGCGAAATATTTTTGTTTTGATAAGCCGTGCAATCATGAGTGCAAAGAAATTCAGCAGCACCAGTGAAAAAGAAGTTGCTTTTGCGATACACTATTTTCGTAAAAATTACAACACAGAAATCAGCATTGAGGAGTACTCCGAATCCAGAGGGCTTAGCAACTGTTGGTTTATTCAGTGCTTTAAAGAAATCACAGGTTCCAGTCCGCTGCAATATATCTTAAAGCTGCGAATCTCCAACGCACAAAATTTGTTAGAAAATACAGACTACACCATTACTGAAATTGCAAATATGGTTGGATACACCAATTCGCTTTATTTCAGCAGACTGTTTCATAAATACATTGGTATGTCACCAAAAGAATATCGAAAAGTAAAACTCAAAGAAAATCTCAGGGAGTAAAAAACAAAACTCGTTTGGCTAAAACTAAACCAAACGAGTTTTGTTGATTTTTGATAAGAAATAAGGAATGGCTACATTACCAAACACGTCTGAATTGCAATCTCCTCAGCCTGCAGCTCGAAGAGATTTTCAAGCTGCCAAACCTTAGCGGTATCAGCATTTTTCATCGCAAGTGCATATTCAGGATCAGTAGCACGCATTTTGTTCCAGATCTTCCATAATCAGCAGAGAAGATTTTGAAAAGGTACAGGAAAAGCTGAATTAACTTCTTTGTTTTCCTAATCGTGTTTAATGTATTTAGTGATAGTATCGATCAATTCCTCCATATTAATCGGCTTGGAAATATGATCATTCATGCCTGAATCCAGGGATTCCTGAATATCATCTATAAAAGCATTTGCAGACAAAGCTATAATTGGAATCGTAACTGCATCGGACCGCTCTATACCCAAGGCTCGAATGGCTTTTGCTGCTTGGTGTCCATCCATGTTTGGCATCATAATATCCATCAAAATAAGATCGTATGTGCCTCGTGGATGATTTTTAAACAAATCCACAACTTCTTTTCCGTCTGATGCGCGTGTTACGGTCGTGCCAGCATCTTCCAGTATCATCGTAGCAAGTTCAGCATTTAGATCATTATCCTCAGCCATAAGAACATGAATACCCGTCAAATCTCTATGTAGATGTTGTTTTTGTTCTGATTGAATAACCTGTTCTGACAACTCCAGTGGGATCTCCACTGTGAATGTAGAACCTACACCTTTTTTGCTCTCAACAGCGATCGAACCGCCCATCATATCCACATATTTTTTTGTGATGGCCATACCAAGACCGGTTCCCTTATATTGAGTTCTGGCATTAGCATCATCTTCTTGTGAAAACGGATCGAATAATTTTTTCTGGAACTCTTCGCTCATGCCAATACCGTTATCTCGAACAACATAACGAGTTATGATATGTTTCTCATCCGCTCCTGGGTAACTGCTGATATCCAAAGTAATCTTTCCGCCGTCCTTTGTGAATTTCACAGCATTGCCAAGAAGATTCACCAAAACTTCCCGAATACGCGCAACATCCGCAAGGACATATGGGTTCTTTGGGATTTCTCGATGTACTTCAAACTTAAGATCTCGATTATAAATAAGTCCATTCATGATCGCCTGGACGTTATCCGTCAATTGAGTAATGTCCACCGGCTCGGGCGAAATAGTAACTTTTCCACTTTCAATGCGAGTAAAATCCAGAACGTCATTCAACAAAGAGAGAAGATGATTCGAACTTTTTTGAACTTTCTCCAAGCTATCATGTATATCTGAAACCGTGTTCTGGTGAAGCGCAATGTTTGTAAATCCAATAATGGCATTCATCGGCGTTCTGATGTCATGGCTAATACTAAGCAAAAACGCAGATTTTGCTTTGTTGGCAGCATCTGCTTCCTCAGCGGCGGTCATTAATAATTGTTTTTGTTTTTGCTCTTCTGCCTTGCTTTTCTGGTAAACATAATAGGTATATAGACAAATTAAAAGCAATACAGCTCCTGCGACTAAACCGCAGATGATGGAAATATGATTCGTCTCTTCAACCATTCCATAAGCTGATTGCATATCCATTTCAATGCAAAATGCGCCAATGATTTCTCCTGTCCCATCATGATTTGCTCTTACAGGATAGCAAGCCGTAAAAATCGGACCCCATGTTGTATCAATGATATCCTGAGAGTACACATTCTCCCCAGAAATAGCCCTATCAATATACGGAACCATTTCTTCCTCAATATAATCTCCAGGGTGTCTTACATCATCCGCATCCGAATCCAAACCGTCTACCACATAAACGAGTTTTCCTTCTTCATTTTTTGTAGCGGTGTAAATATATCGAGTAGAATTCAGTGTTCTGATTTCATTGAAATATGAAGAAATATCCTTATATAATTGTTTCTTTTCATCAGATTGATCTTTGATTTGATCAAAATCTTCTTTGCCGATTCTTCCATCCACGAGTTTGTGTACTGCATCTGCACTCGCTGTGTCACGTATAATTTCTGTTTCAAGGGCGGTCTTAGTGTAAGAACTTTGCAGAATAAATGTGTACAACGCTATTACAAAAATCGTCAAAAGCCCCGCAATCACAAAGATACTGCCTGTATTCTTCAGCCTAAGGAGTTTTTTTAAATTAATTCCTTCTTTTATTTTCTTCATGCTGCTCATTCACATCCTTTAAATCCCAATTTATCGTTCATCCCTAACCTCTATAATTTCACCTACAAAAACAATATGTGGTTGCCAGCCTCCATTGAAATCGGGATATACTTTTGGCATGGAAGCATAATACTCCTGAACTTCAGTTGTAATATCCTCTTTGGAAAACTGATGCTGATACAACTTTTGGCAAAGAAATGTTAATTTTGCCTCTTTATAGGTTACTCCCTGACCTATTTCAATAGGAGTCAGTCCTGCAGGATTGGTTGTCACCCTTTTTCATTTTCCAAAAATCATCCCAAAATGCCTGACATCTAATCCACTGTCTCAAATTGTGACATCTAATCCGAGGTTACAAGCTGACGCATATTTTACAATAGATATGTTTCAATATAAGAAAACCGAGCTTTTTCAGAATTCTGGCTTCAAATCCAAACCTCCGAAAAAGCCCGGAAATACGCCATTTTCTGGCTTTTATTTATCTTCCCTTGACAGCAAACAGACCGTCTCCACATGCCCCGTCCTCCCAAACAGATCCACGCCCTTGACCTTGACCGTCTTATACCCCAACTCTTCCAGCACAGCACAGTCCCTAGCAGCAGTAGCGTGATTGCAGGATATCATAACTATCCTGTCAGGGGACATTTTTGCCATGTACTCCAGTGCGTCCCTAGTGCAGCCCTTTCTTGCAGGGTCAGCTATTATCACATCTGGTCGTTCGCCACGGCTGTAAAGTATCTCTGCTATCCTTCCTGCGTCACCACATATAAATTCCGCATTTGTGACATTGTTTGCTGCGGCATTTCGTTTTGCATTGTCTATTGCAGACTCTATTATCTCAACACCTATGAGCTTTTTCACCTTTTTACTCATTGACAAACCAATCGTTCCTGCACCGCAGTAAAGATCAAGAAGAGTTTCCTTTCCTGTCAGCTGAGCGTAATCTGCGGCAATTTCATAAAGTCGCTCCGCCTGAATTGTATTTACCTGATAAAATGACAGCGGTGATATCTCTATATCATTTCCACACATGGTATCGTGTATCGTGTCACTTCCGTACGCAGTAACAAGCTTCTGTCCGAGTATACAGTTGGTCTTTCGGCTATTCTCATTGAAAACTATACTCTTTATATCAGCATATTTTTTGCAAAGCTCACCCACAAGCGCATCAAATACGCCACGCTTTTTAAGGTCGGTAATAACAAGGCAAACCATTATCTCGCCTGAGTGTTCGCCACGCCTGAGATAAATATGCCTGAGCAGACCGCTTCCCGTTTCCTCGTTGTATGCCTTTATCTTACGCTCGTTCACATAAGCCATTATTTCATCGGCTATTGCCTTGAATACAGCAGGCTGTAATGCACAATCGGTGTGATCGCATACACGGTGAGAACGCCTTGAATAAAATCCGCAAACTGCCCTGCCGTCCTGCTCTGCTACAGGGTACTGCGCCTTGTTGCGATAGCCAACAAGCTGTTTACAACCCTCAAAGCTGTCATATTCAGGATAAAGCTTACCGATACGCTCAAATGAATCCTTTATGAACTGCTCTTTTACACGGCATTCTTCCTCATAGCTCATGTGACGAAAACAACAACCGCCACACCTTGAATAAACAGGGCAATCGTTCTTCGTTCTTTCAACCGAACCACTTACAATATTTTCGATAATGCCATAGCAATACGTTTTGCAGATCTTGACTATCCTGCATTCGATAACGTCGCCAATAACAGTAAAAGGCACGAAAACAGCAATGCCCTCGTGCTTTCCTACTCCGTTGCCCTCATTTGTCATACCGCTTATTTCAAGCCTGATAATCTCATTTTTCTTTAGCATAAAATTCCTCTATCTCATTTTTTCGCTTAAGCATAAGCTCAAAATGCTTATTGTATTCCAGCGGAAATTTGTAATTGAACACACGCTCCAAACGTCCGCCCTCTTTGTCAACAAGCTTTGTCGAGCCACCTGCACCCATTGCAAGTATGGTCTGAACCTCTTCCATTATATAGATATTATACAAACTCTCGTGACCCTGCTTTGTCCAGCCTATATTTTCAAGATTTTCAAGCATATTCTTCTGTCTGTAGAGATAATAAGGCAGATAGCCGCTTTCAAGAAGTCTTTTTGTGGCATACTCTACCATTTTATCGGCTGGGTTTTTCAGCACTTCCCTGTCACCACTGTGATTTAGCCTAGCCGCACGCTTTATGGAAAGTGTGTGTACAGTGATATTCTCAGGAGCAAGCTCGATAAGCTTATCAATGGTATTCTCAAAGCTCTCCACTGTGTCTGTTGGCAGACCTGCGATTATATCAGTATTTATAGAATCAAAACCAACTTTTCTTGCAAGGTAAAAGCTGTCAAAAAACTGTGCAGTTGTGTGCTTTCTGCCAATAGCCTCAAGAACTCTGTCATTCAAAGTCTGTGGATTTATAGATACTCTGCCACAGCCGTTTGCTTTAAGCACCTTCAGCTTTTCTTCAGTTATGGTGTCAGGTCTTCCCGCTTCAACAGTGTATTCACGGACAGTTGACATATCAAAGCTGTTTGCAATGACCTTCATAACTCTGTCAAGCTGAGCAGCAGTGAGCGTGGTAGGAGTGCCGCCGCCAAAATATACGGTGTCAAGCTTTAAACCAAGCTTTTCCGTTATCTTCGCAGTATAAACTATCTCTTCACACAGCTTGTTCACATACTCAGGGATAAGCTTCATACAGCCCTCGATAGATTGCGAAACGAAAGAACAGTAGGAGCATCTTGTGGGACAAAACGGCACTGACACATAAAGACTAAAGCTGTCCTTTTCAAGCTCATCGAGGACAGGCTTCTGGGTTATAGCAGTTTTGTATGCAATATCGCACTTTTCTTCGCTGCAAAGATATCTGCTCTCCATGGCTTTAAATATCTCCGCCTTGTTCATGCCCTCACTGAGCATATCATTCACACGCTTCACAGGTCTTATTCCCGTTATAACGCCCCATTTCGGCACAATGCCTGTTATCTCGCTCATTGCCTTAAAAAGAAGTCTTGACAGTGAAAGTTCCATGTCGCTTTCAAAATGCACAAACTCCTCTTTTTCGCAAGTCTTGCCGTCATATCTCACCTTAACGCTCAAACAAACATTGTCAGCGTTATCCTTTTTCTGAGCGAACACATAATCGTCCTCTGTATCTATGCTGTCAGAAAAAACGTGGGTAAAGAGCGTTGCAGGGATAAAAAGCTTCATTACTCCCTCAAGCTCATATTTATAATCGTTGCCGCTGAATATCAGAGTCATTTCAAAGCCTCCGCAGCCTGCCTGAGATATGGGTTATACTTTCTCTCAGCGTCAAGTGTCGTGACATTCATGTGACCAGGATAAACAGTTAGATTTCCACCAAGGTCAGCTATTTTCATAAGCGACTTCATAAGGGCTGTGCTGCTTCCATCAGGCATATCAGTTCTGCCAACACTTCTTGAAAATAGAGTATCTCCCGAAAACATATTCATACCGCATATGAAACAAACAGAACCGCTTGTATGTCCCGGCGTTTCCAACACGTCAAATTCAAGCTCGTCAAGCTTTAGTATATCATCCTCTGTAAACACATTGACCTTGCCTGTGTAATTTCTGTGTCCTCTTATTCTGAAAAGATTAGCAAGCATTCCTGCGTCATCTGTAAGCTTAGGCTTATCCATAATGTGGATATACACCTCGCAGCCTGTCCTGTCTACAATGTCAGCCACAGCACCGATATGGTCAAAATGGCCGTGGGTAAGAAAGATCTTTTTCAGCGTAAGACCATGACTCTCTATCTCACCGAGAATATAATCGGGGTCGGCAGGCGCATCGATAAGAACGCAGTTATTTTCTTCGCTTGCAACAATATAGCTGTTCGTTTCACAAACACTCAATGGTTTGAGCCTATATATTTTCATTATCTGTCCTTTCTTATTTACCGCTTCTTTCAACAGAAATAACGTTCTTTATTTTCTGAAGCTTGTTTATAACATTGTTGAGCTGTTCCATTCCTGCAATGCTGACAGTTACGGAAAGCATTGCATTGCCGTTTTTCAGTTCCCTTGAGGTTGACTCATAGATAAAAATATTGATCATTGCAAGCGCTGACGAAACGTCTGCCAGCAGACCTATTCTGTCAACCGCAACGATATCCAAAGTACACTTGAAATAGCCAGTATGCTTTTCAGAATTTTCCCACTTAACATTTATCCAACGTGCGGCATTTTCAGGATCATCTTTCTGCGAAAGATAGTTCACGCAATCCTTTTTATGCACGGATATGCCGTGACCTCTCGTGATAAAGCCGACTATTTCGTCACCTGGAAGCGGATTACAGCACTGTGCAAACTTGATAGCGCAGTTGTCGATGCCGTCAACGATAACACCAGTGGAATTTTTGGAAGTCTTTATCTTATTTTCAAGGTCAGAAGTATCAGGCTGAGCCTTTTCACCATATTTCTTATTATACTCAGATTTCAGCCTTTGCATCACCTTTGAAAGCTGAACACCACCGTAACCTATGGCTGCAAAGAAATCATCAAGAGTATCACAACTGTGTCTGTGCATATCCATCTTGAGAAAGTCCTCAAGTTCTTCCTCAGGCACTCTTATATTATTTCTGCGAAACTCTCTTTCAAGAGCATTTCTGCCCTCAAAGATATTTTCCTCTCGTCTTTCCTTTTTGAACCATGAACGTATCTTGGATTTGGCTTCATTGGTCTTGCAGATATTAAGCCATGAACGGCTTGGGCCATGACCTTCAACGTTGGTGGTAAGTATCTCGATTATCTCGCCTGTTTTTATCTGATAATCATAAGACACCATTTTCTTGTCTACCTTTGCGCCGCACATCTTATGACCCACCTGTGTGTGGATAGCGTAAGCAAAGTCGATAACAGTTGAGCCAACAGGCAGTGTTATCATATCGCCCTTTGGAGTGAAAGCAAAAACGTCCTCAGGGGCAAGGTCATTTTTGATAGCCCTTACTATCTCCTCAACGTCGTTTGACTCCTGCTGTGACTCGATTATCTGTCTTATCCATGCAAGGCGCTGATCGTCCTTTGAGCTACCCCTTACGCCCTCTTTATATTTCCAGTGAGCGGCGATACCATATTCAGCCGTTCTGTGCATTTCCCATGTTCTTATCTGAACCTCGAAAGGTATTCCCTCTCTGCCGATAACAGTTGTGTGAAGCGATTGATACATATTAGCCTTAGGCGTGGAAATATAATCCTTAAATCTGTTTGGGATAGGTCTGAACATATCGTGGATTATGCCAAGTACGTTATAGCACTCGGTAACTGTATTGACGATAATTCTTACGGCATAGCGATCATATATCTGGTCTATCTCCTTGCCGTCACGATATACCTTTTTATAGATACCATAATTGCTTTTAACTCGACCCTCGATAAGGGGAACAGGGTCAAAATCCTTTTCAAGCCTGTCATGTATCTTGTGCTTGATGTTTTCAACAAGCTGTTCACGGCTGCCCTTTCTGAGCTGCATTTGCTCGTCTATCTCGGCATAAGCATAAGGATCAAGATAGTAAAAAGCAAGATCTTCAAACTCATCTTTAATTGAGCGTATTCCAAGACGGTGAGCTATCGGTGCATAGATGTTCATTGTTTCATGGGCGATAGTTCTGCGTTTTGAATCTTTGCAATAATTAAGAGTACGCATATTGTGAAGTCTATCTGCAAGCTTTATGATAATAACACGAATATCCTCGCTCATTGCAAGGAGTATTTTTCTGATATTCTCGGCTTTCTGCTCGTCTTTGGTGAAAGTTTCTACCTTTTTCAGCTTTGTAACGCCATTTACAAGCATTGCAACGTCTGAGCCAAAATTCTTCTGTAATTCTTCAAGAGTGCATGGAGTGTCCTCCACAACGTCATGAAGAAGTGCTGCACAAATAGTATCAGTATCCATGCCAAGCTCCAAAAGAATATATGCAACAGACAGTGGATGGGTTATATACGGCTCGCCAGACTCTCTTTTCTGATTGTGATGATACTTTTCAGCAAGTTCATAGGCGGAAACGATTTTTGACAGATCATACTGCCTCTCGCCATCAAGTATTTTCTGAATAAGTGCATCAATGGAACACACCGACCTCTCACCTATATGTTCAGGCTTTGAAGCTTCAGGCACAGCGTCGGTATAGTCAGGCGAAGCCGTAGGAGCAGGCTTTTCTTCAAACTGCTCTTTAACCTCGGATTCGGCAGGAAGTTCTTCTTCACTGACAGTTTTTATCTCAGGCATATTTTCTATCTTATCCATTTCAGCAGGATCAAGCAAAATATTCTCTTTATCTGACATTTTAGTTACCTGCCTTTCCAAGCATTTCATTCAGCTTAACAAGAGTTTCAGAGTCTTCAAGATTTACCTTTTGTTTCGGCACAACGTAGCTTATTTTCATAGTTGCGGGTCTGAACTCGATAAGACCCTTATCACGGAAAATATCAACACAAATATGCAGTTTGCAATAATTCATGCTGTCGCCTGATATTTTCATAAAAAGATTATCCAACGTAATATTCTTAACTGCACTTATGTATTTATATACACCGATAAGCTCCTGCCTTGTCGGGATTATTTTTCTTATAAAACTTGCAGGAAGCTGTTCCCCGCGCATGAGCTTTTCATAACAATCCTTTGCCGCAAAATATCTTTCCTGCTTTACTCCACTCAATCTATGGTCGATAACTCTTATGGATATGGACTCACGGTTATTGAACACATTTATTCCAAGCTCCACGAGCATATCAAGTTTATCGCCAACTGCGAAACAAGCTTTTTCAGGTGCAAGGGAGAAAATAAGAGCCTGTCCTCTATAGCTTCCGTATGAAAACTCGATCTTTGTATGCTTGCCCTGTGACAGCGGTATTATCTTATCTACTCTTACTCCAAGCATTGCAAAAACTGGAACAGGGTTCTCTGCACCAAAAGGCTCCATTGCGGCAAGACCCTTTACATTATCAAGGTTGATATCCTGCGGCATAAGAAGCTTATCCGCTATAAGCTCAACGCTAGGGAATTTCTCCATAGGATCGCTGTATTCATACACCATTTGAGTGAACTTTTCAATGTTCTCAGCCTTCAGCGACAGACCTCCTGCACACTCATGTCCACCAAATTTATCAAGCAGCTCTCCGCAATGCTGAAAACACTTGAATATATTGAAGCCCTTTACGCTTCTCGCAGAGCCTCGTGCGTTTCCATCATCATCAATGGAGATTATAACATTCGGCTTTCCGTAAAATTCCAAAATGCGTGAAGAAACAATGCCAATAACTCCGTGGTGCCAGCCCTTGCCTGAAAGCACAAGCACTCTATGGTCAAGAGTTTCAGGGTGAGCGTTTATATAGTTTACTATTTCTGTCATTATCTCTGTTTCCGTCTGCTTGCGCTGGGCGTTAAGATTTAAAAGAGTGTCAACATAACTCTCAGCGTCCTCCGGGTCTTCGCTGAGAAGTGTTTTTACCGCTGTAAGTGGTGAGCCAAATCTGCCCGAAGCGTTTATAACAGGGGCAATCCTAAAAGCAATGCCTGTTGAGTCAAGAGCATTTCTATCAAGCTTTGCTTTATCTATAAGATAGTTTAGTCCCAATATTTCGGTGTTTGCAAGATATTCAAGACCACGCTTGACAATAGTTCTGTTTTCCCCTGTGAGTGGCACAACGTCCGCAACTGTACCGATAGCACAAATGTCAGCATACTGTTCCATAACAGTGTCATAACTGCCGCCGTCAAGTGCAGCACAAAGCTTGAAAGCTACACCAACTCCTGCAAGGTCTTTGTATGAAGAAGGACAATCTGCACGATGCGGATTAACGATAGCCCTTGCCCTCGGAAGCTTCTCAGGCGGCTGGTGGTGATCTGTGATAACAAGTTCCATATCAAGCTCAGCAATACGCTCAGCTTCCTCAACCGCGGAAATGCCGTTATCCACAGTGACGATAAGCTTAACACCCTTTTCTGCAAGCATTTCAATAGCTTCCATGTTCATGCCATATCCAGCCTCACGCTCAGGAATATAGTACATAATGTTTGCGCCCATGCTTTCAAGATAGTTGTAAAGTATAGTGGTGGACGTAACTCCATCGCAGTCATAGTCACCGTAAATACAAATAAGGTCATACTGGTCAACCGCCTTGTTTATTACATCGGCGGCTATAGCCATATCCTTTATAAGAAAAGGATCACTAAGTTCTTCGCCTTTAAAAAAATCAGCAAGGCTGTCAAAGTCAGTGAAACCCCTTGAAGTCATGACGTCTAGGGTAAGGCTTTTCAAGTCACACTTGTTCATAAACTCTGCAGTTTTCACAGGGTCAGGTCTGTTTATTCTCCATTTTTTCATATAGAAATAGTCCTTTACGCAAATTTACATTCATCATTCATTATACCACATAAACAGCCTTTTTTCAAGTAGCATCAAGAAAAAGTGTGAAATTTTAGTGTAGTGCTACAATAGATATTGGACAAAATTAAGAAAAAAGAAAAGAGAGATAGACAAAAATCTGATAAAATAAAGTTACCACACAAATACAAATCAGAAAGGAAGCCTATCTCTCATGAATAGTATAACACAAGATATGAAGTTTCGTCAATCCTTAATGAATTACGCAAAGAAATAT
>OWKP01002024.1_pt1 | contig 11395 bp, 9 predicted proteins | sample 1732991 | NCBI WGS metagenome assembly OWKP01 (sample SAMN05065777, study PRJEB22554) | human gut metagenome | biome: ENVO:2100002; feature: ENVO:00000062; material: ENVO:00002003 | host: Homo sapiens | place: USA
GAGATCTGCGCATGTCTCGTGGGCTCGGAGATGTGTATAAGAGACAGCCTTTGTGTTTTTCAGCAATACGACAAATCCCAGCCCCGCATTTGCGCACAGCCCCGCCGCGCAGGAGCCGAAAGAAATCCCGCCCTGCAAAAAGCTTTCCGTAATCACCACGCTGGAGGCGCAGTTGGGAATCAGCCCCACTAGGGAGGCGATCAGCGGCTGAACGGCCAGATTGCCCTTCATAAACGCCATAAACCGTTCTTCCGTCACATAATAAATGATGACGCCCAATACGATATTGACGGCGAGGATAAAGGCCGCTATCTTTAAGGAATGCAAAAACGGCGACAGAAAATAGGTTTTCCAGGGCTTGTTTTCGTCGTGCTCGCGGCCGCAGGAGGTACATTCAAATTCCTTTTCGCCCGCCTTTTTGAGAAAAAGCTCCCGCGCGGCCTCGCGGGGCCTCTCCTCCGTCTCGCCCTCTTCAGGCGCGCCGTCGCGTCCGCATTGCTTCTCCGAATTTTCGCCTTGTCCATGGCCGTATTGCTTTTCCGCACTTTTCCCATGGCCGTGTCCGCATTCGTTTTCCGCGCCTTTCCCGTGTTCGTGTCCTCGCCGCTGTTCCGCGCGCGCCGCGTCGAGCGCCTCTCCCGCGGACGAACGGACGCGCACCCGTCTGCTTCCGACCAGCTTCAAAACGCCGTCCACGGCATAGCCCACCGCGATGCCCACCGCGATCTTGAGGGCGATGAGCGGCAGCAGCCACACCGCGCCCCTGCCCGACGAGAGGAGGAGAATAAACGCCTCGTCGCTGGTGGAGACGAAAATAGCGAGCAGCGTCCCTACCGTGATGTATTTCTGTTCAAACAGCTTGGCCGCCATAACGGAAAAACCGCACTGCGGAACGAGGCCCGTCGCCGACCCGATCAAAGGGCCGAGCCTGCCGCTCAGGCGGTTGTGCGAGCCCGTGAGCTTTGTTTTGTGCTCGATGAGTTCTATCACGATATAGATGAGCAGCAGCCACGGAAAAAGTTTTAAGGTGTCCAAAAGGGCATCGAGCAATACTTCTGTCATAATTTCCTAATCGTCCTTACAGGCAGCTTCGCAAGGGAATGGAAGCCTTGGCGTTGAGATCGAGCCCCGCAAAATTGCCGAGGCGGTACTGAATCAGCCCCTCGGACGCGATCATGGCCGCGTTGTCCGTGCAGCGGCGCTTTTCGGGCAGAACCAGGCGGAAGCCCTTCTCCGCGCAGGCGGATTTCAGGCTTTCCCGCAAATAGGTATTCGCCGCGACGCCGCCGCCCGCCGTCACCGTCGTCACGCCCTTCGCCTTCGCGGCGAGGACGGTTTTCTCCACCAGTACGTCTATCGCCGCGCATTGGAAGGAGGCCGCCACGTCCGCTTTCGAATATTCCTCCCCCTTCTGCTCCTTGGTATGACAATAATTGATGACCGCCGTTTTAAGCCCGCTGTACGAAAAGTCGAACCCGCCGCCCCCCTTCAGCATTTTCGGCATGGGCACGATCGGCCTTCCGCCCCTCGCGCAGGCTTCGATATTCGGCCCCCCGGGATAACGCAGCCCCAGCACGCGGGCCACCTTGTCAAACGCCTCTCCCGCCGCGTCGTCGAGCGTCGAACCGAGAATCTCGAACTCCGCTTCCGATTTTGCGTATAAAATCGCGGTGTGCCCGCCGCTGGCCAAAAGCGTGACGAAGGGGGGACGAAGCCCGGGCTCGTCGAGATAGGCGGCCGCCATATGTCCGCGGATATGATTGACGGCGATCAGCGGCTTTCCTAAGGCGTAAGCGAACGCCTTGGCAAAGGACACCCCCACGAGCAGCGCGCCCAAAAGCCCCGCGCCGTAGGTCACCGCCACCCCGTCGAGGTCGGCATAGGACGCGCCCGCGTTTTTTACGGCGCGCTGAACCACCGCTTCAATCGCGTCGGTATGCGCGCGGGAAGCGATTTCGGGCACGACGCCGCCGTAGAGGGATTGAATGTTCGCCGAGGAAGCAATCTCGTCGGACAAAACCCTTCTGCCGCAAATCACCGCCGCGGCCGTTTCGTCGCAGGAGGATTCGATACCGAGAATCAGCGGCTCCTTTACGATGTCGGAAGAATAAAGCTCCATAAAAAACCTCGTCGGGAAACCCCCGTTAAGGCGACGCCGCACCAATGACGCGCTTTGCGATACCATTGTACGGCGCCGCCGTTAAATAATTATCGGCAGCCCATGCCGCCGATAAACTCACTTACGTCTTTTTCAGATAGTCGATGATGAAGCCCTGAATTTCGCCGTCCATCACCGCCTGGATATCGCCCTTTTCGTACCCCGTGCGGTGGTCCTTGGCCATCGTGTAGGGACAGAACACATACGAGCGGATCTGCGAGCCCCATTCGATTTTTTTGACGTCGCCCTTCATGGCGTCGGCCGCGGCCTGGCGTTCCTCTATCTTCTTTTCGAGGAGCTTGGAACGGAGCATTTTGAAGCACATTTCCTTATTCTGAAGCTGGGAGCGCTCGTTTTGGCACTGCACGACGATACCCGTCGGGTAATGGGTGATACGCACGGCGGAAGCGACCTTGTTGACGTTTTGTCCGCCCGCCCCGCCCGAATGGTAAATGTCGATACGGATATCGTCGTCCTTTATTTCCACTTCGTTGTCGTCCTCGACCTCGGGCATGACCTCCAGCGAACAGAAGGAGGTGTGACGGCGTTTGTTGGCGTCGAACGGGGAAATACGCACCAGGCGGTGCACCCCCATTTCCGCTTTCAGATAGCCGTAGGCGTTTTCGCCCTCGACGCGGAAATCGACGCTTTTAATCCCCGCTTCGTCGCCCGCCTCGCGGTCGAGCTCAAACACCTTGAAGCCCATTTTTTCGCAGTAGCGGCTGTACATTCTGTACAGCATGGAGCACCAATCGCAGGCCTCCGTGCCGCCCGCGCCCGCGTGCAGCGCCAAAAGCGCGTTGTGGGTGTCGTACGGGCCCTTCAGTATGGCGCGGATACGCATGTCCTCGATGTCCTTGTCTGCGGCCGAGAGCATGCCGTCCAGCTCGGCAATTAGGCTTTCGTCGCCCGTTTCCTCGATCAGGTCGATAATCTCCTCCGCGTCCTTTAAGGCGGCGTCGCTCTTTTGATAGGCGTCGATTTTGTTTTCGATATGGGAGACCTCGCGGCCAATTTTGGTCGATTTTTCGAGATCCTGCCACACCTCGGGCTGTTCCTGTTCCCTTTTCAGCTCCTCGAGCCGAACGCGCTGGTTTTCGAGATCGAGCGCATAGCCCGCCTCGCCCAGCACGCCGCGCATGCCCTGAATTTTTAATCTGTAATCGTCTGCTTTAAACATAAATTCCTTACTTGTTTTCCGTCTTGTCGTCCGAAGCGCCATCTGCGGGCGCGGAATTGCCGTTTGCCGCGCGCAGGAGCTCGGCCTGTTTGGACGAAGCCTCCTTAAACGACGACATGTTGCTCAAGGGCTCGGGCATCTGGCGGCGGAAGGGCTTTCTCGCGGGCGCGGGAGAAGCGGCGCCCTGCTCGGGCATCTGACGGCGGAGCGGCTGGGGAGGCGCCTGGCGGAATTCCACCTTCACTTTCAGAAGCACCGCAATCGAGGTGCGCTGAATACGCTCGATCATCTCGTCGAACATCTCGAAGCCTTCCTTTTTATAGGAAATGACGGGATCGACCTGGCCGTAAGCGCGCAGGCCTATGCCCTTTCTCAGCTGGTCCATGGCGTCGATATGGTCGATCCAGTTGCGATCGACGTTCATCAGCAGAACGCGGCGTTCCACGTCGTAGAAATCGATACCCGCGGCCTTGATGTCCTCGATTTTCTTTTCGTATTCCTTCACCGTCTTGTTGGTGATTTTCTTAATCGCCAGCTCGTAATCCCATTTTTCCAGCCTCTCGCGCGTGACGTAATTCGTCCCTTCGGGCAAAAGCTTGGTTTCGAGCGCGGCGTTCAGCTCTGTTTCGTTCCACAGCTCGGGCATGTCTTCGACGTTGACCGCGGCGCGCACCGTTTCCTCGACGTAGTCGGGGATATATTTCAAAATCTGCTCGTGGATGTTTTCGCCTTTAAGCACCTTCAGCCGCTCCTCGTACATCACCTTGCGCTGGGTGTTCATGACATCGTCGTATTGGAGGACGTTTTTACGGATACCGAAGTTTCTGCCCTCGATGTTCTTCTGCGCGTTCTCTATCCCGTGGGAAAGGAGCCTGGATTGCAGGCAGGTGTCCTCGTCGATTTTGAAGGTATTGTAAAGGGCTTTCATTCTCTCGCCGCCAAACCGTTTGACGAGGTCGTCCTCGAGGGAGAGGAAAAACACCGACATACCGATGTCGCCCTGACGTCCCGCACGGCCGCGGAGCTGGTTGTCGATACGCCGCGATTCGTGGCGCTCGGTGCCGACGATGCAAAGCCCCCCCGCGGCGATCACCTGCTCCTTTTCCTTGTCCGTTTCCGCCTTATAATGCTCGTACAGCTTCTTGTATCTCTCGCGGACCTCTTTCGTCTTGTCGTCGATGTCCTGAATATACATGCTGGTGGCCAGCTCGATGGTCTCGTGCTCGATCCCCTCTTCGCGCAGCCGCTTTTTGGCGAGATACTCGGGGTTGCCGCCCAGCAGAATATCCGTGCCGCGCCCCGCCATGTTGGTGGCGATGGTCACCGCGCCGAACCGCCCCGCCTGCGCGACGATCTCCGCTTCGCGCTCGTGGTTTTTCGCGTTGAGGATATTGTGCTTGACGCCGTTGCGCTTCAAAAGACGGGAGATTTCCTCCGATTTATCGACGGACGCGGTACCCACCAGCAGGGGCTGGCCGCTTTCGTGGCGCTCCACAATTTCGTTGACGATCGCGCGCTTCTTGCCGTCCACCGTCGAATACACCATGTCGGGCAGGTCGATACGCTTGATGGGCTTGTTGGTGGGGATTTCGATGACGTCGAGGGAATAGATGGTGCGGAACTCCGCTTCCTCGGTCTTGGCCGTACCCGTCATGCCCGAAAGCTTGGTATAGAGACGGAAATAATTTTGGAAAGTAATGGTCGCGTAGGTCTTGTTTTCGCTTCTTACCTCGACGCCCTCTTTCGCCTCGATTGCCTGGTGCAGGCCGTCGGAATAGCGGCGGCCGATCATGAGACGGCCCGTAAACTCGTCAACGATAATCACTTCGCCGTCGTTGACGATATAATCCTCGTCCAGCTTAAACAGCTTATGCGCCTTCAACGCCTGCTGAATATGGTGGTTGAGGTCGGCGTGCTCGATTTCCGCAATGCTGTCGATACGGAAAAACTTTTCCGCCTTTCTCGCGCCGCTGTCCGTCAGCTCCACCGTCTTGTCCTTGCGGTTGATGATATAGTCCCAATCCCTGGACATGGCCAGCGCCTTTTTGCCCTCGGGCGCGGCGGCCGCCGCGGCGGCGCGCTTTTCCTCCAGCTCAGCCTCGTAGTTGGCCTGCTCCTCAAGGGTCATTTTGGTGAAGTCCTTTACTTCCTCCTCGTCGTCCTCTTCCTCCGCGGCCTTAAGGTCGGATTTTTTCTTCTTGTTTTTCTTTTCCTCTCTCTTGCGCATAAACTGCGCGTCCTCTTCTTCCTTAAGCTCGTCGTCGAACCCGCCCGAAAGGGTGCGCACGAAGCGATCCACCTGCACGTAGAGGTCGGACGACTTTTCGCCCTTGCCCGAAATAATCAGCGGGGTGCGCGCTTCGTCGATCAAAATGGAGTCCACCTCGTCCACGATCGCATAGGTCAGATCGCGCTGAACCATCTTTTTAAGGTCGGTCTTGAGATTGTCGCGGAGGTAATCGAAACCGAATTCGTTATTGGTGCCATAGACGATATCGCATTTATAGGCTTCGCGCTTTTCGTCGTCCTCCATGCCGGGGGCGATAACGCCCACGGTAAGCCCCATAAACTTGTGCACCTTGCCCATCCACTCCGCGTCGCGCTTGGCGAGGTAGTCGTTGACGGTGACGATGTGCACGCTCTTGCCCGAAAGGGCGTTGAGATAGGCGGGAAGGGTGGCGACCAGCGTCTTGCCTTCGCCCGTGCGCATTTCCGCGATTCTGCCCTGGTGCAGACAGATACCGCCGATTACCTGCACGTGGAAGTGCTTCATGCCCAGCACGCGCCAGGCCGCCTCGCGCAGCGCCGCAAAAGCGTCGGGCAGAATATCGTCCAACGTTTCGCCCGCCGCCAGACGCCCCTTGAGGAGTTCCGTCTGCCCCTTGAGCTGATCGTCGTCCATGGCGGCATATTTGCCGTCGAGCTCTTCCACCTTATCCGCGATCTTGTTTAACTTTCTCAGGCTCTTTCTGCCGTCGCTGCCCATCAAATAGCTGATTAATCCCATTTAGATAAACTCCGATTTCGTTATTTTGGCCGTCCGAAAACGGCCCGTACTTTCTCACGTTCTATTTTACAATATTTGCGCGGAAATTCAAAGCGTTTTCAGCCCCTTTTCAGGAAATTTTCTGTCTTTTTAATTCCTTTCTTGACAATTGCGGCCGATTGGCTTATAATATACCCGTATTATGAGCTTAAAAAACGAGATTTTCAAACAATTAAAGGAGCGCGAGGGCGAATACGTTTCGGGTCAGGCGCTGGCGGAGACGTTCGGGGTCAGCCGCGCCGCCGTGTGGAAGGCGATCGACACCCTGCGGAAGGAGGGCTATGCGCTTTCGGGTACGCCCAAGGCGGGTTACGTTTTGTCGCCGTCCGACGTTCTGCGCGAGGAGGAGCTTTCCGCCGCGCTCGAAGAAGCGGGGATAAACGGGATAAAGCTTTACGTATTCGAGGCCTTGCCCTCGACAAACGCCTACGCGGAAAAGCTGGTCGGCGTGGGCGCTTCCTCGCCCGCGGTGGTCGCGGCGGACAGGCAGACGCGGGGCCGCGCGCGCCGTGGCGGAAGCTTCCCCTCCGTTTCGGGCGGGCTGTATATGTCGGTGATTGCGTTTCCCTGTCTGCCCCCTGCAAAACAGCCCGAGCTGACGGCGAAAATTTACACGGCGGTGAAACGGGTGCTGCACGGGGATCGAAAGGAAAACGAGATTTTCGTCGGCGGAAAAAAGGCGTGCGGGATTTTGACGGAATGCGTATGCGACCCAGACGAAATAAAAAGCTGTATCGTGGGGATCGGCGTGTATCCGTCGCTCCTCCCCGAAGAAGTAAAAAAGAAATATCCCACGCGGAGCAGGCTCTGCGCGGCGATCTGTAAAGAAGTGCTGGACACATGCAAAAACGGCCGCTGATCCGCGGCCGTTTTATTTTTTGTCGTCGAAATTTTTTCTATGCGTAATTTTAATTTGTCAAGCAAAGAATATACGCAGGGTCTAAATCCAAAATTTCGCAAAGATTTGCAAAAGTATCTAACGCAGGCATGGCTCTGCCCGATAAATATTGTCCCACCGTCGGCTGTTTTATCCCCAAACGTTTTGCGATTTCAGTTTGTGATAAACCGCTTTGCTTGATTGCTTCAATTAATCTTTCACGAATTTTGTCAAGTATTATCATAAGTTTTCTCCCAAAATGTCTTTGATTTAATTATACAGGAGATGCCTATAATTTCCTTGACATATAGGCGTTGCCTATGATATAATTAATTTAATAAATTCTTGAAGGAGAAACTTTTATGAAAATTTCAATTATCGAAGAACTGTTAAACGGCGAATTGCAAACGCGCTGGGAATTTAGAGACAAATCCCCCGAAGCCAACGAAGTTTACGCCGAATATCACAAATACGGCGATGAAATTGACGCTTTGCTTTCCCCCGAGCACAGCAAACTATGGGACGATTACTTTTTGGCCGAGGGCGGCGTTTGCTATGTGGAAAGAAAGAGCGCCTTTCGCATTGGCGCGCGGTTCGGGCTGTTTCTCGCGCTGGAACTGCTCGAGGAGGAAACGGAACCCGTTTCTTAAATCCTTCCGCCTCTTAAAGCTTCATATACTTTTTCAATTTTGTCACCAGCGCGGCCGCGCAGACGATCTTTACGAGGTCGGGCAGGATATACGGCACGACGCAGGTCATCAGCGCCGCCGCAAACGTCACTGTCGTATCCGCGCCCGCGTTATACACGTAGATAAACCAAATCGTCCCGAACAGATAGCACAGCGCCACCCCGACGACCATGGCCGCAACGAGCGCCGCCGCGCGCAGCCAGCCGCTTTTTACTTTTATATAATCGGCCGCAAGCCCCACGGCCGCCGCCGTAAACAAAAAGCCCACGATATATCCCCCCGTCACCGAACCGAGCTTTGCCGCGCCCGCGGTAAAGCCCTGAAACACGGGCACGCCGCAAAGCCCCAGCAAAATATACACCGCCACCGCAATCAGCCCCCGTTTCCAGCCGAGAAAGCCCGCCGCGAGGCAAACCCCCATCGTCTGCAACGTAATGGAAATGTTGCTCGGCAAGGGAATCGCTATCCACGCGCACACCGCGATAATCGCCACAAACATCGCCGTATAGCTGATTTCCCGCGCCGCCGAACGAACCGTTGTCTTTTCCATTTCTTCCGTCTCCCGTAAATTATATGTAAACCTAATTCTATCACAAAGGTTTACATATGTCAACTAAAAAAACGGCGTTTCCGCCGTTCTTTGATTTCGGGAGAGTTAAGTATCCTAAAAGCCGTTTGTCAAAACGCCTTAAAGGCGTCTCAAAGATATTTTTTAAGCGCGGCGGCGCGGTCGGTCTGTTCCCAAGGGAGGTGCGGGCGCCCGAAATGGCCGTAAGCGGAAGTTTCCGAATAGAGCGGCCGTCTTAAGCCCAATGCGCGGATAATGGCGTAAGGGCGGAGGTCGAATTCCTTTTTGATGATTTCCGCCAGCTTGTCGTCGGTGAATTTACCCGTGCCGAAGCTATCGACGAAAACGGACAGCGGGTTTGTGACGCCGATCGCGTACGCAACCTGAATTTCCACCTCGTCGGCAAGCCCCGCCGCCACCATGTTTTTGGCGATATAGCGGCAAAAATACGCGGCCGAACGATCGACTTTTGTGCAGTCCTTGCCCGAAAACGCGCCGCCGCCGTGCGCGCACCTGCCGCCGTAAGTATCCACGATTATTTTTCGGCCCGTCAGGCCCGAATCCCCCTGCGGCCCGCCGATTTCGAAACGGCCCGTCGGGTTGATGTAAATTTTTGTGTTTTCGTCGAGAAATTCCGCGGGGATCACTTCGTCCACCACGTATTTTTTGATATCCTCGCGCAGCTTTTCCTGCGACACCTCCCTGTCGTGCTGGGAGGAAACGACCACCGCATCGACGCGCACGGGACGCTTGTCGTCGTATTCCACGGTCACCTGCGTCTTTCCGTCGGGACGAAGATAGGGCAGAAGTCCGCTTTTGCGCACCTCCGTCAAGCGCATGGCAAGCTTATGGGACAGGGTGACGGGCAGGGGCATCAGCTCCTCCGTCTCGCGGCAGGCATAGCCGAACATCATGCCCTGATCGCCCGCGCCGAGCGTATCCTCCGCCGCGCCCGCGTCCTTTCTGTCCACCCCCATCGCAATGTCGGGCGATTGCTCGTGTATGGCGACGACGATTTTGCATTTGTCATAGGAAAAGCTGCCGAAATCGTAGCCGATTTTTTTGATAATTCCGCGCGCGGTCCGCTCGTAATCCACTTTCGCCGTCGTCGTCACCTCGCCCATGATGAGCAGGAGATCGTACGCCGCGCAGCACTCGATGGCGGTGCGGGCCATGGGGTCCTCGGCGAGTATCGCGTCGAGAATGCCGTCGGAGATCTGGTCGCACACCTTGTCGGGGTGACCCTCCGTCACGCTTTCGCTGGTAAAAAACTTTTTCATGTAAAAAATCCTCTTTTTAACATAGTTGTCCGCCGCACCCTGGGATTTTGCGGCGGATTTTCCCTTTCTCGGGATTATTTCATTATAGTCCTTTCCCCTCGTTTTGTCAACTTATTCGCACGCGCCTTCACGCGCTTGCATATTTTTTTCGCGCGTGTTATAATAAACGGTATGGAACCGTTGAAACACTGCCGCTTGTGCCCCGTGGAGTGCGGCGCGGACCGCACGGCGGGCGTCGGAGCCTGCGGCGCGTCGGGGTTAAAAATCGCCAAATATTACCTGCACCCTTTCGAGGAGCCGTGCATTTCCTTCAAAAAGGGAAGCGGCACGATTTTTTTCTGCGGCTGCAATCTGCGGTGCGTTTTCTGCCAGAATTACGAGGTTTCGCGCGCGCAGCGAGGCATGGACGTGACGAGCGAATATCTCGGCAATGTGCTCTACACCAAATGGGGCGCCTATTCGGCGAGCGGGTTTTATGATTCTTCGGATCAAAAAATCAAGATCTGGTACGGCGCGGGCACGGCGGAGTGAGATTCGAGCGACAACGTGTATTATACGGAATGTTCCGACCTGTCCGAGGGTTTTTCCAAACCCAAACGCATTACGACGGACGATTCCACCGGCTATAAACTCGTCGATCCGTCGGGCAAACTGAAAAAACACGACGAACAGATCGGTTACGGCGGAGACCCTTCCGTCATCAAGGTAGACGGGACGTACTATATGTACTTTTCGGCGCTGGAAAACGGGCTGGACGACGGTACTTTCACGCACTGGAACAAAATTTATGTGGCCACTTCGACGGACAGCAAGACGTGGACGGTCGCGGGCGTACCCCTCGACTGCCATACGGGCGGCACGCTGGGCTACGGCGGCGGCTCGCCCAGTGTCGTGTATAAGGACGGCGAATTCTGGATGTATTATTACACGCAGGCGCCCGATTATCGTTATCCGCAGGAGCCGTGCGGTCTGGTGCTCAAAAAGAGCACGGACGGCATTCATTTCGGGGAGGGCATCGAGATCAACCGTTCGATGTCCACCATGGACGTAAAATATATACCCTCCCTCAAAAAATGGGTTTCCACCTATTACGCGGAGGAAAATCAGTTCATGCAGGGCGCGAAAGCGGGCGTGCGCATCGCTTTTTCCGACAACGGCGTGGACTGGGATTTCGATTACTCAAACGAAAAAATGATCGCCCAGAATTTCGATTATCCCATTAATCACAACCCGGGATTCATCGGAAACGAGTTGGGACAGGGATACGAGACCATGTTTTTGACCTACGGCGCGAACGATCTTCCGCTCACGGTCGACGGGTACTGGTTCTCCGCCGCGCAGTACGATGCGCGCCAACTCGAATGGAGTCGTATCACCATCAAATAGCGGAGATTTTATGAATATCACGAGCGGAAAATGTAAACTGAAATGGGACGAAAACGGTAAACTCGTCGATTTTGCCGCATCTTCAAAAGAAGAATATGTAGGATTCGTTCCCTTTAAACTGTGCGTGGCGGGCGAAAGTGAGGGGCAGTTTTCCGAACTGACCTCCGCCAACTGCCTGCTTTCCGAACAGTTTCGCTTGGCGGGAAAAGAG
>OWKP01002028.1_pt1 | contig 11371 bp, 9 predicted proteins | sample 1732991 | NCBI WGS metagenome assembly OWKP01 (sample SAMN05065777, study PRJEB22554) | human gut metagenome | biome: ENVO:2100002; feature: ENVO:00000062; material: ENVO:00002003 | host: Homo sapiens | place: USA
ATTTCCTCGCCCCTGCGGGGCAACCGGAAATGATGCACAAAAACTTCATGCACCGCATCTGCACATTTTCGCGGTGCCCATACATGAAGTTTTATACCATATAAAATACCGGAACACAAGCGCCGCCCGGCGCATAGGGTTTTGCGAGGTGATTGTATGCAGATCTATGTGGTAAAGCCCGGCGATACGCTGTATTCCATCGGCCGGACGCTTTCTCTCGCGCCGGGGTTCCTCGCGCGCTACAACGGCCTGCAGGAGCCGTACCGGCTGGCCGTGGGGCAGAGCCTGCTGGCCCTGTACCCGGAAAAGGCCGTGACCGTCCGGGCCGGGGATACGCTTTCGTCCATTGCGGCCTCGGCCGGGACGGATGTGCTGTCTTTATTCCGGATGAATCCGAACCTGTCCGGCTCCGACCGGATCTATCCGGGGCAGATCCTCGTGACGCAGCTGGAGCAGAACCGGACGCGCAGCGCGTTCGTCGCTGGGTACGCGTATCCGTATGTGCAGGAATCCGTCCTGCGCGGTATCCTGCCGTTTACCGGTGCGCTGATGCCGTTTACCTACGGCTTCACGCCGGAGGGCGCGCTCGTGCCGATGGATGACGAGCGGCTGCTGGCTCTGGCAGAGGACTACGGCGTGCGCCCGTTCCTGCACCTGTCAACACTGACGGCAGCGGGAACGTTTTCCGCCGCACAGGCGGCGGTTGTGCTGCGAAGCGAAACGCTCCAGCGGACGCTTGCCGAGGCGGCGCTTCAGAAAATGCAGGAAAAAGGCTATCAGGGGCTGGACGTAGACTTTGAATATCTGGGCCAGGAACTGGCGGAAGCGTATGCGCAGTTCCTTACACTCCTGCACGAGCGTCTTGCCCCTTACGGCTTGCCGCTCATTGCCGCCCTTGCTCCCAAAACCTCTGCCGACCAGCCCGGCACGCTCTACGAGGGCCACGACTACGCCGCCGTCGCCTCCGCTTGCGACGCGGTGCTGCTGATGACGTATGAATGGGGCTACACCTATGGTCCGCCGATGGCGGTGGCGCCGATTGGGGCGGTGCGGCGGGTGGTGGAGTTTGCGCTGACGCAGATGGAGCCGGGGAAGATTCTGCTGGGGTTTCCAAACTATGCTTACGACTGGACACTGCCGTTCACGGCGGGAGCGACGCGGGCGCAGTCCATCGGGAACGAGGCCGCGCCGCTGCTCGCGGCGCAGTACGGCGCGGAAATTCAATTTGACGAGCAGGCGCAGACACCGTATTTCACTTATCAGGACGAGGCCGGACAGCCGCACGAAGTCTGGTTCGAGGACGCGCGCAGCGCGCTGGCAAAGTTCGGCCTGCTGACGGAATATGGCCTGTCAGGGCTCGGCTACTGGAACTTCATGCGGCCATTTGCAGCGGGATTCAGCCTGCAGAATTACCTGTTTTCCATCCCTTGAGTAACCGATGATTCAATCGTCCGCGGTTGCTAATTCAATCAGCGGTTACTTGAGTGTCTGCGTTGACAAAATCCGGCGGGTGCGGTATGATGAAAAAAACGATAAAAGGAGGGACTTTACATGCCCGCATCCAAGGTTTATTTTACCGATTTCCGCTGCCGCATTGGCGTGAGCCAGCTCGATAAGCTTCGGAAGCTGCTGGAAAAATCAGAGTTTTCCCAAATCGACTTTGACGGCAAATTCGTCGCCATCAAGCTGCACTTCGGCGAGCTCGGCAACCTGTCGTTTCTGCGCGCGAACTATGCCAAGGTCGTCGCCGACTTCATCAAGGAACGCGGCGGTAAGCCCTTCATCACCGACTGCAACACGCTCTATGTCGGCAGCCGCAAAAACGCGCTGGAGCATATGGACACCGCGTACTTAAACGGCTATTCCCCGTTCTCCACCGGCTGTCATGTCATCATCGCCGACGGTCTGAAAGGTTCGGACGATATCGAGGTTCCCGTCGCGGGCGGCGAATACTGCAAGACCGCCCGTATCGGCCGGGCCGTGATGGACGCGGATATCGTGATCTCACTGGCACACTTCAAGGGCCATGAAGAAGCGGGCTTCGGCGGCGCGCTCAAGAACATCGGCATGGGCTGCGGCTCGCGTGCGGGCAAGATGGCCATGCACGCCGACGGCAAGCCGTATGTCGAAACAGACCTGTGCGTCGGCTGCGGCGCCTGCGCAAAGATCTGCGCGCACAACGGCCCGCAGATCGAAAACAAAAAATACCGGATCGACCAGAACAACTGCGTCGGCTGCGGCCGCTGCATCGCGGTCTGTCCCAAGGACGCCATCCATCCGACTTTCCAAGCCAGCGTCAGGCTCCTCAACTGCAAGATCGCCGAATACGCCAAGGCCGTGCTGGACGGGCGCCCCAGCTACTGCATCAACATTGTCCGCGACATCTCGCCGAACTGCGACTGCCACCCGGAAAACGACGTCCCCATTGTCCCGGACGTCGGCATGTTCGCATCCGCCGACCCCGTCGCGCTGGATCTGGCCTGCGCCGAGGCTATCAACCGTCAGCCGGTTCTTCCAAACAGCGCCATCACCGATCTGAAGCACGAGCACGACTGTGACCGCTTCCATGCCGCGCATGACAATACGCACTGGCAGGATCTGATCGAGCACGGCAAAAAACTCGGCATTGGGCAGGATACCTACGAACTTGTGACCATCCGCTGAATCACGCACCAACCCCCGGGAAGGCATCTGCCTTCCCGGGGGTTCAACATGTCAAGCCTGCCCCTGCCAAGCTTTCGGCGAATCCGTACTACTTTGCAAGTTTTGAGTACAAGGCTAATTTGCCACAACCATTCAAAGGCAACTGCTATCAAATTTGTTGTTTCGTGACAGGCGGCGCGTACCATAGCGCCCGTAGGGTGAGTATGTGGGTTCGTAGAGACTCAATAAATTGATGCTTGCTAAAATGGTACCCGCAGAACGCACCAACCGCGTCCAAGCGCCCTTTTCTCCCCTATCTTTTCCCGCGCAAGGGAAAAGATAGGGCCGCCGGCGGCGCATCGGAAACGCTTCGCTGGTTTGCACTTTGGTGGCTAGGCCTCGACGGAACGAGCAGCTGCTGTTTGCGGGATTTTATTGTCCCAGCGGCATGACGCCTAGCTGAACCTCGGCGATGGAGGCAAAGCCGTACAGATCGCCTGCGCGGACGGTGTACCAGCCGTCAAAATCTCCAAGTACCGTCACTGCCGTCCCGTTCGGCACCTGCGCCAGAATCTCCGCATCCGTCTGCGGGTAAGCGCGCAGCGCCATGTACCCGTTCTCGCCTGCGGCCTCGGCGTCGAATTCGTCACCCGGCGTCAGGAACGGAACACCGAAATACTCCGTCACACCTAGGGCCAGCACCCGCGCAATTTCATCCAGGTTGCCCGTCAGCCAATTTGCGTCCTCCGTGTTGTCGTGATATCCGAGTTCGGCCAGCACGGCCGGGGCCCGCGTCCGGCGCAGTTCACCGATGATCGTGGACGAGCGCGCCTGCACCCGGTCCGGAAGCGGATAGATGGGCTTGATGTTATCAACCAGAATGTTCGCCATGCGAAGCCCGGCCTCGCTCGTCGGATAATAATAAATGTCCACGCCGCGCAGCCGTCCGGACAGCGCCTGCGGCGCGGCGTTGGAATGCAGCGCCAGATGGAAATCCTGCCGGGATGCGTTGGAATCGCGGATAGACTGCGCGGCGCTGCCGTCCGGGTCGTTGCGCGTGACGGTGATGCCGCTCGCGTGCAGATACGGCATCATTTCATCGGCCAGCGCGTTCATCCAATAGCGCTCGTCACCGGTTGTGATGTAGGGATTGAAATACTGTGTGGACGGACTTAAGAATAAAAATGGCATATTTTCGCCCCTGCCTTCCCTTGGGGAACCTCCGAATCAGAGTTTCCCCTGATTTGCTGGCATATTCTATGCAGGCACGGTTTTATTGTTTACACTCTGCCGAGTTTGTGATACCATAGCTGTTAGACAAGAAGGAGTTTGACGCTATGCAGTATATTATTCTGGATATGGAGTGGAACCAGCCGTGGCCGGGCTCGTACAGCGCAAAAAAGGCGCTGCCGTCGCCGATGCGCGGCGAGATCGTGCAGATCGGCGCCGTGCGCATGACGCAGGAGCAGCAGATCGCGGACGAGTTCCAGATCCTCATCCGGCCGCAATATTTTAAGAAAATGAACCGCAAGGTCGCCTCGCTCACCGGCATCCGCGACAGTTTGCTCCGCGAAAAGGGTGTGCGTTTTCCAGAGGCCGCCGCGCAGTTTGCAGCGTGGTGCGGCGAGGACTGCGTGTTTTTGACGTGGGGCTTTGACGATATCACGATCCTGCGGGAGAATCTTGCGGTGTTCGGACTGGAGAGCGGGTGGACGGCGCGCTGGTACAACGCGCAGCTGATCTTCAACGCCCAGACCGACGGCTCCGGCGCGCAGAAGGCGCTCTCGACCGCTATGCAGATGATGGATATCGCCCCCACCCGCGCTGCGCACGATGCGTTGGGCGACGCGTATCACACGGCGCTTGTCTGCCAGCATCTGCGTCTCGCGGACGGCATCGCCGCGTATGAGGCCGCCGTGCAGGCGCACGAGAATAGCTTCCACGGTGCGGAACTGCCCGGCTGCGTGCGGCGGGCCGTGTTCCATGGCTACGCCGACAAGACCGCCGCGCTCGGCGCAATGAGCGGGCAGGAGAATCGCTGCCCCGTCTGCGGCGAGCAGATGACAGCGGGAAAATGGTACCCGCAGCAGGGACGGCGGTATCTGTCCCGCGCCAGATGCGAAACGGATGGCGAGTTTTATATCCGTATCCGTCTGGTGCAGGAGGACGGCACGCTGCGCGTCAGCCGTCTGGTCTACGAGCCGACCGAGCAGGTCACGAAAAGCTACACCGCACTCAGCCAGAAGCCCCGCGCACACCGTGCCCGCCGCCGCAGGCCCGCACGCGTCAAGGCAAAGCCGACAGAGCCGAAAAACGGATAAGAAAAATCGCCATGCCCGGCAGTTGTGCTGAGCATGGCGATTTTTTAAGTCTCTTGGGGTTTTGCAGGCTTTTTATCAAAGCCATGAACCCAGTCGGAGAAGTGGTAATAAAGGAAATAGACAATCGAACTGAGCGACCATGTGATGGGATAGGCCATGTAGATATACTGGATCTCGTGGACGATGCCCATGACGATGGTGATATATGCGATACGCACCACGCACCAGGACAGCAGCATGATAACCATCGGCACGAAGGCCTTGCCTGCGCCGCGGCAGATCGACGCAATCGCGTGGGAGTATGCCAGCAGGCAGAAGAACAGCGCTGTCGTTCGCATCTGGCGCGTGCCGAGTTCGACGACCTCCGGCGTGGGGCTGAACAGCGCGACAAGCTGCGGCGCAAGCAGATACATCGTCACGCCGATGATCTCCGCGATCACAACAGACGCGATGATGCCGAAGCGCGAGCCCTTTTTCGCCCGGTCGTGAAGCCCGGCGCCGAGATTCTGGCCGACGAAGGTCGTCAGCGCCATGGTGAAGCTGGTGACAGGCAGGAACGCAAAGCCCTCCAGCTTGGAATACGCACCGTAGGCCGCCATGGCAACCTTGCCGAAGGAGTTGATATTGGACTGGACAATGACATTTGCAAAGCCGATGACGGAGTTCTGCACGCCGGACGGCAGGCCGTAGCGGACAATCTGACCGAGCATTTCGCGGTCGATGCGCAGCTTTTTCAGCTCGACCTGATAGATCGTACCCTTCTTCATCAGATGGATCATGCACAGGATCATGCTGACAGCCTGTGAGATCGTCGTGGCGACGGCAGCTGCCCACACGCCCCAATGGAACGCACCGATGAACAGCAGATCGAGCACGATATTGGTAAGAGACGAAATGATCAGATAATAGAGCGGCCGCTTGCTGTCGCCGAGCGCGTTCATGATGCTCTTGCACATATTGTACATGACGACGGCCAGGACGCCAATGAAGTAATACCGGAAGTATGCGATCGCGTCCGGCAGAACCTCCGGCGCGGTACCCATCCAGCGCAGGAACATCGGCGTCAGCCACACGCCCACCACCGTCAGAATCACGCCGCTGATCAGGCCCAGCATCACGTCCGTATGGATGGCTCTGGACACGCGGTCATAGTCACCCGCGCCGAAATAGCGGGAAATGGTCACACCTGCACCCATGGAGAGGCCGGTAAAAAAGCTGATGAGCAGAAAGATCAGCGGGCCGGACGCACTGACAGCCGCCAGCGCCTCATCCCCCAAAAACCGGCCGACGATCAGTGCGTCCGCCGTATTGTAAAGCTGCTGGAACACCTGACTGAGAAATACCGGCACGGCAAACTGTACGATCAGCTTCCATGCGCTTCCCTTTGTCATATCCAGCGTATTTCCGCCCACAGCGCACCCTTCCCTTCGCGTAAAAAATACCGCGGATACAGCGCGGTATGTAATAGGATATCAGAAACAAGCAGAAAATGCAAACCAGTTTTTTCCGTGTGCTGCCCGGCCCTTACGGCAAAACAGCTTCCTCCGCCTCATTTGCCTGCTGGATGGTGACGGGCTGCTGCGGAGCATCGGAAAACTCGAGTTGGATTACAGCCTGCGGGAAATTGACCGAGCAGGACGTGCATTTTCCGTGTTCGGCCGCAAGCTGCCTGGCAAGTGTGAGCAGTTGCTGTAGAACGTCCCGGTTTAGTCCTCCGCCGCGCCAGTGGAACACGAACGATGTCCGCTTTTTCCGCAGCGCCTGCGCAAGCCGCTTTTCCAGATCTTCGGGCTTTGTGAACGAAACATTCCGGTAGTAAAAGCCCTTCCCATCCGTACAGGCGGGAACAGGCAAGACGAGCGGTTCGTGGTCACGGAAAAATCTGCCGTCGTCGAGATTAAAATAGTCGTACCGCTTTTCGCCCCGTTGGAGCGAGTTGTCAAACGTCGCGTCGAGGTGGTAATACTGCCCGCCGGCGCGCACAACGTTCCATGCGTGGCGGTATTTGATCCCGCGCGCGGGATCTACCTCGCTGAGCGCGACAATGCACCACAGGCCAAGCTGGTCGCACAGGGCCTTGACCGTCTTTGCAATGCCCTCGCACACACCGACGCCCTGTGTCATGGGGCCAAGAATCTCGTGGGAATACGCCTTTTGAAGCTTGTCATAGCGCACGTTTTCCAGAATAAAATCGTGTATGGCAAGTTCCTTTTCCAGTTCCGTCTTGCCTGCAAGGGGCCGCGTCAGCCGGGCCAGCCGCGCGCTTACCGCCTGCTGCTGCGCACGGATTTTGGCTTTGTCAAATAAATACTCCGGCAGAAGTTCCATATGCGCCGCGCCTGCCATCCACCGGCAGCGGTAGCCGGTGACGTAAAAGAGCAGCGGCTCGTCAAGCTTCAGCCGCAAATACACATCCGCAAGCTGTTTTTCATCCAGCATCGGAATGCGGACGCCGGGTGCAAGCGCGCAAAAGCCGCCCAAAAGCGCGTCATATACGCTTTGGAGCGGCCGGGAAAGCTGTCCGTAATAATATCGCATGGCAACCTCAAAACTGCAACTGCACGGGCTGTAAGTCGTCCAGGCTGGACAGCGTCCGCACCGGGGCTGCGCCGCGTGCAATCAAAGCCTGCGCGCCCTCGGAGCCGTCGCTGTTGACAAACACAGGACTCCAGCCGTGCCGTAAATTCTCCGTCGTTCCGTCCCATGTGCCGCCGGTTCCGGCACGGCACTGTGCAACGAGCGTTTTTTCGCCCATCGCGTGGATAAAATGGTTCCTTGCCAGCGCCCGCTGCGCAGAAAACGGCAGATCGTAGCCCTGATCAGCCAGATACAAAACGTTCGCCGGCGCCGGGCAGTCCAGAAGCCGTCCGACCGGGAAGATCACGGCGGAACCGCCGTTTTTCAGGCACGCAGCCTGCGCCGCGCGGTCTGCACCTGCTGCCCCACCCGAGCAGAGCGTGTAATCAGAACGCGCGATAAGCCGCCCGGCAGCTTCCGCGAACGCGCGCCCGCACTCCGTCAACTCCCGGGAGCCGACGACGGAGATGCAGCATGCGCTAAGCAGCGCCAGATCGCCCTTTGCAAACAGCACTGCCGGACAGCGCTGGCCGAGCGTCTGCCGCAGCCGCGCGGGATAGCGCGGCGACAGGCGCGTAATAGGGACGATCCCGTGTTGCTCTGCCGCGCGCAGATAGCGCTCCAGCTGCGTATTGCGCGACAAAAGCCGCACGATGCGCGCGCACTGCCCCTGCGCATAGCCGAGCCGGGCCAGATCGTGCTCCGTCAACTCCCGCAGCGGGTCTTCCCCGCCGGGGCCGAGGGCGCGCGCCCGCTTGGCAAGTTCCTGAAACTGCGCCATGGTCAGCGGCCTGTCCTCCGCCTCCGGCAGCGCGCAGCACAGAAGCAGCAGGCCGGTTTCTGCCGCCGTCAACGGAAGCGGCGGCGCGGCGGCGCCTTTTTTGGCTTCGGCGTCTCCTCTTCAACGAGGGAACCGTCCTCCGCGAATTTCACGGGCTGTATGGCATAGTGGGAGTATTTTGCAATCTCCGCCAACTTCGCCTGCTCCGGGAATGTACCGAGGATGGACACGGCGATGCCCTTTTTCCGAGCACGGCCCGTGCGTCCGATACGGTGGATATAATACTCGTTTTCCTCCGGCACGTCGTAGTTGATAACGCAATCCACATCATCAACGTCAATGCCGCGCGAGGCGACGTCCGTCGCAATCAGGATGGGCAGCTTGCCCTCCTTGAAGGTGCGCATGGTCTTCTCGCGCTTCTGCTGCGGAATATCGCCGTGGATGCAGTCGGCATCGAGGCCCATGCGGACCAGATCGTCGCGCAGGCGCTGGCACATGACCTTCGTGTTGCAGAAGACGATGGTGCGTTCCAGCCGGAGCGTGCGGATGAGCCGGCTTGTCATTTCAATTTTTTCGAGCGGCGGGCAGGTGATGGAATACTGTGTAATGTCCGGGCGGTTGTCCGTGTCAGCGGGGACGGTAATCTCCACCTCGTCGCGCTGGTACATCCACGAGACGGTCATAACCTCCTGCGAGATGGTCGCGGAGAACAGGCCGAGATTGCGGCGGTTCTTGACCTTTTCGATGATCTTCGTCACATCGTCAAAGAAACCCATGTCGAGCATGCGGTCTGCCTCGTCCAACACAACGGTCTGTACCTTGTCAAACGAGAGCGTGCGGCGCTTATAATGGTCCATCAGCCGCCCCGGCGTGGCCACGACGATCTGCGGATGGTTTTTCAGCTGCTTGATCTGTCCCTCAATCTTCGCGCCGCCATAGACCACGGCCACGCGGATATTCTTATAATAAGTAAGCAGTCCGCGCAGTTCGTCGCAGATCTGAATGGCGAGTTCGCGCGTCGGAGCGAGAATCAGCCCCTGCAGATCTTCGCTTTCCGCGTCGATATGCTCGATCATGGGAATGCCGAAGGCGAACGTCTTGCCCGTGCCGGTCGGAGCCTTGGCGATAACGTCTTTCCATTTCATAAATTCCGGGATAGCCTCGGCCTGGATGCGGGTCGGGTATCCGTAGCCCTTCTTTTCCAGCGCCTGCAAAATCTCTTCCGACAGGCCAAGGTCGGCAAACGTCAAATTCTGTTCCATAGGGATCTCTTCCTTATTCAAAGTTCTGGCGAAAATCGCAATTTTTTTAATCATATCACACTTTTACAGTATTTCCAATCCCCTTCCCGGAAAAAAGCGTCCGCTTTTTTCGCTTGCTTCCGTCTGGGCTGCGCAGTATAATAATATTTAACACACTTGAAAGAGGCGGACACTATGACAACCTTTCTGCTGCGGCGCTTTATTCCAGACTACCAGAACACTGCTGACCCTGCCGTGCGTGCAAAATACGGCAGACTGGCCGGAATTGTGGGTATCATCTGCAATGTTCTGCTGTTTGCAGGCAAGCTTCTGGCTGGCGCAATTTCCGGCAGCGTATCCGTCACGGCGGACGCCGTCAACAACCTGTCCGACGCGTCGAGTTCTATTGTGACTCTCATAGGCTTCCGCCTGGCCGCCCGGCCCGCCGACGAAGAGCATCCCTACGGCCACGCACGGATGGAATATCTGTCCGGGCTTGCGGTCGCCGCGATGATTATTCTAATCGGCACAGAATTGGTCAAGAGTTCGTTCCAGAAGATTCTGCACCCGGAGGCAGTAGAGTTTTCGGCGCTGACTGCCATTGTGCTGACAGTTTCCATTTTGCTGAAACTCTGGATGGCGCTGTTTAACCGGAAACTCGGCCGGAAAATCAGTTCCGCTGCGCTGACGGCCACTGCCGCCGACAGCCGCAACGATGTAATTGCGACAGGTGCCGTGCTCCTCGCCTGCGTAGTCGGCGCGTGGACGGGACTGAAGATCGACGGCTATGTCGGCCTTCTTGTCGCGCTGTTTATTATCTGCTCCGGCATTGGCATCGTCAAAGACACGATCGACCCGCTGCTGGGCGCGAAGCCGGATGAGGAACTTGTCCGGGCAATCGCGTATCTTATGACGTCACATGTAAACATCCTGGGTTTCCACGACCTCATGGTGCACGATTACGGTCCCGGCCGCCGCTTTGCCAGCGTCCATGCCGAGATCGACCACCGCATCGACCCGCTTATTGCCCATGAGATTCTGGACGAGATCGAACGGCAGGCAAAAAAGGATCTGCATGTTGATCTTGTGATTCACTACGACCCCATTGTCACCGACGATCCGGAGGTCTGCGCCGTGCGCACACGGGTTCTTTCAATCCTGCATGCGATCGACCCGCGCCTGTCCTTCCATGATTTCCGCATGGTTTCCGGGCCGCATCATGTAAACGTCATTTTCGACATGGTGATCCCGCCGGAATACGCAGACCGCACCGAGCAGCTGCGAAAACAAGTCGAAGCGCAGCTTCAGGACGGAAAGAAGACCTATCATCTCGTTGTGACCTTCGACACAGCAGCGTTCAACGCACTGTCAACGGAGGCAGGAGAGTAACCGCCCTGTCACAAATTTGACCGCCCGGCGCAGTGCGCACCGGGCGGTTTTACTGTTTTTTGCAAAAGTCAAGTAGCAAAACTGTCAGAAATTTGCGGCGCGATTTTGTCGCTCTCCACAAATGTTCACAAGATAAAAACAATTTTCATATTTTCCTTTACATATTTTTCACAATATGCTATCATATTTTTACTGATTTTTATCAGCAATTTGAGATAGGAGAAGGAAAAGCATGAAAGAAAAGAAAAAACTTAGTCTGCCGGCATGGATATTTATCGGCATGATCGCCGGTATCATTGCCGGTCTCATCTTCGCGTTCGCCGGTCTCGGCGATTTCACCACGGAGTGGATCAAGCCCATCGGCACGATCTACGTCAACCTGCTGAAGTTCCTGGTCGTCCCGGTCGTCCTGTTCTCGA
>OWKP01002034.1_pt1 | contig 11327 bp, 7 predicted proteins | sample 1732991 | NCBI WGS metagenome assembly OWKP01 (sample SAMN05065777, study PRJEB22554) | human gut metagenome | biome: ENVO:2100002; feature: ENVO:00000062; material: ENVO:00002003 | host: Homo sapiens | place: USA
CACCCTAGAGTTCGTCGGCAGCGTCAGATGTGTATAAGAGACAGGTCTTTGAACTGCATGGCTATCACCGCTATTTTTATTCTGCCGAGAAAAAGGGCTATTCCGGCACGGCGATTCTGACAAAGCAGGCCCCGCTTTCTGTTCGGTATGGACTCGGACTCGACGAGCATGACCATGAGGGGCGGCTCATCACTGCGGAATACCCAGAATTTTATCTTGTCTGCTGCTATACGCCCAATTCTCAGGATGGATTGAAGCGCCTCGATTACCGCATGCAGTGGGAGGACGCGCTGCACGCATATCTGCTGCGGCTGGACGCGGAAAAGCCGGTTGTTTACTGCGGCGATCTGAACGTTGCACATGAAGAGATCGACATTAAAAACCCGAAAGCAAACCGGCAGAACGCAGGGTTTTCCGACGAGGAGCGCGCAAAGATGACGCGGCTTCTGTCCTCTGGCTTTGCCGACACGTTCCGCCGCCTGCACCCGGATCTGGCGGGCGTATACTCGTGGTGGAGTTACCGCTTCCATGCGCGCGAAAATAACGCAGGCTGGCGTATTGACTATTTTATTGTCTCCGAACGGCTGCTGCCGCGCGTGGTTTCATCGGAAATCCGCACGGACGTGCTCGGCAGCGACCACTGCCCGGTCGTGCTGGAACTGTCCGTATGACGCAGGAGGAATTTACCGCCCGCTATATGCCGCAGTTCAGTGAGCAGCAGAAGGCCGCTGTCATGGAGACGGAGGGGCCGGTTCTGCTGCTGGCCGTGCCCGGAAGCGGAAAGACGACAGTGCTGGTGACGCGGCTCGGCTATATGGCGCTGTGCTGCGGCATCGACCCGGCACGCATTCTGGCCGTGACCTACACCGTCGCTGCTACGCGGGAACTTCGCGCACGCTTTACCGCACGTTTCCCGGACCTTGCCGGGCGAACGCCGGAATTCCGCACGATCAACGGGCTGTCAGCCAAAATCATTGAGGCCTGCGGACGGCAGCGCGGCCCAGCCTTTGAACTGCTGGAGAACGCCGGAGAACTGGCCTCACTGGTCGGGCGCATCTATCAGGAACTGAACGGCGAATATCCCACTGACAGTACCATCCGCGAGGTGCGCACGGCGATCACCTATTGTAAGAATATGATGCTAAGCACGGACGAAATCGCCGCGCAGGACTTCAGCTTGCCGCACTTTGCCGAACTCTACGCGCGCTACTGTGCCGCGCTGCGCGAAGCGCGGCAGATGGATTACGACGATCAGATGGCCTACGCGCTGGCGATTCTCAGAAAGCGGCCCGAAATTCTGGCAGAATTTCAGGAACACTATCCCTATCTCTGCGTGGACGAATCGCAGGATACATCCCGCGTGCAGCATGCGATCATTGAACTGCTGGCGCAAAAGACCGGGAATCTCTTCATGGTCGGCGACGAGGACCAGAGCATCTATGGCTTCCGCGCGGCCTATCCGGAGGCGTTGCTGCGCTTTTCTGCGGTCTGGCCGGGCGCGAAGACGCTGCTGCTGGAGGACAATTACCGCTCTACGCCGGAAATTCTGCGGCTGGCAGGCATGTTTATTGAGGGAAACCGGGAGCGCTATTCCAAGACCATCCGCGCAACAAGGGCGAAGGGCCGCCGGGTGCATCTTGCGCACGCAGCCTCGCGGCAGGCGCAGTACCGGTATCTGCTGGCGCTGGCTGGGGAGCAGGGCGCGCCGTTTTCCGTTTTGTACCGCAACAACGATAGCGCCCTTCCGCTGATCGACGCGCTGGAGCGCGCCGGACTTCCATACCACTGCCGCAGCTTTGACGACACTTTTTTTACCCACCGCATTGTCTGCGACGTGCAGGACATTCTGCGCTTCGCCGCAACGCCGGACGACGCGGAACGCTTTCTGCGCATTTATTATAAATTCGGTGCCCTGATCTCCAAGGAGGCGGCGCAGGCCGCCTGCATACAGAGCGGACGTACAAACACGCCGATTCTGGACTGCCTGCTGGCGCAGGCAGGATTATCGGATGAGGGGCTTGAACGCGTGCGGCGTTTAAAGGCGGGGTTCGAGGCACTGGAAACGCTGCCCGGAGAAGCGCTGATGCGCACGATCTGGGGCCCGCTGGGCTACGGCGGTTTTGTGACCGAACGGCGGCTCGATCCCGGAAAATATTTCATTCTGCAGATGCTTGCCGCGCGGGAGCCGTCGGCGGAGGCGTTTCTGGCCCGGCTGGACACGCTGCGGCAAACCATCCGCGTACATACGGACGCGCCGGATGCACGCTTGACGCTTTCAACGATCCATTCAAGCAAGGGGCTGGAATATGAACGGGTGTATCTGCTGGATATCCACGACGGCGTGCTCCCGTCCCGGCCGGACGCGGCAGACGGAACGGCGGACGAGCGTCGGGAGTACGAAGAAGACCGCAGGCTTTTCTACGTCGCCATGACGCGGGCAAAGGACGAGTTGACACTGTTCGATTACCCGGATGCACCATCCGCGTTTATCAGGGAGGCGCAGGGCTATCTGCCTGTTCCGGTGCGCGCAAAGGACGATTTCGCTGCCATCGTGCCGGAAAACGCCTGTGGTCTGCGTTATCGCCACGAAACGCACGGCGAGGGACGCATTCTGGCGCAGTGCGAAGACGAGATGCTCCTTGCATTTCCGGACGGTGACAGGCTCATGCGTGCGGGACAGATGCTGCTTGAGCAAAGCCGCGCGGAGGTCTGGCAGGCGCCGGGAGCACCTGCCGCAGCACAGACAACGCCGAACGCGCAGACGCTCGGGCCGGGGAGCGTCATCCGGCATAAAAAATACGGCATGGGCCGTATCGTATCCATAGACGGCCCGTTTGCCGATATCCGGTTTGAAGGCGAAACAGCAGCACGCCGGTTCAATCTGGCACACTCTCTGCGCAGCGGCTTCCTGTTCGCCGCGCGCTGAGGACGCGAAAAGCCGCCGGCATGCGCTGCCGGCGGCTTTCCTTGAGAGAAAAAGAGAAAAGAGAGGAGAAATGGATGAATGTCTATTTGAAAGGCTGCTGTTGTCTCTCCGCGGAACTTTCCGTGAAGCAGCTTCCTTATGCTCTAAGGATACCGGATTTTGCCCGGTTTGTGGTGAACAGTTTGTAAACGAAGTATAAAGAAATCCTGAAATTGCAGTGCCGCAACCGGCAGTTGACAGATTTTCAGGCGGACTTGCTGGCATGCAACTGCAAAATCCCGTAGAATAGCGGCATCAACCAGAGGAGGAAACACGCATGATCTTTGCAGACAAATTGATCGCCCTGCGGAAAAAGGCGGGCTGGTCGCAGGAGGAACTTGCGCAGCAGCTGAACGTCTCGCGGCAGTCCGTATCCAAATGGGAGGGCGCGCAGTCCATTCCAGACCTCGACAAGATCGTCCAGCTGAGCCGCGTTTTCGGCGTCAGCACGGATTACTTATTAAAGGATGAACTGGAAGAGCAGGAGCCTGCGCCCAGCCTTCCCGAGCAGCCGCAGCGCCGCCGCGTGAGCATGGAGGAGGCCTCGCGCTATCTGGAACTGCGCCGCGCCGCCGCGCCAAGGCTGGCGTTGGCCACGTTTTTGTGCGTGATCTCGCCCATTGCGCTGATCCTGCTCGGCGGGCTGAGCGAATACACCGCCCGCGTTACGGAAAACGCGGTGGCGGGCATCGGCATGAGCGCGCTGATCATTCTGGTCGCCGCCGCAGTCGGCATTTTCCTGTCCAGCGGCGCGCAGGTCAGGGAATTTGCGTTTCTGGAAACCGAGCCGTTTGAGACGGAATACGGCGTAAGCGGCATGGTCAGGCAGCGCCAGCAGGACTTCCAGCCCATGGCGAACCGTCTGAACATGATCGGCACAATCCTGTGCATCATGTCCGTCCTGCCGCTGTTTCTGGCGATGTGCCTTTCCGGCTCAGATCTCATGTACATCGGCGCGGTGTGCCTGCTGCTGGGCTTTGTCGCGCTGGCCTGCATCGCGTTCGTCTACGCCGGAACGCAGACCGCCGCGATGGAAAAGCTGCTGGAGGAGGGCGACTACACCCGCCAGAGAAAGTCCAAAAGCCGCCTGATCGGGACAGTCAGTGTCTGCTATTGGCTGATCGTGACTGCTATTTTCATGTTCTACACCTTCGGGCCGTATGGCAACGCGCAGCCCAAATACAGCTGGTTCATCTGGGCGATCGCAGGCATCCTGTACGGCGCCGTAATGGCCGTGCTCCGTCTGGTCGGGCAGAACAGTAAAAAATGAAGCAGGCAGGATAAAACAATTCCGTTGAAAACGTTCTCAACGGAATTGTTCCGGTGCTATTGGTGCAGTCACTGGCTATGTTGCACCCGCAATGCTGTCCGCGCGGCGCTGGTCAGCTTGCCGTGTCTGCCCCAGCCGGATTGACCGACTAAGGAGACATTGTCATAGCCTCCAAGAACTCCAATTTAGGCTGGCATCTGTTTTTTCCGTATAGGACATATAGGATTCTAAATTTCTACAGGCACTGTTTGATATTACGCCTCGACTGCAGCCAACCGGCACATCTATCTTCAGCAGGCCAAACATGCGACCAGGCTGCTGCAGTCGGCATTCTGACACTTACGTTGATAACAGGGCAAAAAGCAGCTTGACAGACAAAACCCGGGCACAGTAAAGTGCCCGGGCTGGTTGTTTATTGGGACAGCGCAAGTGGGTTTGTTCCGTATGTACGCCGTTTCAATTAGGGGTCAATCATGTTTTGGATTCCGTAAAATGTCTTCAACGAGGAAGGCCGTAGCATCGATAAAATCAATATTTGCTATTTTCTCATCCAAGCGCACCCCTATCGATTCAGTGGACAAACCACCAGGAGTAGAGTCATACGACATCGTATTTACCGTGGTAAACTGCTTCGTTTTGCTATTGTATGTAAATACTGTCCATAAGGTTCCATCTTTGTTGGAAGGTACATTGTAGGTCATAAGCAACTTAGCACCTATATACACTTTGACTTGTGCGCCGGAATTTGCCAACGCAGTCGAATTAGACGAATATCTATTTGAATAGTCATGTATTGCATATGTATAGATGCCTTCATTGAAGCTATGAATCGTAATAGTCTCAGGACCATAGCTGCTCGTGTCATCGACATCAAGATCAGCCTCAGTTCCATGCACTTTATTTCCATAGTAAACATGGAATTTATCACCATTTTCCGTAGGGCCAACAAGATGCGAATCCAAATCCCATGGGGACTCGCCCCATGTCAGTACAATCCGAATTTCCTCTGACATAACACCGTTAGACACATAGCCATTCTGATTGTCGATAAGCTTGTCCCCAAGAACTTTAATGTTAAACGTAGATGTGACATAACGTTCTTCATCCGTGATTCCTTCACGCTCGTCAACAATCTGAACTGTATAATTACCTGATATTAACATCGGCGTGGTGTATGTGCTTTCTGTCATGTTGATCGTCGCTGCAGCTTCTCCTGCTGTATTCCCGATACCCGGGCGGATATACAAAGTCAGTCCTGAAACACCACGACCCGTTCCTGCATCGATGATCTTGCCTCTTGCCTGACCAAAACCAGCATACTCTTCGGAAATTGCTTCGATGGTGATATTGTAAATAATCTCCGAGTCATCCTCTGTTACTGTGATTGTCTCAGTCACAGGGAAGTAACCTTCTTTGGATACCCTCAATGTATAGGTTCCTGCAGGAACATCAACCAACTTGTACTCGCCATTGCTGTCAGATTTCGCATTTCTAAATTCAGCCTGTGAAATCCAGAGTTCTACTTCTGCACCTTTCAGCGGAACGTTATTCGTCATATCAGTGTCTTCATCCGCAATGGTGATAACACCAGATATGGTTTTACGCCTTTCTATTTCTGCAATTTTGGCATTTACGCATCGGGCATACGCTCTTGCGCCCTTTTCGTTGGGATGTACTGAGTATGCACTCCCAAACCCAGTTTGCTCCAGATCCTCGCTCTTTTTAGGTATGATAATCCTGTTGATCCATTCACTCGAAGAATACGCCTCATGTCCGTCAAATTCGCGCTCGACATCCACAAAGTAAATATTCATTCCACTGCGTTGACGTCCTTCGACAAGTTCTTTTAGTTTGTTGTTGAATTTTGTAACATTTTCATTTACCGTGGTTGCCTCTTCTTCGCTAATCAAAAAGCCTTTACCTGTTTTCTCGAACAGCTTCGGATAGCCAGCAACAATAATTGCAGCTTGATTCCCGGCAGCTTGCTGAATATCGTCATATGTATTTTCAATGTTTCTTGTCCATTGTTCCTCTTTATTCCATATGTCAGCGATTCTCTTGTCAAACGTTTTTTTGAACCAGTTAAAATTCAGATATGAACTACCCATGGCGCAATCCTTAACTATGTCGGCAAAATCGACATCGTTCCCGCCAACCGTTACTGTCACATAATCGACTTCACCGCGGATCTTATTAAAAACGTCTAATTGACAAGGAAGATACTTACAGTCTTTATAAGGAACCGTTCCAACAATTATATTCTTGTAATAGAATTGAAAAATATCTTTTTTAAGTTTTCCCTGCTCCTCTTCTGTTTCCCCTTCTTTTGCTTTAAAATTCACAGTTTCAGCACCAGACGCAGCGGCAAAATACCACTGAATAGGCGCTTCACTTGTTTTTCCAACGTCAACCTTATAATTTGACATTGTGCCTGCTACGCCCGGGATTCTCAGCATTCCCGGCCAACTCCGTGTGGATCTGTGCGCGAGCCAATCCTCATCTTCCACCTTTTCAAACAGGGATTTATCTTGTCCATAGAACTTCTCAATGCCTTCGCCAGAGGAATAGGAATCGCCGAGTGATACCATAATGATGGGATCGCTGCTGCTCTGTACGGTAGCATCGGACAGTCCAGCTGCCTCTTCGGTTAATAAATCAACTGTTTCAGCCATAGACGACTCAGAAACAGTGCTATCGTTGTCAGAACCGTCATCATTATCAGTGGGAGGCATCGCTGCCCCGCTCCACGCGCAAAGTTCTTCGGCTGTCAGATTTTCCAGTGTTGCAGCATCGATCTGTTCCACGATTTTTACAAGCACCCTCGACGCAAAAGGTTTGGTTATGTAAAAACGGTTTGTCTCATCATCGTAACTCGTAAGCCGCTCGGATGTAGATACCAGTATCTCACTGTTCAGATCGTACTCCCAATTAAAAGAGACTGGATCCGCAAAGACTTCTCCGTTCACGACATAAATCAACCAAACAATATTATTGCTTTCGGATAGATAGAACGTCTGGTACATAGGATGCTTGATCGTTGAGTTATCGGAAATCTCTGTTTCCTCAACCTTCTCGCCGTCCATCGTATACATATACGTTATGGGATATTCCGTAAATCCTTTTTCTTCTAAATTGGACTTTACATCCGCCTCTGTCAATACATCATCCGACTTTTTGGCATCAATGATGTCTATCAATTCGGCGTTTTCCTTATAAAAGTCTTCAGCATCCGACGGATCAGGATCCGGTTCAGGGTCCGGTTTTGGGTCGGGATCGGGCGTAGGATCGGGATCCGGGGTAGGATTAGGTGCGGGCGGGAGGACGGTACCGGTGCCGGATACGGGCTTGGATGCGGGAGTAGAAATGCCTGCAATGTTCTTGCAGAACCGGGCGAGGATGGCCGCTACCTGTGCGCGGGTTGCGCTGCCCTTCGGATCAAGCTTGCTGCCGGAGCCGTTGATCAGTCCCTCTGCGCTTGCCCATTTCATGGCTGCGAGCGCATAGCTGCCGACCGTACCGGCATCTGCAAATCTGCTGATCTCGGCAGAAGCTGTTACGGCGTAGCCGCAGAAAGTGGCATAGCGGTACAGAATTGCCGCCAGCTGCTCACGCGTGATTGCATTATCCGGGCCGAACGTGCCGTCCGCATAGCCGCTGACGATCTTGTTTTCTTCCGCCCATGTGATTGCCTTCTCGTAGTACTTCCCTGCCGCCACGTCGCCAAACGGGCATACGCCGGAAACAGCAGGCTCGCCGGAAAGGCGGTACAGGATTGTCACGATCATGCCGCGGGTCGTGGTGGCCTTTGGGCTGAACGTGCCGCTGCCTGTTCCGTTCATCAGGCCATTTTCGCATACATATCGGACATCATCATAAAACCAGTCGGACGTTTTCACATCAGAAAACGTGCTGTCTGCCGCCAATGCTGACATTGGCAGCATCCCGAGCAACAGGACCATGCTCAGGAACAGGGCAAGGATTCGCTTTGATCGTTTCATGCCATTTTTCCTCCTATTGTGTGTTCTCTCTCATCTGTGTGTATCTTTCATGGTACGAAGTATACACTACTCTATATTGATTGTACCGGACATTTCCAGTGAATGCAAGGATTATTTCTCCATTTTAGAAATATTTCTGGCAATTTCGTCAAAAAGCGCCTATTTGCTTAAAAACCCCCGCAGAGGCGGCCCGGCCAGCCGCTCTGCGGGGGTTCTCACTATGTAAGATTAAATTCAATGCAGATGGGGCGCATCGGTCAACCTAAAATGGCTTCGCCGCGCTCGTCAAGCTGCTGGTTGCAGGCGACAAGACTCATGCCGTTGTCGAGCGCGTAGAACAGGATGCTGTCACGCGGGACCCAGTCATAAATCTGCGCGTAGCCCGCATGCAGCAGAAGCTTCTGCGGCTCGTCCGCTCGGAGGCCGACTCTGAAGCACAGGCAAAGCAGATTGTCACGGCTCTAACGTCAGATGCAGCAGTTCCGGCAACTCCTGCGCACACAGCGCGAGTGCATTCTGCGCCGGTATGCGAGCGCGGACGTGCCGTGCTGTGCATATCGTGTGCCATTGGCGGCGTCCGGTTTGCTCTACAGCAGCTGCGGCAGGAACCGGAGATATCCGCACAGGTGCAGAAGCAGACATCGGAACTCGGCCATGAAGCCGTCATACTGCAGGAGCCGGATCCGCTCACCGCCGCGGCCTGGACACATTCGTGTCCGGGCCGGTTTTTTATGCAAATTCGATCTCGTCGCAGATGATTTTCGTATCGATCAAGTCGGATGGGCGGATTCCCCGGTGCACGGGGCCTGCCGGGGCATCGAACAGGATGTGCACCTCGTAGCCCATCCCGCTCTTATGCCGGTAAAGTTCCCGGTACAGCCAGACCGCACCGACACGGGGCGGCTCCTGCTTGAGCCTTGCACCACAGAAGGTCACGGTATGGTATTCGGAATACGGGCTGTCAATGCGAAGCGTGAGATTCGTCCCGGTGATGATTTCCCGCACCACACCGTCGTGGAAGAAAAATTGCTGTAACAGCCCGTCCGGCAGCGTCTCGCGCGTCTGCGCGGCGCAATAGGCCCGGTCAATCTCGTCCAGCTGCTTCTGCACCTCCGGCGTCATCGGGTCAGCCTGACAGGCGATGTACCATTCCTTTGTATGATACCGCATAACTGCCTCCTCTATTTAATGGATACAACCCATTCCCCGCCGCAGAGCAGGTATTGGAATTCCGTCAGTCCCGGCGCGTTCATCATGTGCAGCATCTCTTCGAGATCGTCCACGGTTTTCAGGGACGGAAGCTGGCTGTATTCTACCCACTTCATCTCCCCTTCCTCCGATGACGTCAGCGTTCCTGCCCATTCCACAGCCTTGAACAGCAGCACAACGTACCGGCCGGCTTCGATTGGGAACTGCTTGACGCCGACCAACTTCGGGTTCCGGATCGTCAGCCCTGTTTCTTCCCGCATCTCCCGGATTACAGCGTCTACAAACGATTCTCCCGGCGCCACATGCCCGCCCGGCAGCGCCCAACCGTGCCAGTCTTCCTTTTTCCGGTTCTGCAGCAGCACTTTGCCGCCGTCCTCCAGCAGACACACCACGGTCAGTTCCACATTTTCTGTTCTGTGCATGCTCCCATCCCCATCATTCCTGTTTTTGCACACTGCGTCTTCCTGCCATGCTGTTTTCATTGTAGCAAAGAAGAAACAGCGGCGCAACCGGTTTTTCCGCAGCAAAATCAAAGGCAGATGCTGTCTGTGCGCGCTGCCAGCTGCCAGAAAGCCCTGTGGTCCATCGCCATAAAATCGCTGATATCTTTGAACTGCGGCTGCTCGAACAGCATCCGAAGCGTGAATGCTGCGGCCACCTCATGCTTGCAGAGTTCCGGATATGGGCAGTCGCAATAGATATCCGTCATCATGCCGTCACTGAAGCAAAAATCGACTCGATACCATTTAGTGCCCTTCACATATGCAACGTGTTATGCAGGCATCTGACGCGACGGTCGATTTTTGCTCGAAAAGTTAGAAAAAGACCCTAAATCTTTCGATTTCGAGTCCTTTTGCCTGTGCCATGTGAACACTATAGATCAGCTGCTGAAACTGAAAACAAAACCACAATCCAGCGGCAGCGATTGTGAGTTTGAGCGGAGAAGTGACGGAACAAGTGAAAGATGACTTTTTGATGCGAAGCATAAAAAAGTCGTCGTGAACTTGCGCAGTCCACGACGACTTGGTCCGAGTGTAATTATAGGATCTCAAAAAACACAGATATATCAACGGTTTGCTGGTAGTCGGCAAGAGGTATTTATTCTAAAAATTCAAAATGACGAGAACAACGCCGCCCAACAGGACAACGGGCGGCGTTTTCATATATAAAACCATGAAGGGAGGTCACTTCCACCCGGCCAGTCTGCGGACTGGCTTTTTCATGCCACGAAAAGGAGGTTTGCAAATGGCAGATGATAAGAAAAACATTCCCGAGACAGCCCCGCCCGTCGAGGCTCCCGCTCCCACGGCAGAAAATGTAGCCGTGCCGGAGCAGCCCGCTCCCGAGCCTGTGCCGACCGATGCGGAGGCGGTCATGCTGGAACATGAGGGACAGGCGGCGCTCTTTGAAATGGGCGAAGCTGTACCCGATCCCGCTGACGCTGTTACCCACGCCGAGGTGGAGGAGCCTGCCGCTCCCGAAGTCCCCAAAGCCGAAAAGGAGCGGGCGCAGCCGCCCACTCCCGGCAAGGACGCCCCTGCCCCGGCACATTCCGACAAGGTAGTGGATTTTACCGCCGCCCGTGACGAGGCAGCCAAGGAGGAGAAAAAGGCAGCCAAGCAGAGGCCGCCCGCGGAAAAAGACAAGGCTGCCAAGCCCGGCAGAGGCCGTCCCAAGGATGGCAAGGCCGCTCCCGATAAGGCAAAGCCGCCCAAACCTCGGGACAAAAAGTCCCAAAACAAGCCCGCCCCGGAGAAGCATGCCGTGGATAAGGGCGGCGCTCCCGCTGGTGAAGAGGTCACGCCGGAGCCGTCTGCGTCCCGTGATGCCACCCGTGCCGAAAAAGAGGAGATCGTCTATCTCAACCTGTCTGACCTGCACCCGT
>OWKP01002057.1_pt1 | contig 11187 bp, 10 predicted proteins | sample 1732991 | NCBI WGS metagenome assembly OWKP01 (sample SAMN05065777, study PRJEB22554) | human gut metagenome | biome: ENVO:2100002; feature: ENVO:00000062; material: ENVO:00002003 | host: Homo sapiens | place: USA
CTGCGCATGTCTCGTGGGCTCGGAGATGTGTATAAGAGACAGATTCTGACGGCTGTACGTCCGGGACTGAAATGCCTGTTCGGTACAGAAGAGGTATGTATCAAAAACAGAGAATTGGTATTCGCACGGCGTATGGGAAAAGACGAGCAGGCTATGGTGCAGGTAATCAACCCCTATATCCAATGGGCGCTGGACAACGGAATGACGTCCATCTCTCTCGGCGAGGAACAGCGCAGGCTGGAAAAGCAACGCTATATCCATGAACAGCATATCGCCGGAAACAAACGGCAGAATCTGATTAAAAAGGCTTGTCTTTCCATTGTCAATGGCATTCATCCTTACATCGACCGTATTCTGAACGAGGTGCATAAGCTGATACGCATGGGATATATCCATGATGAAACTATCAAAAAAGAGAAGTATCAGTATATTGATGAACTTGTCACCACCATTAACGAATATAATGATATTCTGGCTTTGTGGATTAAGATGAAGCAAGGTACGCTGAGCCTGAACATCGAGGCTTTTGAGCTGAATGAACTTTTTGAATTGCTAAGGAAAGGGAACCGGGCTTTCGAGATGAAGCGGCTGGATTTGGAAGTGGAGCCGACCGATGCCTGCGTGAAAGCGGACAAGGCCTTGACTCTCTTTATGATAAATACATTGGCCGAGAATGCGCGCAAATATACTCCTAAGGGGGGTAAGGTGAAAATCTACGCCCGTCGGGAGAGTGATTATGTGGAAATATCCGTTGAGGATAACGGCTGCGGCCTGTCTCCGGAAGATGTCGCCCATATCATAGGCGAGAAAGTATATGATTCCAAAGCCATCGGAATGAACGACGCGCCCGACCGGGAAGAATTGCGAAAGAATAAGGGCAGCGGGTTCGGTTTAATGAATTGTAAGGGTATCATTGAGAAATATAAGAAGACGAATCCTATTTTTAATGTGTGCCTGTTCGATGTAGAGAGTACGTTGGGGCAGGGCAGCCGCTTCTATTTCAGGCTGCCGGCAGGAGTACGCAAGGTTTTGACGGCAATGCTGCTTGCATTCTCTTTGGGTATGGTTTCTTGCGGCAAAGCGACAGATAACGATATGCCGAAGGAAACGCTTACCGATTCTCTGACATCGGCCTTGCAGGCAGAATATGAACTTTTACTGAATCGGGCTTCCGACTATGCCAATGAAGCCTATTACTGTAATGTGGACGGTGAATATGCGATGGCTTTGCAATATATAGACTCCGCGATGATTTGCTTGAATGAGCATTACGGAAAGTATGCCGAAGAACCGCGTCGCTATATGGCTTTGGCCGGGGATGACACGCCTGCCGAGCTGGATTGGTGGAATAGGATGTTTAATTCGGACTTTCATGTGATACTGGATATCCGGAACGAGGCGGCGGTTGCTTTTCTCGCTTTGAAGCAGTGGGATGAGTACAGTTACAATAATGCCGCTTATACTACTTTGTACAAGTTGCTGGGCGAAGACCAGTCTTTGGAAGATTTCTGCCGTGAGCTGGAACGCTCTACGAATAATAAGATGGTGAGCATCCTGCTGGTGATTATTTTGCTGGTTACGCTATGTCTGGGGTATTATGTTCTGTATTTCCGCAGGAGATTGGTAAACCGTTGGAACCTGGAACAGGTATTGGAAATCAACAAGCAGGTGTTTTCCGCCTCTGTAATGCCTGCATCCGAAAACGAGGAGATGCTACAACGGGAAGAAGATACGCTGAAAGGTATTCCGCAACACATAGCGGATAATGCATTCGACGCGGTTAACGAGTTGTTGGGTATAGAGCGGTTGAGTATTGCGGTGTATAACGAGGCTGCCCATAGGTTGGAGTACGCGTCCAATCCTTTGGAAGGAGCGGCGGAGAATAAATCCGTGTGGAAAGACTTGATGCAACGCTGTTTTGAAGAACAGAGGTATCTGTCGGAAAGTGGAATGCAGGCATTGCCTCTCATTGTGAAAGCCGGAAACTCCAGTCAGTGCATAGGGGTGTTGTGCCTGGTAAGAAGCGAGGCGCAGCAGGAGTCCGACCACTTGTTGCTGGAGCTGATAGCCCGTTACGTTGCGATCGTGATATTCAATGCGGTAGTGAAGCTGGCAACGAAATACCGGGATATCGAGACGGCTCAGGACGAAGCGCGCCGTGCGTCGTGGGAAGACAGTGTGCTGCATGTGCAGAATATGGTGCTCGACAACTGCTTGTCTACCATCAAGCATGAAACGATTTATTATCCGAACAGAATAAAGCAACTGATAGGCAAGCTCCGTTCCGGTGAGTTGTCGGAAACGGAAGAGCGGGAAACGGTAACGGCTATCAGCGAACTGATAGAGTATTATAAGGGGGTATTCTCCATTTTGAGCCAATGCGCATCCCGCCAATTGGAAGAGGTTACTTTCAGGCGTACGGTGATTCCTGTTTCCGAGTTATCGGAAGCTGCGGAGAAGTATTTCCGCAAGGCGGGCAGGGGAGTTGCGGCTTCTGTTGTTTTCAGTACGGAAACGGTAGACGAATCGGTTGTCGGCGATGTAAACCAATTGCGTTTTCTGTTGGAGAACTTGATTGATGAAGCTTTGTCTGTACCTGTTTCGGGAAAAATCAGCCTGACTTGTGCAGTAGAAGATGATTTTGTGCGTTTTCTTTTTACAGACATGCGGCGGGAGAAGACAAGGGAAGAGCTGAACCAACTGTTTTATCCGAATCTGGCGCGTATGACGGCCGGTGAAAGGGGAGAGTTGCACGGTACGGAGTATCTGCTATGCAAACAGATTATTCGCGACCATGACGAATTCGCCGGAAGAAGAGGATGCCGCATTAACGCGGAACCTGCGGAGAAAGGGGAATTTGTCGTATACTTTACGCTGCCCCGTTATCTAAAAAGAATTTAGCCGGGAAGATAATTGTTTTTCCTCGGAGCAAATCGGAATAAGTAAGGATGAAAGGATATGAAATATGGAAGCAAAGAAATTTAAAGTCATTATTGTAGAGGACGTAAAGCTGGAGTTAAAGGGGACGGAAGAGATATTCCGTCACGAAATACCGGATGCGGAAGTTATCGGTACCGCCATGACGGAACAGGAGTTCTGGGGTTTGATGGAAACCGGTGTACCGGACCTTGTTTTACTGGATTTGGGCTTGGGCGGTTCCACCACTATCGGCGTGGAGATTTGCCGCAATATCTTTAAGCGCTATCCGGGTGTGCATGTGTTGATATTCACCGGAGAGATTTTGAATGAGAAACTATGGGTGGATGTCCTTGATGCGGGAGCCGACGGTATCATTCTGAAGACCGGAGAACTGCTGACCAAGACGGATGTACAGGCCGTTATGGACGGGAAGAAACTCGTTTTCAATTATCCCATATTGGAAAAGATTGTAGAACGCTTTAAAACTTCCGTCCGGAATGATGCGAAACGGCAGGAAGCCGTTATCAGTTATGATATAGACGAATACGACGAACGCTTTCTCCGTCATCTTGCTTTGGGGTACACCAAGGAGATGATTGCCAATCTGAAAGGTATGCCGTTTGGCGTGAAGTCTTTGGAGAAACGGCAGAATGATTTGATAGGACGCCTTTTTGGAGATTATGAACGAGTGGGAGTAAATGCTACGCGCCTGGTGGTGCGTGCGCTCGAGCTGCGTATTCTTGATATTGACAATCTGGAAGCGGACGAGGAATAATCCCGGATAACGAGTAGTTATGAGGAATAAATGGCGCATGCCCCATCCCGCAACGATGTTCTTCCTGCTGACGCTGGGAGTTATCTTTCTGTCGTGGATATTCGATGTCTACGGTTTGAGTGTGCGTCTGCCTCAGACAGGCGAGGAGATACGTGTACAGAGTTTGTTGAGCCCGGAAGGTATTCGATGGCTGTTGCGCCATGTGGTAACGAATTTTACGGGTTTTGCCCCGTTGGGGCTGGTTATCGTGGCGATGTTCGGGATAGGAGTTGCGCAACATTCCGGGTTTATAGATGCGTGTATACGCAAAGGCATACGCGGCCGGGGACGTAATCCGTGGCGTATCGTACTCAGTGTTATTGTTTTGGGGGTGCTGTCCAATGTAGTGGGGGATGCCGGATATATCATATTGCTGCCTATCGCCGCAACGTTATTCCATTCGGTAGGATTGCATCCCGTAGGCGGAATTATAGCTGCTTATGTATCGGTGTCGTGCGGTTATAGTGCCAATATACTTTTGAGTACGCTCGATCCTATGCTTGCCGCCGCAACACAAGAGGCTGCCGATATGACGGATGTGTCGGGCGGACGGGTCGGACCTCTGTGCAATTATTATTTCTTTTGCGCATCTACTTTCCTATTGGTACTCATTATTTACCATATAACCCGTAGAAGACTATTGCCGGGCTTAGGGGAATACAATGGAAGTAATGCGTTCTGCGGTTATAAGCAGTTGTCCCGAAAGGAGCAGAGAGCTTTGTTGGGAGCTGTCATTGTCGGTTTGCTCTATGCAGCGCTTGTTCTGTGGGCTACATTCTCTTCGTGGGGAATATTGAGAGGCGTTAATGGCGGGCTGATCCGTTCGCCGTTTATTGTCGGTATCCTGTTCCTGCTATCTTTGGGGATAGGGTTGATGGGAATGGTGTATGGATTCGCTTCCGGACGTTATCGTACGGACGGTGATGTGATAGAGGGGCTGACCCAACCGATGAAGTTATTGGGCGTTTATTTCGTAATCGCTTTTTTTGCTGCCCAGATGTTCGCTTGCTTTGAGTATTCACATCTGGATAAGTGTATCGCAATAATGGGAGCGAATATGCTTTCTTCCGTTCGTTCGGACAGTTTGTGGATACTGATATTATTTATTTTGTTTACTGCTCTTATTAACCTCATTATGGTTTCTTCCACATCGAAGTGGGCGTTTATGTCGTTCATTTTCGTTCCGGTATTGGCCGGTATGGGGATTTCTCCGGATATGACACAGTGCGCGTATCGCATCGGTGATAGCGCAACGAATGCGATTACTCCTTTCATGTTTTATATGCCGCTTGTTCTGACGTATATGCAGCAGTACGATAAGCAGTCTACTTATGGTTCGCTGCTTAAATATACGTGGAGATATTCATTGGCCATTCTTATTGCCTGGACTGCTTTGTTTGTGCTTTGGTATCTTTGTAAACTGCCGCTGGGATTGTAAGTCGGGATTGTTTTCGCGCGTATCTTTATTCTGCGGTAATAATATCAACATCATAACCGATGAAAAGCCCGCTTTCAATGACTCCCGTAATGGATTTGAGCTGTTGTTCCAAACCGGAGCCGGTGGTGTCGAAACGGACATCCAAGATAAAGTTACCGTTTTCGGTCAGTATCGGACCGTCTTTCCCAACAGCAAGCCGCAATGTTATTTCAGAAGCTCCCAACCGACGAATCTCCTGCTCCGCATGATTGAGTGCACCGGGAAAGACTTCCACCGGAACAGGAAATTTACTTCCCAAACGCTCCACCTTCTTGCTTGGGTCGATGATGATGTAACTTTTGTCGCTACTTTTAATCAGCAATTTTTCTTTGAACATGGCACCGCCGCGACCTTTAATCAGGTTATGTTGCGGATCGACCTCATCGGCTCCGTCAAAAGTCCAGTCGGGACGTTTATTCCAAAGGGTGGTTTGTTGTATGTTCAGTTGTATGCAGGTCATTGAAATCTCATTGGAAGCGGGTATTATCTCTATGTGGAGCGCTTCCTTGCGTATCCGTTCGGCCAATGCGAATAAAGTCAGGTAGACAGTAGAGCCGGAACCGGCACCGATTATATCTCCGTTTTTGGCTATATCGGCTACTTCTTTGGCAACACGCTCTTTGCCGGCTCTGTTGATAATAGTATTTGACCATTGCAACTGTTCTATGAGTTGATTGTTCCACTTCATACCTTTTACTGTTTCTTATATTATTATTATAACATAACTTTAAAGAAAAAAGTTTGCCAAGAATGTTTTCTGTTTCATTGGTTAACGGACTTTGTAAATACGCTATTCATTAAGGTTATAATTTAAATCGTATGAGCGACCGTCTATTTTTATATTGATAGATACATTGTCCTTGTTCCCGATTTCTTTAAACTGACCCTCGATTGTGTGACCTGTGGCAGAGCGTACGGGGTATAGTACTGTAATATATCGTACAGGACTGTTATCTGGCTTCCGCATGACAACCGCATAGGACTTTCTTTGTTCATATTTTCTGTCTGTCTGGTAGGATATGCGGCCATCAAATTCTTTGAAGATAAGATTCTTATTTATTTCTCCGAATGTACGAACTAACAGGTTGTTGTCACCATTGAAGGTGGTATGAGCGCCAAATACTTCCTTATCCAAAAGAACATTGTCAACAGACTTTTCATCGCAAAGATGGAAATATAATTTTGCATATCCGGTAGCTGTCCCGAATCCTTCATCTACAAGTACAAAGAATTCTTGTGGCCGTTTGACGTAGAAGATGGCTCGACGGTGTTTGAAGTTGGCATATCCTTGATTTTCCGTCACAATAAGTTGGTATTCATTTTCATCTTTGGATAATAATAAGGTTCCGGCTGCTTTATTGATGTTTTCCGCTCCGGTCTCTTCATGTTCCGCGGTCTTGCCTAAAACCATCGTGTTATGCGCTTTGGTCTGGCGGAACCATCTGCGTAACTCCATTACATCTTCATTACCCTCTGCCATATATGCACAAACACCGGAGTCGGGGAAGAAGTTACGCCCGTTACGATATAGCTCAAACGTACCGTTGTCAAGCTGGTTATGGCTCGAATCGCCCAATTTTGAAGAAATATTATTACTGTGAATCAATACGGTAGATTGTGAGTCCCAACCGCTACGCAGTACATAAAAGCCTGAAGATGGGAATGTTTTTATTTGTGTGCTCGGACAAGTGCCGCTTTTGCCATATGTGTACATATATTCAAACTCGGAATCTTCAGGAAACATTTCCATATATTTCTTGAAATTCTTATTTAGCACACTTCTGGTTTTCACCCATGAATCGTTGAAAGCAGGGCTGCAATCTTTACTGTTTTTCGTGAAATAGCTGGGGTAAGTGAAGTGCATCACTACCTTTGCCGCTTTTAAAAGTACCTCATTGAGATTTGGTGAAAGTAAATTCTCCGGAACTTTGTTCAGAAGAAGCAGTCGTTTGAGGTCATACAGTCCGTCTAATATACCTATATGATAATGTAGAGACAAGTCGTTTGTCATACCATCTTCCAAAAACAGTTTTGAAGTTTGGTCATTGATAATATCACAACCTGTTTTTTGCCATTGTGAGGCATTCTTCAACTCAGGGAACAAAGTTCCTGCAAACACTAATGCCACTGCTTGGCTTAACAAGATATTATTTTCACCGGCATATTTATATTTGGATAAATAATCGGCATGTTCCGCAAAGTGTACCAGGAAAAAAGAGAGCCACTCCGGTGTAAAGTTGGGAGAACTTTTGAAATATTCAAATGACTCCGTCTGACCCATAATGCGTGTGGACACTTGAAGCTGATACCATTTAAACTTATCAGGACTGCCTTCGGGCAGAGGATGTTTGGCAATCCAATCGGTATATACTTCTTTCCATGAAAGCATATATTTCTCATCATGAGAATCTTGATAGGTTTTTCCTTGAAGCGGCATCCAATTGTGGCGATGCAATTGCTTCTGATATTCATTATCCGCACCTTTAGGCGCAAATTCCCAATTGATTGTTTTATCGCTGTTTTGTAGGGAATAAGGCTTTTTCAGATTCTTATCTTCCAAATAGTTATCGTTTACATAAAAACGGTATTCATCTATGGCATAGTCCGCATAACCACGCTCTACCTCACTGGGAGAAGCTGATGTGACATTGGGATTCTTTATATTCTCTCTGTTTATGTAGTAAGCCAACAGTTCTTTTAAGGCAGTATTATCATCACCTGCTTCATGCAGCGATTTGACAGCACCCAATCCGGGATAGTCCAGATTAAGAATATTGAATAGGGTTACTTCTGTATCTTCGTCTGGGGGCAGAGCGGGCTTTTCTTCATCCTCTACGGGCGGTTTCTCTTCTTCCTTATCTTTTATGGGTATGTCGTTATCTGTACATCCGAACATAATGATAGAAGATAGGAATGCACAAATGTAAAAATGGCGTTTGAATATCATCGTATTAAGTATTTAGTTTATTTGTGCAAATATAAGAAGTTTATCACCGAGTGCCGTTCAGTAATGTGTATATCCTAACTACAAATAGGAGTTGAATTATTAATTTGGTTGAATATGTTATTAGAATTGTCTTTTAGAAAGAGAGAGGAAATGCCGAAACAAGAAAAGAACTCATTTACCGTTGATATCAGTTTAAAGAAATGATTTAGAAAAACATAGACAATCGTTAGTAACGGATCCAATAGGCTGTAATGACTTGAATTACATTTACATTACACTTCTCAGAGGGAAGTTCTTATTAGAAATATGTTTGGTGTAATATATTGTAATGGTAAATATTATTTGCAAATAATAGCTAAGAAGTCATGGCGATATATTATTTTTGCCAAAAAAAGATATTTAATAATGATACTATAATAATCATTGAGTAAATATGAAAACGGAGTTAATAGAAAATTTAGACTTTACAGAGAAAGATTATAATGAGAAAACAGCAGGTGAGGATATTGCTTCTTTCAACGAGTTTATAGATGCTATTATCGCATTTGTAGAACAAAGTGGCGGTACTTTGGAAGATGCAATCATTATGGCTGACGACGCTTATTACCAATTATGATGCAACTCTTTTAAAAAATATTATGTATGTATAAAGCATTGTGTTTCAGTAATACAACTATTTGCTTGCCATATAGAAGACTATCATTTTAATACAAACAATAAATATTTTGAATGTAAAATTTGTAGTTTTCATAAAAAAACGTACCTTTGCACCGCAATTAAGGCTGGTTCCGTAGCTCAGCTGGATAGAGCAACGCCCTTCTAAGGCGTGGGTCTTGCGTTCGAATCGCAACGGAATCACAAGGAAAAATGCTAATAGGTTCATTGACAGCTTGTTAGCATTTTCTTTTTATGATAGTTGCACAACATTTGCACAACTCGCGAATAGGGAAAGAAAAAGCCGGGAATAATTCCGGCTATATTGTTGTTTTAACCCCACCGCTGATTTTAGGAGATGGGTCGTATTCTGCTTTTTGTCTTCGTTTCTCATCCTCGTCTTTAAGGTACTTGTTCCTTATCTCTTTGATGTCATTCGTCATTCCCCATACCTTGAAGAAGAGGATGATTTGCAGTACTCCGAATATTAGGAGTATGATGGTTAGAAAGTCAATCATAATCTTAGATATTTAGTTTGTTCTTTAATTCGTTGGATATTACTATCTTTGCTTTATAAATCAGTTTGTTATGGAGAATGAGATTATTAGAATAATTATTGCATCATTAAGTCTTGCCGTTAACTTATTCACCTTTTTAATGGTGCATAGAAATACTAAAAGATACAACAAAATAATGAAAGAATGCAGAGATAAAATATTAGAACGTTAAGTTTAATGCTTGCTCTCTTTCTCTGCTGTTGCCAAATTCATCATCCCATACAAATTTGACAATAGGCGATGGATTGTGCCCTTCATACAAGACCATGACTAAATCAAAATGGTCGCCTTTGTTAAGTAAAGGGTATGATTCATTTTGTACTCTTATTATAATTCCTGAATTGTCTGCATTAATATCATCAGAATACATTCTAATATTACGAGCAGTAGATTCTCCATTATTGAATACTCTTATTCTCCATCCTCCGTTTCCTGTTTTGAAGGCATTAGCACATATAAGTGCTTTTCTCTCATTTTCTTCATTCCTCTTATTCAGAGATAATGTTTGTTCGTTGATTTGGAGCTGCTGCTTGTGCAGTTTTCTCCCAATATGCAAACTGTAGATTCCAAATACCACTGAAAAAAACAAACTTACTGATGCTATAATATCCGATGTCTCCATTATTTCAATGTTATATTCTTTAGTCCTTTAAATGCTTTTTCAAATTCTGACCTCACCATTTCTTCCGCATCCTTCTTCATTCTATTCATAACTTCATCCTGTGCATCTTGGTTGTATTGTAGCAGTTCGTCATAACCACCTAAATATTCACGACCACAGGTCGTACATTTTACATAGGATTTATCCTCGTTAAACTCAAAATCTTCTCCAGCACAGGTAATACACCTTAGTTTGCCTTCGTAATGTTTCTCCATAATTTATATCTTTTAAAATATTATATTAATATACTCTTGTTATAGAGTTTATATTTACACTTCTATTGCTCTGCTTCAGGATTATTTTTTTTATTTTCAAGCAAATCAATTTTAGTGTATTCGATTAATTTTTCTTTAAAATTTGGGAAAACTTCTTCAACTTCAGGGCTTGATGTTAAGGCAGGATATACTTCTCCTCCAATTTTTAGCAATTTGACTATTTCAGACAGTGATGCAGCAATTCTATCAAGTCTTTCATTTATATCCGTTTCTTTTTCATTTTCACGTTTGAAATATTCTTCGTTTAATTCTTTCGCTTTTTCTTCAGCTCTCTTTTTTATTACTTCTCTTTCAATTCTTTCAATATCTAATTTTTTTATTTGATTATCCAATCCCATTGATTGTATTTCTAAATAACTTTTTATAAGAAAAACTGAACTTTTAGCAATACACCATCCTGCGCTAACTAATGTTCCTATAAATTTAACGGTCTCTATATCGTTGGCATCTAATACTATCCAATATGAACCATGGTCAAATTGCTTAATCTTAAGTTCTCCACCAAATTCTGAAACGACTCTGGAAAAAGATTTTTGTATAATTGAGGCTGTTACAGATAAATCTTTCAAGTTTTCAATAGGAGGCAATTTAATATTTACAGTAGTGTCACGCTCTTCTGTTGGTATGTAGCTATTTGCCCACTCATGTAATGCAGTAATCATATATTGAATTTTATTAAACAATATCTGATACTGGCTATCTTGACTGCTACTTAATATTAATCGGTCGGTAATGCTTGCGTTGATATTCTCTAATAAAGGATTGTCTAATGAAACAAACCTTGCTTTTTGCAATGCTTGAACAGCCTTTTTTACATTCAAAACATTGTCAATATAATAACTGTCTCTTATACACATCTCCGAGCCCACGAGACATGCGCAGA
>OWKP01002079.1_pt1 | contig 11128 bp, 16 predicted proteins | sample 1732991 | NCBI WGS metagenome assembly OWKP01 (sample SAMN05065777, study PRJEB22554) | human gut metagenome | biome: ENVO:2100002; feature: ENVO:00000062; material: ENVO:00002003 | host: Homo sapiens | place: USA
TCTACACCCTAGAGTTCGTCGGCAGCGTCAGATGTGTATAAGAGACAGCACATATATTTGCCTTATGAATTGAGAAATAATATCATTTCTCAATTCTGGCTTATACTTTGCAATAATTGGTAACAGCTTGATACATTGTCTTGCTGTAATAGGTTTAACATCTGTTATGTGGTTCAAGTATTTATCAATTATTTCATCGATTTTATAATCTTTATCCCATTTTGCATTATAGGCAAGTAATGTAAGACCTCTTGTACGAATATAAGAATTATCACTGTCAAGCATATCGCTTAATCTATCCATATAAGGATAAACACAAGCCGTTTCTTGGCTTTCTTTTTGCAAGTTCTGTAATGCCTTGTATGCGGTAGTATTATTTTTGTCAAACAATAGTTCAAATGTTTCTGCTATATTAAGTGACACAATATCCTCCCTCAAAAATTCCAATAAACCGGAATTTAACCTTTCTTTTTACCCAAATAGGCACAGGCAAATGCAACAAATAATCCCAGTAATATCCATGGAAATGCCGCACTAAAAAAATCAAAAAGCATTTTCAATTCCTCCTTTCAAATTTCAATTTGTCGCTTTGCTATTCAGCTATGTATTTTTGCTCCAAATCCTTTAATAACCGTTACCTGCAAATCCTTTGCGTTAATCAAACTTTCCTGCTTGCATTTCGGGCAGTAGAGCGGGAAATTTTTCAGTTCCGTATCTGCCCGTAGCTGCAATCTCGTTTTGTTTCCGCAGACAGGGCAGAGTATCCATTTACTATCTTCCATAGAAATCCTCCTGCGTTACTTTGCTCTGCCTCGTTGCTCCAATTCCGCACCGTAGCGAACAACCATTGCAAGTAAAATCAAGCAAATGCCGATACCAATGCCACCGCCGTTATCCATCCGTTCTGATATAAATGCAAACTTTTCCATCGCAGAGGAAAATGCTGCTGATAAAACATCTACAACAATAAAGAGTATTCCGAGCTTCGTTATGCTTTTTGCTCCTGTTTCAGTAAAAGGTGTTCCCTCGCTCAGTTCCAACTTAAAATATCTGCAAACACAAATAGCTTCAATCGCTCCGAAAATCAAAACCACGCTTTCACAGAGCAGGGCTATTCCTATTTCACGATTGTCAATCGTTCTGTCAGCTTCTATAAGTAACCTTTGCAGAAGCTCGCCAAATGGAAGTTTATCTGCCATCAAACTTACGCTGCCAACCACTAATGTAAAAGCAATCGCCACAAAACTGAATCCCATTACAATCTTCGTTAGTGTTTGAAAGACCTTCATTGTCTTTTGGATTTTTTCAAGATTATTCATTTTTACACTCCTTCGTCTTTAATCGTTGCAAATAACAAGCTCACTTTTAATGCCGTTCAGTTCTATGACATTTTCCGCATCGGGCGTGTCAAAGCGTTCCGTCTGTCTGCCGTCCTTTTCATAGGAAATGCTCGTTCCAATCCCTTTCGTAACAGCAGTAAATACTTCATCCTCTGGAATATGGATTTTGGAAGTTGCCGACACCTGATTGATTGCAAGGTATCCCTTTAAGGAATTGCAAACCACACTCATATCCAGATTGCAGTTAATTTCTACTGTGCCGCCGACATCGTTTAGAATGATATTCGGCGTCTTTACATCAAGCTCAATACTGTCGCAATCTAAAGAGCGGATTTCTACGGTTTCCGCATTGACAGCACCCTCAATTTTTCCCACATAGGGTATAGGAATTTGAACGAAAATACTGACAGTTTCTTTTGCCGTTGCTTCAGATATACCGTTTTTACGGATTACATCTACATCAATCCGTTTTCGGATGTCGTCAATTTTAACCTTAAAATCGTTCTGGAGCGTGGAGAGGGTATTAGATACCAGACGGACACGGATTTTCTCTCCCTCATAACCAGACAATACGAATTGCTTTGCTCCACCGAATTTCATATCATAGCGTTTCGGCTCGTCAATATCGTATTCCGTAACGCTTTCAAAAAGATACTCGTCTGATTTTTTCATTCCTCTTTCATTGGAAAGCAGCTCGTCAATGGAAATGTCAAACAGGGCAGAGATAGCCATCATATTTTCAATGTCGGGAATGCCTGTTTCAGTTTCCCATTTTGTAACCGCCTGCCTTGACACGCCTAACTTCTCCGCAAGCTGTTCCTGCGAAAGTCCTGCCTTCTTGCGGATAGATTTTAGTTTTTCTGCAAATGTCATTCTCGTGACCTCCTTATGTTGATACGCCAAGTATAGAAAACCGTGCTTTGCATTACAAGCAAGCAGAGATGACATTCGGAATTTTCCTGCTACTTTGCGTGGCATTTACTGATTTTGAGCAAAATATTTGATATATCACTCACTGATTTATCATTTTCACATCTGCCAGTAACCGAGATTTCGTTTTGCCCCACATTATTTCCACGGTCTGCCGCTGTCAAGCCAACCTTGCTCCGCCCAATACTTCCCGTCAAGGTATTCGGGGTCTGATTTATGTATGGATTTCTGCATCATACGGCAAAAGAAAACCTTGAATTTCGTAATCAAATTTGTGTGTGCGGGCTTTGTATAATCTATATGAGCAAACTTTCGGGATAGCTTTTGAATCTTTTCCGTAAGCTCGCCTTGTTTCTTTCGGGATAGCTTTTCCCAAACAATATCGCTCATTAAAGCGCCGGTAAATATTCCGATTTTAGAAATTCCCCACCAAGATAAACTATGCTTCATATCTTTCGCCGCAGATTTTGCTCCGTTGCCTAAGCATTGCGTTATGATAACTGCACGCTTTCCAAACATTTCAGGAGCAGGACGGTGCGGTATCCAACGGTAAGCAAAATGGTCAAGAAATGCTTTCATTGCTCCCGTGGCGTGAAACACATAGGCAGGGGACGTCATCACAATCAAGTCTGCTTCCAAAAGTGATTTATCAATTCTCCCAATATATTCTGCGTCCTTGCAAGTGCTTTCACCCTTTAATGTACAGCTCAGGCAGCCAGTACAGAAACTCGGACAGTCCTTTGGAAGATAATATTCTGTAATAGTCGCCTTATCCCTGAATTCTGCTAAAAACATCTCTTTCAAACGGTAGGTAACACCGTGTTTTTCTGTTCCGTTTATCACTGTTATATTCACTCTTTATACCTCCAAAATATCATGTAAAACTTGTGTATGAAAAATCTTGCGGTTTTCTCTCTTTCTAAGGTCAATCCCCAATGTTTGCGATATGATTTCGTATCGCAGAAACATTTGCTGCATAACGGTAATCAAATACAGCGTTTTTCGCCTTATCGCCGCTTCGTCAAGGTCAGGACGGCAGGCCGCAACAAGCGGAAGATATGCCGCATAAGTTCTGTAAGTGTTGTCATTTTCTTTCGGTGACTGCATATCGGTAAGAACAGAAATTTTGGAAATGGCATAATGTTCAAACAGAAAATCAAGCGTCATATTGCCGAGATACTCCAACTTCTCAAAAGGAGTAAAACCGTCTGTTTTCTCTCGTATATTCTGAAAATGCTCGACTGTTCCGTTTATCATACGCTCAATACATTGCTCGATGAGTTTATCCTTGTTTCCAAAATGATAATTTACAAGTCCTAATCCAACACCTGCTCTTTTGCATATCTCACGGACTGTAACTTCTTCTAAATGCTCCCCTTTTTCCTCAATGAGTTTAATCGTTGCCTGTATGATTGCTTCTTTATTATCCACACTATACCTCCTATTGAACGACGTTCAATTATATTATACTGAACGCCGTTCAAAAAATCAAGAGATTGCGACAAACAAGTGGAGATATAACGATTTTCGGTGTCAAAACGCCTTGTTTAAGCAGATAAGAGAGTAAAAAAATAGCGGGTAAGGAGTTTATCCCTACCCACCAAAATTTTACGGTTATATGCGTTACAATTCTTTAATTGTAGATGATTTCCTCATTGACAAGCTCCATCGCACACGCTCGAATGTTATTCATTCGCCTCGTCCACTCTAAGCCATTTGCCGCTTTAAACTGTTCAGTCACGCCCTCACGCTCCGCCATCTGTTCTACCAACCGAAAAAACATTTCCTCTGCCTGCTCGTCAATATCAGCAAGATAGCTGTTCAGCTTGCCGCTTGTGAGCAGATTAGTGTAGATTGCTCTTTTATGCTCTCGCAGATAGCGTTTGTGCCTCTGCCCCCATATGCCGATAGGCTTATTTTCTTTTTCGGCTGGTAGAGTAAGGCAGGGGATAAAATAATCCCCTTGCCGTACATAAGTGCCACCCATTTCTTCAAAAATTGTCTTTGCCATTGTCTGTTCCTACCTTTCGTTTTCTTTATTTCTAAAGCGTGTACCACGCTGTTTAGACTGCCTTGCCTGCTCCAACAGACTGTCAATCTGCTTACTACCGAACACCTTTCGTAGCAGCTTGTAATCTTTTATTTCTTCTCTCAATCGGTTATTATCGGAAGTCAACTGCTTATTGTGATTTTTAAGTTTTTCATTACTACGGTACAGACTGGCGTTTGTCTGATTGAGCCTTTGGTAATCATCAATCGCTTGAAAGCACCGCACCATAAGCGTTTTAATAAGAGATTTCAGCCGCTTAATTAACGGCTCGACCACTTTGCTCTTATAACTTTTTGCAGTCATAAAGCCTTGTGGTTCGGATAACTGATATTCGGGGGCATTCTCCAGTGCGTTCTGCATTTGCGAAAGTGAATCCGTACCCTTATCAAAATTTTGAATACGCTTAGAAAGCGTTTCAAACTCGGTCTGCTTATCTATGATTTTGCTTTCCAGTTGTTCAATTTCTTCTGCCCGCTCCTGCTTTTTATAATCCAAAACAGAGAGATGTTTTTCGTGCGTGCCTTTCTGCTCCCACTCAATTCCGTACCGTTCCATAACGATGGCAAGCTGTTCTTTTTCGGAAAGTACCCATTGCGACCATTCCGTATCGCCACGAGAACCGCCCTTAAATCCCTGTGCGGCTAACGCTTGTTTGAGTGATACTCTCGTATCAAGTCCACGCTTGCTGCCTGTTGTAAACGGCACGAAATCAATATGCAGGTGGGGCGTTGCTTCATCTAAATGCAGATGAGCCGAGAACACTCTAAGCTGTGGATTTCTCTCTTGAAAGCCACGATAATATTCATCTAAGACCTGCCTTGCAAGCTGTCCGTTCTCACTTTCAGCACTCATATTTTCTTTATCGCCAATCTGCAAAATCAATTCGTGGAACGGTTTTTCTTGCTTGGAACTGCGAATTTTTTCATAATAGTTTGCTATCTTTCGGTTTGCTCTTGTCTGTTTAGCATTGTATCTTGCGAGTGCCTCATCAAACAATTCGTGATAGACTTTTTTAATATTCTCGTTGCAGTAATCTATATTGAGATAGGAACGGCCAGCGTCAACATTCTCCGCTTTGAATTTACGGCTGTTGTGATTGACCGAGCCTTTCCCGACCATTGCGCTTATCGTTCTCTGCATAAATTCGTATTCTATCCTTTCTGCGCCGACAGGCGCAAGCCTTTGTTACTTTCTGCGAAAGTAACGCAAAAGCACTTTTGTCAGCTCCGCCAACAAAAATGCAACCTGCAAGCAGGTTTTGCGCTCTCCGAGGGGCAAAGAGCCGCCTTTGAAAAGGCGCTCTCTGCACTCTCCGCCAAACTTTAATCGGTGTCAATGTGTGACAATGGTGACAATGTTTAAGATACCAGTGCCACTCCCAAAACATTGACACCTTTGACACCGTTTGTCACGCTGCCCCATCGGTTTCTTTCCAAAGCGAAACCTTTCTGCCATCGTGCGTGCGGCTATTCTGATAGCGGATACCATAATCACGAAACAGCCTGCTTGCGTTGATACTAAGCCTAAGTGAAAGCACATTCGGTTTTATATCCACACCAAGCCTTTCGCCAAGTTCTGAAGCCGTTCCCTCCCATCTGCTACTTTCCGAAAAAAGAGTAACTGCAATTTTTTCGAGCAAAGGCTCAGGCGCCTCTTTCCACAACTCCGTTTCCGATTTTTCAAAGTTCCACACCAAACGCTCGGTATCTCTCACAAGATGAATTTTCATATCCTGCTGATCCCTGCCCGCCACATCGAGCGTGGCATGATTGGAAGTTCTCTTTTCCTTGCTGAGAACAAAAGCTCCGTCCGCCGCACCCATCAGTCCATTCGTTCCCGAAATCATATCGAATATATCTTCCGCTTTCTGTTTTCGGGTGTGATGAACGATAAGCATTGTAACTTTATAACTGTCCGCCAACGCTTTGAGCCTTGCCACAATGTCATAATCGCTTGCATAACTGTAATCTGCCCCGCCAGCTTCACGGACACGCTTTAAGGTATCTATGATTATTAAACCCGTGTCGGGATGTTCCTGCATAAATCCTCTGATTTGTTCTTCCAAACCGCCATTGACCGTTTTACACTCCGTTGCAAAATATAAATCGCCTGTTTCTTCCGCACCGAACATCTGAAACAACCGTTTCTGCAAGCGTGGGTAATCATCTTCAAGTGCAAAATAAAGCACCGTTGTTTTTCTCACTTTATAATCCCACAGCGGCGTTCCTGTGCTGATATGATAGGCAAGCTGTGCCATCATAAAACTTTTCCCCACCTTCGGGGAGCCTACAAAAAGGTAAGTTCCCCTTTGGAGCAGACCGTCAATCAACTGTGTCTGTATATTAAATACGGTGTCATACAAAACCGCCATTGATACCGTTTTGAGATACGAGGGGGATAACTGCCGTAGCATTTCTCTCTGCGTTTCCTCAAAACTCTTGATATTTTCATCGCAGTCGGCTATACTATGGTCAGTACATTTAGGAAACGGCTGCTCCGTATCTGTTGCCGCAGATACATTCGGAGCAGTCATTTCTCTTTTATTCTCCATTCCCATCTTCTCCTTTCAGACCACCGAGAATAACGGTAATCAGTTCAATCACATTCAGCAGTTCATCGTTTATGCCGTTCCCTGCCTCAATTCTTCGTAACTCTGCAAGGACAGCGGCAAGTTCTGTTTTGAGAGCCTTATACACTCTTGGATTGCCCTGTACCACCACATCTTGACTCAAACAGCGGCGGTAACAGTACTCCTGTTTCGGCAAGCCCGATAAAGCAACCGCCTTGTTAATGAGTTCGTTTTCTTCGGGCGATACCCGAAACCCTACCGTGATATTTCTCCAACGGTTTTTGTTATCCCTGTTCTTAGCCGACATTTTCAAAATCTCCTTTCCCCAAATCGTCCCAATTTATTTGCCATTTCCGTCTGCTTGGACGGAAACAGGTGTGCGTACTGATAAGTGATGTCAATGCTTTCATGCCCTACACGGTCAGCAATCGCCACCGCCGAAAATCCCATATCAATCAGCAAACTTATGTGGCTGTGACGCAAATCGTGAATCCGTATGCGCTTTACGCCTGCGGCTTCCGCCCCTCTGTCCATCTCGTGATGAAGATAGCTTTTTGTTACCGTAAAGATACGGTCTTTCTTTTTCAAGCCATAGAGCATACCGAGATATTCCTGCATTTCTTCACAGAGAAAATGCGGCATTTTAATCGTGCGATTGCTCTTCTTCGTTTTCGGTGTGGTAATCACATCTTCGCCGTGTAAACGCTGATAGGATTTGTTAATCGTTACTGTTTCCTTATCAAAGTTGAAATCGGCGGCGGTTAAGGCTAATAATTCGCCCTCACGAATGCCGCACCAGTAGAGCATTTCAAAAGCGTAAAAGGAAACAGGTTTGTCCATTATTTCATAGGAAAATTTCTTGTATTCTTCCTTTGTCCAAAACAGCATTTCCTTGTGTTCCTCACTCCCCATATTTCCCACCTTTGCGGCAGGATTAGAACGCAATTCATAATAGCGTACAGCGTGATTGAAGATAGCCGACAACTGATTGTGCAGCGTTTTAAGGTAAGTTTGTGAGTAAGGCTTTTTCTTATCATCACGATAAGCAAGCATTTCATTCTGCCAAGTGATAATCTCCTTTGTGGAAATCTCGCTGATTTTCAACTTGCCGAAATAAGGAAGTATCTTCGTGCGAATGATATGCTCTTTTGTCAGCCAAGTGTTTTCTTTCAGACGGTTTTTCACATCATTGATATACAGTTCCGTAAAGGCTTCAAAACTCATATCAAGGTCAGACGAGTTTTGTAGCTGAAACATCCGCTCCCACTCCTGCGCTTCTTTCTTTGTGGCGAAACCCCGCTTACATTTCTGCTTGCGTTCGCCTTTCCAGTTCACATACCTCGCCATCACATACCAAGTGCCGTTGTCATCATTTTTGAATACTGGCATTACTTATTCTCCTTTCCTGCTCCATAGAGCCTTTCATAAAAATACTGGCGGTTTACACGCCCTGCAATCGTAATAAATCCCTGTGCTTTCAGTTCCTCGTTCAGCTTTCTGATGAGCTTATAAGCATAGGGCTTTGATACGCTTAGTTCCTGTGCCACATCATCGGCACGAATAAATTTGTTTTCCATATCATCAGTCCTTTCATTAAATTTTCAAGTTGCCGTTCTCCCCGAATATCGTTCCTGCCCCCATTTCAGCGGCGTTATCTCGCTCGCTCTTGAACAAATCAAAAGGTCTTGGCAAAGTATCCTACTCGGACGGTCATTCAGTTTTTGTTAAGCATATTCGCTTAGTGTTTTCTATTATACTAAGCAGATATGCTTGTGTCAAGAGGTTTTTGAGAAAATATTAAACTTTTTTGTTTCGTTTTCTCTTGACAATCCCTAAACATATCTGCTATACTGATTGCAGTACATAAGCAAGGAGTGTAAACACTATGGCTATTGGCGAAAGAATACATTTTTTCAGAATTTTGCGTGGTATGACGCAAAAATATCTTGGTACGGCTGTCGGCTTTCCCGAACGGAGCGCAGATGTGCGTCTGGCACAGTACGAAACTGGCTCCCGTAAACCAAAAGCAGACTTAACGGCTGCATTGGCACAAGTGCTTGAGGTTTCGCCGCAAGCTCTCGATGTTCCCGACATTGACAGCTATATCGGTCTTATGCACACCCTATTTACCCTTGAAGATATTTACGGTCTTACCGTCAGTGAAGCAGACGGGGAAATCTGTCTGAAAGTCAACAAGGACAAAGGTAAGGACGCTGCCGAGTTTTCAAAAATGCTCTATGCTTGGAAAGAACAGGCGGACAAGCTATCTTCCGAGGAAATCAGCAGGGAAGAATACGACAACTGGCGTTATTACTATCCGAAGTTCGATACCACACAAATCTGGGCGAAAGTTCCGTCACAGGAGCTTAGCGATGCCTTAGTCGAAGCTTTTAAGGACAAGCTGAAAGAGTAATCTATCAGGGAGCTACCGCTATGCTAATTCAAGAAATAGACGAAAACAAAAAGCGATATCTGCATTTACTTCTTCTTGCCGATGAGCAAGAAGATATGGTAGACCGATATTTAGAGCGTGGCACAATGTATGTACTGGACGATAACGGAGTCAAGGCTGAATGCATTGTCACCGATGAGGGCAATGGTGTACTGGAAATCAAAAACATTGCTACATTGCCGACTATCAAAAACAGGGTTATGCCCGAAAACTTATTGATTTTCTTGTTGCGAAATACTCTGAGCAATATTCTGTGCTACAAGTCGGAACTGGTGATAGTCCATTAACCATTTCTTTCTATGAAAAATGCGGCTTTATTCGCTCTTATGTCGTAAAGGATTTCTTTATCTACAACTATGATCACCCGATTTTTGAGTGTGGAAAGCAGCTTATAGATATGGTATATTTACAAAAAACGCTATAATTTTCACTTTGGCAACCTCATAAAGACGACAAAAAGCCCTTAGCTATGAGTTACTACCCACAGCTAAGGGCTTTATAATATGGATTTATTTTGTCATACAAAACCAACTCTAAATCATTCTGTAACCCGTAAACCACTGGATTGCAAGAATAATGGCTCTTATATGACTGTTATCAAATTGTTATCAAAAGACCTCTCGAAATGCCGTAAACCCGCATAAACACTGGGCTTTTACGACTTCTCAATTTATTCAAACTCAATCGTCCCAGGCGGCTTACTGGTAATATCATAGAAGCAGCGGTTTACCCCCTTCACTTCATTGATAATCCTGCTCATAACTCTCTGTAACACCTCGAACGGTATATTGGCAGCTTCCGCTGTCATGAAATCAACCGTATTGACCGCACGCAGTGCAACCGCGTAGTCATACGTTCTCTCATCGCCCATGACACCCACGCTTCGCATATTGGTGAGCGCGGCGAAATACTGGTTTGGCATCCACTCCGGTGCCTCTCCATGCTCTTTGCGGTATTCCTCTACCGCGGCATCCACTTCCTCACGGTAAATGTAATCGGCATCCTGCACGATACGAACCTTCTCTGCAGTTACCTCACCGATAATACGGATACCAAGTCCCGGTCCCGGGAATGGCTGACGGAAGACAAGTTTCTCCGGGATGCCAAGCTCCAGACCCGCTTTGCGGACTTCATCTTTGAAGAGGTTGCGCAGCGGCTCGATGATTTCCTTGAAATCCACATAATCCGGGAGACCGCCGACGTTGTGGTGAGACTTGATCACTGCGGATTCTCCGCCAAGTCCGGACTCTACCACATCCGGGTAGATGGTTCCCTGTGCCAGGAAATCCACGGCTCCGATCTTCTTTGCCTCTTCCTCGAAGACACGGATGAATTCCTCTCCGATAATTTTACGTTTTTTCTCCGGTTCTGTCACACCGGCAAGTTTTCCATAATAACGCTCCTGCGCGTTGACACGGATAAAGTTCAGGTCAAACTGTCCGTTTGATCCGAAAACTTCCTCGACCTCGTCTCCTTCGTTCTTTCGGAGCAGACCGTGATCGACGAATACACAGGTAAGCTGTTTTCCGATTGCGCGGGAAAGAAGTCCTGCTGCAACAGAAGAATCCACGCCTCCGGATAATGCAAGGAGAACCTTTCCATCACCGACTTTTTCACGGATCTCTTTGATTGTATGCTCCACGAAAGAATCCATGCGCCAGGTGCCGGCACATCCACAGATATTTCTTACAAAGTTGTGAAGCATCTTGCTTCCCTCTACGGTATGCAGTACTTCCGCTGTCTCTTATACACATCTGACGCTGCCGACGAACTCTAGGGTGTAGATC
>OWKP01002093.1_pt1 | contig 11077 bp, 7 predicted proteins | sample 1732991 | NCBI WGS metagenome assembly OWKP01 (sample SAMN05065777, study PRJEB22554) | human gut metagenome | biome: ENVO:2100002; feature: ENVO:00000062; material: ENVO:00002003 | host: Homo sapiens | place: USA
ATCTACACCCTAGAGTTCGTCGGCAGCGTCAGATGTGTATAAGAGACAGCGTTGTAAATATATGAAAAATACCAGTAGCACATTTCTTACAAGGGTGAGAATGGCTCGCATATTATTTCTTTTTAGTGTTTGTTTTCTTTCTTTACACTCTTATGCGGCGAACATAGGAGCGTATGCTCAACAGAAAAACTTAACAATTGAAATGCGGAACAAAACAGTTAAGGAAGTACTTGATTATATAGAAAAAAACAGTGAATTTATCTTTTTCTATTATAGCAAAGCGATTGATACGAAACGTATAGTCAGTTTGTCTGTAAAGGACCAACCGATAACCGTTATTCTCGATCAGTTATTTAAGAATACAGATGTCCTGTATGAAATTAAAGACCGGCAGATTTCTCTGAAAAGAGAAGAGTTGCCTACAGAGCAACGTCCGCAGGATTCGAAACAACAAAAGCGCAAATTGGTAGGAACCGTTACGGATGCTTCTTCCAGCGATCCTTTGGTGGGGGTCAGTATTTCTGTAAAAAACTCCCCGGGAACAGGAACAATTACAGATTTAGATGGTAAGTTTTCAATAGAGGTTTCAAATAATACAGAGTTAACATTTTCTTATATCGGATACAAACAGCAGGTATTGAGTGTAGGCGATTTGGGAGTTTTGAAAGTGAAAATGCAATCGGACAACGAGGTGCTGGATGAAGTGGTGGTGGTAGGAGCCGGCACACAGAAAAAAGTATCCGTAACCGGTGCTATTTCCACTGTAAAAGGTGTAGAATTGCGTGCACCGAGTTCTTCACTGACCAATAATCTTACAGGAAAGCTGGCAGGTGTGGTATCGATGACAACCAGTGGAGAACCGGGTTCCGTATCCGATTTCTATATCAGGGGAATCGGAACATTCGGGGGACGTGCAACACCTTTAATTCTGATGGACGATATCGAAATTTCGAGTGGCGACCTTAATAATATCCCTACCGAATCGATCGCCAGCTTTTCAATCTTGAAGGATGCATCGGCAACTGCTATTTATGGCGCTCGCGGTGCTAATGGAGTGCTGCTTATCAAAACGAAAGACGGTATGGAAAACACGCGGGCACAGATAAATATCACGTTCGAAAATTCATTTCTAAGACCGGCAAACACGCTGAAGTTCGTCGATGGCCCTACGTTTATGAATATGTACAATGAAGCCTTGGTGACTCGTACTCCAAGCGCAACACCCAAATATTCGGATGACGTCATAGAATATACAAGGAGCGGAATCAATCCGTATGTTTATCCGAACGTGGATTGGTATGACCTGCTTTTCAAAAATTCTACCATGAACCAACGGGCAAACATTAATGTACAGGGAGGTAGTTCGAAGGTTACCTATTACATGAGTTTGCAAGCAAATCATGATAGCGGTATGCTCAACTCCCCCAAGCGTTACTCTTTTGACACGAACATCAACAGATGGGAGTACATTTTCCAAAGTAACATATCCTATAAGATGACTCCGACAACCACTGTCGAGCTACGCATGAACGACCAGATAGGATATGCCAAAGGACCGTCTTTTTCAACTTCCGACCTGTTCTATCTTACCTACAATACCAATCCGGTGGCATTTCCGGCATCTTTTCCGGCAGAAGAAGGTGACAAGCATATACGTTTCGGAGGGGCAATGCTTAGTGGAAATTCGATGTATAACAACCCTTATGCATATATGATAAATAATTTCAGAGGATCCAATCATAATACCATCAACACCTCTGTTCGTATTAATCAGAACTTTGATTTTGTGACAAAGGGACTTTCCGCCTCTATTCTGGTTAACTGGAAAAACTATTCAAACTCATCTTATACCAAATCACTTGCCCCCTATTACTATCGCGTACAGGATGGCAGTTGGAATGTCGATTCGCCCGACCTTTATGCATTGGAGCAACTGACTTCGGGATCTGAATATATATCCCAGTCGGATATAGAGCGCTACCAGGACAATACCTTTTATATGGACGGACGCATCAATTACAGCAGGCAGTTCGGCCGACATGCCGTATCGGGAATGTTGATGTATATGATGCGTGAATACAGATCCAGCGTATTACCCAACCGCAACCAAGGATTATCTGCCCGTATCACCTACGATTACAACCAGAAATATCTGGCCGAAATAAATTGCGGTTATAACGGAACGGAACGTCTGGTAGAAGGAGAACGGTTCGAGTTATTTCCCGCCATATCTTTAGGCTGGGTTATCAGTAACGAGGATTTCTGGACTCCACTGCGTTCAATTGTATCTTTCCTCAAGCTCCGGGGATCTTATGGACTGGTAGGCAGCGATGATACGGGAAAAAGTGCGGGAGCTGCCCACTTTCTCTATATAAATGATATAAAGCTCGACGATTTGGGTTATGGAACCGGACCTGATGGAAGTGTTGTCGCCAAAGGACCCAGCGTTTCATATTATGCTGTCAGAAATGCACATTGGGAAAGAGTGAAAAAGTTCGATATCGGTATAGACATGAATCTATTCAACCAGCTCAATATTGTTTTCGACTATTTTCATGACAAACGAGATCGCATCCTTCTCAAACGAGGTTCTTTTCCTAGACTATTAGGATACGCTAATGCTGTGCCATGGAGTAACATTGGTAAAGTAGACAATCGAGGTATCGAGCTGGCTGTCAATTGGCGAAAGAAAATCACCAATGATTTAAATATGGACCTGCGTTTCAATTTGACATATAATAAGAATAAATACATCTACAAAGATGAACCGGATTACCCTTACGTGTGGCAGTCGGAAACTGGTAAACCCTTGAGTAACACGATAGGATACATTGCCGAAGGGTTATTCAAAGACCAGGCGGATATAGAAATGAGCCCTTCGCAGGATGAATTGGGAAGTACGGTAATGCCAGGTGATATCAAATATCGCGATGTAAACGGTGATGGCAAAATAAATTCAAAAGATCAGGTTATGATTTCGCAATATGGCAATGTGCCGCGCATTCAGTATGGAATTGGGCTAGACATGACATATAAATCTTTCGATTTCGGAATGTTTTTCAATGGTTCTGCCCAACGGACAATCATGGTATCAGGCATTATGCCATTTCGCGGTGATGCTTCAACCGGTGATCGAAACGTGATGCAGTTTATCGCCAACGACTACTGGAGCGAAGCTAATCCGAATCCGGATGCGAAATTTCCACGATTAGGTATTACTGACAGTCAAGTGGCAAACAACTCTGTCAACAGCACCTACTGGATGCACAACGGACGTTTTATCCGCTTTAAAACCCTTGAACTCGGATATAGTTTTCCGTACTGCCGTGTTTATATCAATGGGGATAATCTGGCTGTGTGGAGTCCTTTTAAAGAGTGGGATCCGGAATTGTCATGGAATGCGTATCCTCTTCAACGGACTATCAATATTGGAGTGCAGCTAAAATTCTAAGTTCTATATAACCAAAATATAAAATATGAAAACCATTAAGATCATATCACGATTCATACTAAGTGTGACTGCCGCATGTTGCATGGCTTCTTGCAACTATCTGGACGTTGTCCCGGATGAAACAGCCGACTTGCCCGACGCAATGAAAGACAGAGCTTCCACATTGGGTTTCCTTCATTCATGTTATACTTATTTCGAGTGGTTTTACACAGTTGAAAACTCATTCATCAACTCGACCGATGAATATGCCCGCCCCTTACTATGGGCTGACGACGGACAGAAAGCGGCATGGAACCAGCTTTCTCCTTCCAGTCAAACCGCCCCGTGGAATAGTTGTTACGATGGAATAGGACGATGCCATCTATTCATGGATCAGCTTGACAAGAGCAATCCGACGGGAGTAACCGAGAGCGATAAAAGACGCTGGAAAGCCGAAGCTTTGTTCTGTCGGGCACTCTATCATTTTATGTTACTAGAGTCATACGGACCTATACCATTAGTGACTGAACATTACAATCAAAACCTTGACAAAAAGGATTTTCCGGGCAGATCGCATTTCGATGTATGTGTAGACTCCATAGCTGAATGGTTTGACCGGGCTGCCTTCGAATTGCCGCCAACAGTACAGAACAGCGAACTGGGACGTGCTACTTCAACAGCTTGCAAAGCCTTAAAAGCGCGATTGTTGGTTTATGCCGCCTCCCCCCTGTGGAATGGCTCATTCCCTTATTCAAACTGGAAGAACACTAACTTTGAAACTCCGGGATATGGAAAGGAGTTAGTCAGCAGAACATACGATGAAAACAAATGGGAACGCGCCCTGACAGCTTGCAACGAGGCTCTTGATTGGGCACTGACTCAAGGTAACCGCAAACTGTTCGACCTTGCCACTTCCACCAGTATCAGAATAAACCAAGGAGTTCCATTGCCTAATATAGAGGGGGTTGATGACCAGTTTAAAGAGTCGGTAATGCTCATGCGTTACCTCAATACGACACGTGAGACTGATGGCAATAAAGAAGTAATCTTTGCCATCGGAAGCGGTGACAACTATGGCATCTATTCACAAATACCTCATGGCGTCACCACTTACAACGGCTCTCCTGTAGGAGGATGGGGAGGTATTGCTGTTTTCTTGAACTCTGTTGAAAGATTTTATACAAAGAATGGAAAATTGCCCCAATACGATCATACTTTTCCCGATAAATCGGACTGGTTTGAATCGGCAGGTCTGTCTAATCCGGATATCATAAAACTGAATGTCAATCGTGAACCGCGTTTCTATGCATGGGTTTGTTACGATGGAGGTGAATATAGTTCGTTCATAGCCGATGGCTCACCACTGATACTTGAAGCGCGTAACTCGCAAAAACATGGGTACAACCCTGACAGATATAATAGAGATAATAATGCAACCGGATATTTCTCCAAAAAGAGAATACAACCAAACTTCCAATGGCGCTCTCAAGATAATGGCAATAATTATGCTCATACTCCACTGGCAGTCATACGTTTGGCGGAATTATACCTCAATCTGGCGGAATGTCATGCTGCATTGAACAGCAAACAAGATGTCTTGGACAACCTGAACATTGTTCGTAATCGTGCAGGTATTCCCGATTTAGAATTATCTGACATAAACTCTGATATGAGTTTAATGGATTGGGTGCGCAGTGAACGTTATGCTGAATTATGGTTTGAAGGACACCGCTATTTTGATGCCCGGCGTTGGACAATTGCTCCGGAGGTATTCAAAGCCGGTGTCCGTGAAGGTCTTAATGCCATCGCAAAAAAAGATCCATCGTTCCGTGAGTTTAACCAAAGAGTAAAGGTGGACCAACCTTTTATGTGGAACAACAAAATGTATCTTCTTCCGATCAATGACTCGGAGATATACAGCAATCCCCAACTAGTACAATCGCCCGAATATTAATTTAGAATTACCAGAATTATGAAAACGATATTATTGAAATTAATTTTAATACTTGGTGTATGTCAGATTGTATATTCATGTAGCAACGAATATTCGAATGATAAGTTATTCCCTGAAGAATATCACAAAATATTGTATTTCAAGAACGAGGGCAAGCATATATTTAGTTGGCAGGCTTCTGAAAATACGGTCGAAGAGCCTCTTCTGGTTATTAAGGCAGGAAGTGACCCGTCTTTGACTGCAACGGTTAACGTGCGTGCATTGACACAACAGGAAATCGATGAAAATTATAGCCAGCCCGAAAATCAAAGTTACAAGACAATAACGCCTGATGCATATTCATTTAAAGACGGAGTTCACGAACTAACGTTTGCAACTAACGAGACGTCGAAATATCTTTATCTGAATTTTGATGTAGCTAAAATATATCAGTTAATCAAATCGGCACCTGGATCTAAACTTGTTTTGGCACTCCAGTTGGAAAGTACAGAAGAGGGTATTGTGAATGTTGAAATGAACCGGGTCTTATATGTTTTTGATATAAACGGGCAGCAAGTGGAATGGGGAAAAAAGGATATACAGATTGAAAGTGCGACATATAGTTCAATGAGTGTAAAACTCAAAGCCGAAATTGCAGATAATATATCCAATTTCTCTTGCGGACTCGATTTCTCACAAAACGCGCAACTGGTGTCTGCATATAATGATTTTCATTCAACCAATTATGAAGCGCTTCCCGCAGGAGCCTACCATGTGAATGATTTTTCTTTTGCAAATGGCAATGATGATGCTACAACGACATTGACAGTAGCAAGTTCAACATTGCAAAAAGATAAGCACTATCTTCTTCCGTTGAAGTTTGCAGCCCCCTCGTCCCCACAAATAGAGGTATCGGACGAGATTTATTACCTGACTGTTGTGGTACCTGCTGATCCACAAGTCATTCCCGACAACAGAGAATGGAAAATATTGCTATGCAACAGCGACCAGAAGATGGAGAATCCCTCATCAACGGATGGGGATAATATCGGAGCCGGAGCCATCATAGATGGAATTTTCGACAATCACTGGCATTCGAGTTATTGGGGAAAAGATGTCAATGGATTCAATAATAAAGATGACTACCACTATGGCTTCACAGATTATCATTGTTTTGATGGAATGAGAACACCTATCACAATTGTCATAGATATGAAGAATTCAATAGAAGTAAGCGATATCGGACTGACTCAACGAAGAGATAACGCGAACATTAAGAAGATAGATTTCTATGTTTCGGACGATCCTCTATTTTTATTCAAAACGATTGCCGATGGAGGAACATCTGCTGATTACTCGGCTGTGGCACTAAATAACTGGACGCTTCTCTTTTCTAAAGAGAACGCTCCACGACAGAATGAAACCATCTGGTTCGGTGACAGTGAGACGATAACGCCACAAAAGGGACGATTCCTGAAAATTGTAATTTCCAGTGCATACAACGATCCCTATGGGCTCAATGGTGTGGATTACATCGTTGTCGGTATGGCCGAATTGCAAGTAAAACAACTTTCTACAATGATTGGAAAAATAATTCAATAAGATGAAACACAGATTTAATTTTTTAACACTTTTGCTGGTATTGTTTACAATACCAGCAGGTATCTTTGCCAGAGAAAGCAAATTCACAAAGCGAGGCAGCGGACCATTGTTTTGGAATATGTACCAATACAATTTCCGGTATGGAACATCAATGCCTGAAGATGTTTGGAAAAAGAATATCGACTGGCTTGCCGAGGAGTTTTTACCTTATGGATATGATATGGCAGCTACTGACGGTTGGTTATTTAACCTCAATTCTATAGATCAATATGGTTATCTGACCAAATATGACAGTTCGTGGACATACGGACTGAAGTATTGGGGCGATTATCTCAAAAGTAAAGGCATGAGATTCGGATTCTATTTCAACCCATTATGGGTACCTAAAGCTGCCTATGTGCAGAATAATAATATCAAAGGAACTTCCATTCCGATAACTGACGTGGTAGGCACTACAAAGTTTGAAGATCACCTGTACTGGATAGATACTGACAAACCAGGAGCGGAACAGTGGGTGAAAGGCTGTATCAGAACAATGATAGATCAGGGAATAGAGTTGCTGAAGATAGACTTTCTTGGTTACTATGAACGGGATTACGGAACCAATAGATACATCAAGGCATTGAAATGGATGGCTGAAGAAGCCGGAGATGAAATGTTGCTTAGTTACTCTGTTCCTAATTGTCGCAACGATGCCCGCAACGAGATTATTTATGCGGATATGATTCGCATAAGTACTGACTGTGACGGTGGCGGATGGTGGTTTATCAGCGACAAAGAGCGCGGACAGGTTAACGAAAGCGGACAAGGTGATAAATACCGAAGTGCTTTTGATGGATTAATCGGATGGGCTGATATTATCGGGGTGAAAGGACAAACTATAATGGATCCCGATTTTGTTCAACTCAACACATTGGCAAGCGATGCCGAAAGAGAGTTTCATATCTCAATGTTGCTGGTTAGCGGTTCTCCAATTGGTATCACCGATCAATATAATACGATTGGTGATTGCGCCAAATTCTACAAAAACACAGAGATGCTGGAATTGAATAAACTCGGTTTTGTAGGTAAGCCACTTAGTACCAGTATATGGGATAAACAAAACAGTTCGAGATGGATAGGACAACTTCCTGATGGAGATTGGATTGTCGGGCTGTTCAATAGAGAATCGACAGTGCTTGAATATGGTATTGATTTTGAAAAGGAACTGGGAATTAAAGGTGGAAAGGTGAAGAATGTACGTGATTTGTGGCTGCATCAGGATTTAGGCGCAATGTCGGGCCGATACTCGGTGCGACTTGAACCACATTCATGTAAGGTTTTACGTATCAAACCCAATTCAAAGAGATACAAAGCGGCTGTTGCCTCACTCAGAAATGGTGCAGTTATAAATAGATAATGATTATGAAAGGATACCCTCAATATTTATGGTTTGTAGTTCTCGCCCTATTACTGGTTTGCACAGGTTGTAGCAATGAGGGTGAGACAGAAGACGATAACAACCAGCATGTTAAAGTCGAAGGCTTTTATGTCAAAGGGCTTGAAAACGTAAATGCATGTGTTGAGTTTGATGTAGAGGTTGATGCCGCCGGTACATATACATTGCATGTCATGGGCTACAACTATTCCAAAGGGACAGCTACGTGTAGCTTATATGTCAACGGTCAAAAACAATCGCAACTTGGATTTCAGGAACAATCCAACTGGAGCGAAAAAGTAGTTCAGGTATCGTTGGCAGCCGGCATAAATCAAATAGCCTTTCAACGGGACGCTGGTGATAACGGACAGTTTTATCTCGATTACATAGAAATAGACTAATAGTATGTTTACCAGAAAGATGAAAATCGTTTTATTGCTTTTTGTATTGTTCTGCCTTGCAGATAATGCTAATGCTACACCTCGCTGGCGTATCCTGGATAGTGGAGCGATAGAATGGCAGATAGACGGTCGGCTCCCCCATTATGACCATATTGAAATGAGCGGTTTAAAGGTTTCAGCGGTATTACGTTATGGCGTAAACGGCGATGGGCAATTTGTGATGGAACGTTCAATGATATGGCCTATGTTGCGGACGATACCCAACAATACACATGCAAGCCTGATGCAACGATTTGCAATTGATTACGCTTCTTTGTTGTTAGTTAATGGTATGGCTCTCAACAATGAAAAAGTGAAATCGATATGTATCGACGGACGACTCACGGTAGTAAGCCTTTTTGCTATTGGATACCAGAATACAGGTACGGCACGCAATAGAGAGCCAGTACCTGTAGTCGAACTTACGAGATCATTCTTTCCTTCAACAGACAAACCGATGCTTTGTGAACGTTATACGGTCAAGAATATCTCATCAAAACCTATTTCTGTTATTGTACCTTTTCAAAAAGCCGTTTACAAAACCGATCCTGTAAAAGGAGTGGATGGATCATACACTATAGTTACCTCTATACAAAATAAGGAAGACTGTTTATACACTATTGCTCCTAAAGAATCATTGACTTTCGACGCTTCTGTTCAGGCTTATAAAAAAGGAGAGAAAGAATTGATAGTCGATATAGCAGACGAGGAACATAAACGAATGGCCTTTGTCGACAAGATATGGAACAATCTTAGCTTTGTCTCCCCTGATCCGGTAGTAAATACAGCATTTGCTTTTGCTAAAGTAAGAGCAGCAGAGAGTATCTTTGCTACCGGAGGAGGATTCATGCACAGTCCTGGAGGAGAATCATATTATGCAGCTGTTTGGGCGAATGACCAAGCGGAGTATGCCAATCCTTTCTTTCCCTTTTTGGGTTATGATATCGGAAACGCGTCCGCATTAAACTCATTCAGGCTTTTTGCCCGCTTCATGAATTCTGATTACAAACCCATACCCAGCTCTATCATTGCCGAGGGGAAGGATACCTGGAACGGGGCTGGCGATCGTGGCGATGCAGCGATGATAGCTTATGGGGCCGCCCGTTATGCACTAGCCAAAGCAGATAAAAAGGAAGCACAAGAGTTATGGCCCTTGATTGAGTGGTGTCTGGAATACTGCAAAAGAAAAATAAATGCTTCCGGAATTGTGACTTCAGATGCTGATGAGCTTGAAGGACGCTTTCCAGCAGGTAACGCAAACCTTTGTACATCAAGTTTGTATTATGACGCTCTGGTATCGGCAAGCTATCTTGCCAAAGAACTTGGCAAGCAGTCTTCTGTTTCAAAAGAATATGCCCGGCAGGCGAAAGTATTAAAAAATAATATAAACAATTATTTTGGTAGCCGTATAGAAGGGTTCGACAGTTACCGCTATTATGAAGGCAATGATATTTTACGTTCATGGATAGCTATCCCTCTGACAGTCGGGATCTTTGAAAAGAAGACAGGAACCGTCGAAGCATTATTCTCTCCCCGTTTGTGGAGCAAAGACGGCTTATTGACACAAGCCGGAACAGATACTTTCTGGGACAGATCTACTCTTTACGCTCTACGAGGAGTGTATAGCGCAGGAGCAAGGGAGAGGGCAATGGAACACATGGCATATTACTCACAGCAACGCCTGCTTGGGGAACATGTTCCATATCCTATCGAGGCCTGGCCCGAAGGAAACCAACGGCATTTGTCAGCCGAAAGTGCTTTGTATTGCCGTATAGTAACCGAAGGTATTTTTGGTATTCGTCCGACAGGATTTAATTCATTCTCACTCTGTCCACAACTACCTGATAAATGGAATTCGATGAGATTGAATAATGTTTCGGCATTTGCATTTTCGCCGTTTGATATAATCGTTGAACGACAAGGAAATAAAATAAAGACCTATGTGCTACGTAATGGAAAGCCCGTGAAAACATATCACACAGAGAATGGGAAAGATATAAATATTACCTTCTAAAATGGCTTTTATTTAGATATGGACTATGCGGATTCCTACTCCTGATTTTAACTAAATCCGTATTCATCCGTGTAATCCATATCTAATCAATATCATTGTTGGTTTTCTTCTCGGTCTATCCGAATAAACTTCAGAAGTCGTTCTACCGCTTCTTCTTCAGGAATATTTTTCTCCACACACACCTTGCCTTTATAGAGACTGATTTTCCCCCGTCCTGCTCCTACATAGCCGTAGTCTGCAT
>OWKP01002097.1_pt1 | contig 11066 bp, 6 predicted proteins | sample 1732991 | NCBI WGS metagenome assembly OWKP01 (sample SAMN05065777, study PRJEB22554) | human gut metagenome | biome: ENVO:2100002; feature: ENVO:00000062; material: ENVO:00002003 | host: Homo sapiens | place: USA
AAGTGTTTTACCGTAATGCTCATGCTGCCTGCTTCGGAGGTATAGATACTTATTATACCCCATTTGTACGACTCGAAAAAGGCGGATTCCGCCATAGAGATGTCCGCGGAATCGAACCCGGGAATAATCAGGTAGCCCATCTGATTCCCCAACTGATAGCCCCTTCTTTTGAGAAAGCAGAAAAAATCTTATCCCTATTCATTGAAAAGGGATATAAGGAAGTCGACATCAATATAGGATGTCCTTTTCCCATGCTGGCTAAACGCCACAATGGTTCCGGCATTCTTCCTTATCCCGAAGAAGTTCAGGCGTTACTTAGCCTGATTACAGAATATCCGCAAATAAGTTTCTCCATCAAAATGAGGTTGGGCTGGGAAGATCCGGAAGAATGTCTGAAACTGGCTCCGATTATCAATGAGCTACCCTTGCGACAAGTGGTTATGCACCCCCGCTTGGGAAAACAGCAATACAAAGGAGAAGTTGACCTTAAAGCGTTTGAGGCTTTTCAGAATGCCTGCAAGCATCCGCTCATCTATAATGGAGATATCAATAGTGTAGAAGATATTCACCGCATTCAGGAACAGTTTCCCGGACTAGCCGGAATGATGATAGGACGGGGATTACTTGCCAACCCGGCATTAGCTTTGGAGTATAGACAAAACCGTGCACTCGAGTTCGATGAAATGAGAGAAAAATTGCAATCTATGCACAAATGCGTATACAATCAATATGCAGAACAGTTGGAAGGAGGAGACGAACAACTTCTGAACAAAATGAAAACTTTCTGGGAATATTTAATGCCGCAAGCAGACAGAAAATTACTGAAAGCAATTCATAAAAGCACAAGTCTCAACAAATATAATCAGGCAATCCTTGCCTTTTTTAATCAACGATGAACTGATAACCAGTAATTTTACGTAATTTTGCGCCCGTTTACAAACATGCACATTATGAAAAAATACATTCTAATCTTTCTTTGTCTGATAACCGTATCAGGCAGTTTCGCACAAATGCAGGATTTCAAGTTCAAATTCTATGGACAGATTCGTACTGACTTCTATTATAATAGTCGTGCTAACGAAGAAACCGTAGACGGATTGTTTTATATGTATCCAAAAGACAAAGTGCGTGATCCGGAGGGGAACGATTTGAACTCAACACCCAACAGTAACTTCTATACTTTATATTCGCGCCTTGGAGTAGACGTTGCCGGTCCAAAACTGGGAACAGCCAAGACATCTGCCAAAGTAGAAGTCGACTTCCGCGGCACAGGCACTTCTTATTCGGTCATTCGCCTTCGTCATGCTTATTTGAATCTGGATTGGGGAAAATCAGCTTTATTACTCGGACAGAACTGGCATCCCTTATTCGGAGATGTGTCTCCGCAGATTCTTAATCTCTCCGTAGGAGCACCGTTTCAGCCCTTCAGCCGTGCGCCACAAATTCGTTATCGCTATACAAACAAGAATTTCCAACTTACCGGAGCCGCAGTGTGGCAATCACAATATACTTCACAAGGACCGGAAGGGAAAACACATAAGTATCTGAAGCAAAGCTGTATTCCCGAATTTTATGTCGGAGCTGATTATAAGAATGGCGGTTTGCTGGCCGGCGTAGGCATTGAGTTGTTATCATTGAAACCACGTACGGAGTCTATAGTAAATACAGATAAATACAAGGTAGACGAACGCATCACAACTCTTTCATACGAAGCTCATGTGAAATACACCAACAAAGACTGGTTCATCGCTGCGAAGAGTGTATTAGGATCCAATCTGACACAAGCTTCCGGTTTGGGTGGATTCGGGATCAAGTCTGTCAACGAACAAACGGGAGAACAAGAATATACTCCGATACGTTTCTCCAGCTCTTGGTTCAACGTTGTCTACGGACAGAAATGGAAGCCGGGAATCTTCGTAGGCTATGCCAAGAATCTGGGAACAAGTGATGCACTATATGCTCCCAAAGGAAATGATGCAAAACTTTATGGAACAGGAACAGACCTTAACCAATTAGTTACGGCAGGAGCAGAACTGACCTACAATGTCCCCCACTGGAAATTCGGGTTGGAATATACATTAAGCTCTGCATGGTATGGTTCGCTCAATACGTCCAATGGGAAAATTCAAGATACCCATGCCGTATGTAACAACCGTATTGTTGCCGTTGCCATGTTTATGTTCTAACCTCTCTATACAATTATTTTAATTATATCTCTGTCACCTGTCACCGATTGCTGCTTAACGGTTTGATTATTAACAATTAACACCGTGACAGCAATAGGTGACAGCAGTGTGACAACAATAATGCTGTCACCAGAAACAGATAAACTACATTTCACAACGCGGAGGTATTCACTCTGGAAGCTCCAGGCAATCCTATTTATTTCATGAATGCATTACCTTTGTTTCTCGTGGGGAAACTTTTAGTTTCAAGGCTTGAAACCAAAGGTTTCGTACCGGGAAACTAAAGTTTCAGCATTGGGAAACTGTAGTTTCAGCACCGAGAAACAATAGTTTCAACGACATGGAAACTATGGTTTCTCCAAGAGAAACTAGTGTTCCCTTATCAGGAAAAGCAAATGATCTCCTATTGTCTGACTTTTATCTCCTTAACTCCACTTCAAAGCTAGCACCATCTTTACAACTGAACTGCAAAACTGTTTGCTTCTTATCAGAAGAAATCACCTTGCAAAACGGAGTTTCTTCTACATTCCATTGCCCTTTTATCGTTACAGTCACAGGTATTTCACTACTGGCATTTTCAATCCATGGTCGTGAATAGATACTACGTTCGATGCGTTTCCCATCTTTATCAAACGCTTCATCGCTTGGACCGCGATACAAAGCTAAATCCGGTTGTGCCACCGTCAACTTAATCTTATCAGCAGATCCTTTATGAATCATAACCAGACAGGAAGTATCCACACGTTGTAATAAACCACCCGGCAATGTCGTTTCAGGAGTTTCAAACAACACATAAGAAATGATCTGTTCGGAAACGGACTCTACAATATGTGCATTCCGGTCTTGCTGTAATACCTTATAAGTGGGCTTCTTTGCAAATTTCTTCATCAGAGTTTCATTCGTCTGAGGCAGAACAGCGTATTCATAACTTCCGTTTTTCGGTGCCTTTCCATGATCTACAACCAAAGAAACCCAATCACCCTTTGTTTCCTTTCCTGTATTTTGCATTCGCGAGTATTGAGGAAAGTTCTTCTCAAACCGGATGGGAGTTGGAACATAATAACCCGTTCCCAAATGGTCCACCCATACTTTCTTATCTCCTTGATAATTTTTCCAATAATCATGCCCTGCTTTATCAGTAACTGCCAATTGGAAGATAGTCGTTTCTGTCGGGAACTCCGTATTTGTATTTTCAATATCCGAACCAAGACAGACAATCATTCCATCGATGAAATGGTAAGATTTACGTGCCCGATGTGATCCGTTATACTTATCATGCTCATGTAACTTCATTCCGAAATTACCATTCATCTTCTGTTGAGACAAACCACCGGCAAAAGCCTCGTCGGAGTAAAGCATCTCTTCCATTCCAGAGTAACTATCCACATTGAGCACCTTAGCCTGCAATTGCTCCAATGGCAAATGAATAGATGTCACTCCCGGAATACGGTTCCAGTCAAAACCTTCCTGCTGCCAGCCGCTAGTGGCGGGAGTTACTGTCTGTCCCGGTGCAGCAGTCAATATTTGCAAACTGCCGTGTGCCAGGTAGCGACCGTATAGATTTGCTCCCAGATAATGTTCTGCCGCCCATAGATAACGGGAATGTCCACGTGCCACAGCCGACCAATTGCTACGACGTTGAACAGAGACGCAACCATATCCCATCGCTATATTTCCCTGCGGGTCCGGTTCCAGACGGAAACCTTTCTCTATAAGAAGTTTTGCCACCTTACGTTCTTCAGCATTTGAAACCTTAGGCATATATTCGGGAGAGTCATTTTCAATACTTGGGTCTGAAATCAGACGGAGGTAAGAAGAAGCCATTTCACTATCATATTCCTCCTTTCCATCGGGAGAACCAGCTAGAGCCATCATAGCAAAATGCATAGGAACCAGTTTACCTTTTCCATCCGGATGACGACCGGACATGGAAAGAGGGAAGTTCAGCTTATTGCAATAGAAACGCATGGTCAACAGTACATTTTTCACTGTTTCATGAGCTAACTCGGAAACAGCAAATTCCGTCCGGCTGAAAAGATAAATCATATTGGTTGCTCCATCGAGTCCGCCCACAGCATAAGCCGGATAGTTATTTCGATGATGGAAAGCACCTCCGTCTACTTTAAACGAACCGGATAATCCCAATGCAGGACGGCAACCAAAATCAATCCAACGGGAGAAAGACCGGAGATATTGTAGTTTTTCCGGTGTATCTTCCATCATTAAAATGCTGGCAATGCGTCCGGTGGTCTGTGTATTGAAAGAGTCCATATCAATTCCATTGACTTCCGGTTTAGGGTATACTTCGTTAGTAATCGCATACCAGCGTAATGTCCGTTCGGCTTCCTGAAGTTTCCCGGTTTCCCTAAGCACATCTTTCATCAGAAAATATGCCAGGTACAGACCGCGAACACTATAGCCATAATGATGGATGTTTCCCCAACAACTACCATAAGCTACTCCCTGATCGGTTATATGATCGTACATTGCTAAGAACTTCTTCTTCATTTCTTCCCGAATCACCGGATTTGCCGCATTATTATATGCAACGGCAATTCTTTTCATCAGGTCGAAATAAGCACGCATTTCCACTCCCATTTTAGTCAGCATATCTTTATCCCAGTTTGGTATGATCCGTTCATAAGCTTCTGAAGCACGTACCATGTAAATAGGTACTCCCGATACTTGGCCGTTCTTGTAAGTTATCTGATAGAAATCATATTTCTTGCGGATGGTTTCTACTTCTTTATCAGTCGTTTTTCCTTTCGTGTAGATCATATCACGAAAACGCTTTTCCAACAGTTGCATTTCTGCTCTTTGCTTATCGTCTACAGGAGTCAATTCAATATCCGGTTTCAAAAGCGAGTGTTGATAGACAACCAGCCAATGGTTGGTGGTCCCGGCATTGACAAAAGGAACTTGCAGATCGGCCGTCTGTTGACGTGCATCAACTTTAGTAGCCGTAATCAAATGATCGATGAAAAGGCTTCCTTTTGAATTTGGAGCAATAATCCGGAGTTCATTCATGCCTTCTTCCGGTGTGCCTTGCATATCACGTTCATAGCAAACCCATGCGGCACGCCAACCACTGAAATTAATACCAAAAGGGAAAGATGTGCATCGTTTGCCGTCTTTCAGAAACTGAAACTCAATGGTCGCATCTTGGGGAACTTCATTATAAACCCACACAATAAAAGCCGAAAGATATAAATCCTTGCCGGTCGGATCTTTCTTCTCAAACTTCAGGTCTTTCTTGAGTTCCAATATACCACCCGGTTCAAATGTCCATTCCAACGAATGTTTTCCATCTTTATAATGCAGATCAGATACCGACAGGCGGGAATGGGTAGCGGTGATGCAATCCGGTATTTGCGGTTCTTCAAAAGAAAACATCCGTTCATCTGTTACAACTTGAGCATGAAGGAATGCTGAGCACAAAAGAGAAAACAGAGTTGTCACTCCAAATTTAGTAAAAGGTTGTTTCATCATGGAAATATAGTCTTATTAGGTTTTCAGTATATAAGTCAAAGTATAGTCGCTTTAAAATCTGTAAAGAGTACGTGATTCTGCAAAAGACGTAAACCGAAGTGTCCGTCACCTTCACCACCCGCAAGGGTATAGCGGAACAACTCTTCATCATTCACAGAATAAGTTGTGATTCCCTTTTCCACTCGAATCCGAATCTCATACCACTGATTGGGGACGAGTAAATGAGAGGCATCGGTATATTCTTTCAATAAAGGTTTCACCTTGTCATCTGCCACTCCATAATATTCTCCTTTGTATCGACGGAAACGGGTCGTTGAATTATCATTTCCTCCGTATCCAACGTAGAAAAGGTTTAATGTGTTATAGTTTTTAAAGATGCCGTCACGCCACTGACTACGGGCAAAAAGATCATCAGGGTATTTAGGATCATTGGCAGCCCAGAAGCAGTTCAGATCACTCAAGCGGTCATACTTTCCACCTTGCATCACCATACAAATACGATAACTTATTTCATAATCGCCCGTCAATCGTTGCCGATACCACATAGTCAGTCCGTCCGGAACTATCAATTCTAATGTATCTGCACGTTCTATTATCTGCAAAGCATGGGATGCATCTTCTATTTTCCATTGCTGCACAAAGGAAACTTTGTGTTGTGCCAAAAGCACCACACTATTTAAGAGAAAAAAAGTAATCAAACTGTAGCCTATAAAAAATCGCTTCGTCATTACGGTATTAGTTTAAAGATTATTCTTCCGAATACAAAGAAACCCCTCTTTTCGAAAAAAGAGGGGTTCAAATTGTACAAAATAACTCAAATAACGTATTGACTGATAATTTGCATTACCAATATCTTATAGTTTTTTCATCAACAAAGTTCTCATACCATTTCTGGTTTGAAGCACCCTTACTATCTACCCATTTAGTAAAATCAGGATATGCTTCTCTAAATGGTACACGTTCATAAGCATGACGTGTGCCAACCGGAAGTTTAACTCCCCAAGTGGAACCTTTGGTATTTGAATAATAAACATTTGCATCCAGTGTAGTGTCACCCGCAACCAATGCTTCATATTCTGCTTTGTAAGCAGAAGTCGGTGCATAACCCCTCATGTGTATTTCTTTACCACCGTTCACCTTAATAAAGAAATTCTGTCTATTAGTATCTAAAATCAACTCTCTAAATGCTGCAAGCTGAGCATCTCTTTCAGCTCCAGTTAATCCTTCTTTACCAATCAGTCTAACTTCAGCACGCAACATAGGTAGTCCTTCTCTTACTTTTCCTTGTGTTACCTGAAACATATCCTGATTATTATCCATCAAAGAAGTTAAACCATCCAGTGTAATAACAGTTCCTTCCGCTTGTGCTTTATCCACTGTCAATATTGCGAAACGCGGTTCTTTGCGAGTATCATTACTCCAATTCCAATTTTTATTTTCAACTTTCACTATATTTTTTGTAGAAAGTTCCTCTTTAGCTAAGTCTGTCATTGTTCCCTGACCACCTTTTAGTACAAGGCTTGCAGTAATCCGATCAACATACTCGCTTTTCAAACCATCCAGTACAACACCTAACACAGTCGGGTATATACCACCTACAGCACGAACATCCAAAGTCAACAACAATTCTTCTTTACCTCCTACAGTCTCCATCATCTGTTGACTATGACATTCAGTCACCTTCAAGTCATACTCGAATACAACATCGTTGAGATCTTCATCATACCATGAATCCAGTTGAATAGGCCAACCATCTTCGAACATCACCACACCTGTGTTATGATAGAAAAGATAGCCTTGGTCCGTTTCATTTGTCGGCTGCACTGCATCTTCAGGAAGCGCAAGAGTTACCAATGCCAGACGGTTTGTTTCAAAATTGAAACCAGTACTCTGATCTACACCACGACTAACAGGAGACAAAGCAAATTCTTTTGTAGCTTCTGTTCCCGAAACTGTATTGTATTTCATATACACTTTCTCGCAAGCAGCAGGAACATTCAACGTAAGAGTACGGGAATCTTTCACTAATACATCTCCCACAAGCAGACTCGCTTCAGAACCACTTTTATCGGAATATACATTCACAAGTGTAGAAGCATTTACCGGGTCAACAGTTCCCGAACCATCGTTACCTTTTTCCAACTCATTATCAGAGCAGGAAGTAGTAACCAACATTGTCCCCATAAGGACATACACCAAACTTTTAATTTTCATCTTAATCTAATTTTTAAATTTATTGTTTGTTTCTGTTTCGCATGAGAACCTGGCTTATCACACTTATTTTCAGGCTCCATTTGTTAACTTATCAAAAATATATTTAACTCCTAATAGCTTTTTGCTTGCCTTTATTTGTAATTTCAATCCTTTCCATCGAGAATAATCACAAGAGCTAAAATAGGGCTCAAAAGGCCTGTTCATGAACACTGGATAATATATACAAGTTATTTCGTATATTTGCATTAGACAGAACATTCAATACAACAAATATAGAGCTTTTATTCCGAATATACAAGTTCTATATATAAATATATCAAGGGAAATGGATCAAGTACTGTATGGTATAGATTACATAGAATATTATTTCTATTGGATATATTACAAGTTTATTGGCTATCCTTTAATCATAAGAATATGCTCAATTGCTGTAATGTTTTGTATTATTGCGTACTTGTTTCTCCTATTCCATATTATATATGGTATATTCAAAAGGCGGAAAGAGAAGCGAAGATACAACAAAGCTTTCGACAAATATTACGAGGAAATGAAATCTATCTCGCTAGATTCTAACACATTAAGTGAAGAAGAAATCGCAGACAGATTACAGTATGATACGAAAAAACGTCCCAAGCCTAATGAATTACGTATTATCACTCAACTATTAACAGAAATCAAGAGTGTACACGAAGATGAGATTAACGAACTAAACTATCAAACGATTCAAACCGTATTCCAGATCACGCGTTTCCTTGAACGCGAACTTCAATTCGGCTCCAAAAGAGCAAAGATACAAGCGCTGAAACTTATTCAATCCATCAACGGATATGCCTCTGAAGCGGTATTGGTGCGCTTCCTCTATCATCGTGAAATAGAATTGAGGAACTCTGCACGCTACACTTATATGTGGCTAAGCCAGGGAGATCCGTTCCGTTTCTTCGACGAAGACATCGGCATGAAGTTGAGACAATGGGATATGATGGAATTGCATGCCATCTTGGAACACCGCAAGAAGGTGGGATATAACACACCGAGCTTTATAAAATGGGTGAATACTTCGGCCGAAGAGAATGTTAAGATATTCTTTATCAACGAAATCCGGTTATATAATGAAACCGATAGTGCTCCCATTCTGGCTAAACAAATCAACGCACGCTCTACCGAAATCCGGGGCGAAGCGATCAGAACTTTAGGAAAGCTAAAATATAAAGAGATCGAGCCCAAGCTGATTGAAATGTATCATGTGCAACCGGAAGAAGTCAAGCGACAAATCATTTCGGCTGTTGCAGATCTGAAAACAGATAAGGCATTAGGATTTCTTTACAATGCTTATGATGAAGCAGACAACTGGGGGACAAAACGTATCATCCTGAAAGCCCTCTATGAATACAGTTCAATGGGAAGAAAAACATTCGATCAATTGGAGAGAAAAGCTGATTCCCACACAGCTATATTGTTTGCCCATACCAAGCATCCGTTAATCAACCAGTTAATTTAGAGAATATGAGAGATATAATATTTACATTCTTCAATTATTTCGTATTCTTTTATACGAGCATGCTGGCGATATTCTTCGTCACATTCGCCTTCCTCTCTTTCATTTCTCTGAAACGGAGAAAGGATTACTATGTGGAAAGCTATATGCGGAAAACAATCAAGGAATCCCCCTATACACCGGGTATTTCGGTAATTGCTCCTGCCTTCAATGAAGAAAAGACAATCATTGATAATGTGAACTCCATGCTTGCATTGGAATATCCGCTTTTCGAGGTGGTTATTGTAAATGATGGAAGTACGGACAGCACATTGGAAAAGATGACCGAATATTATGAACTGGTAGAAGTGCCCTATGCTTATATCGAGCGAATCAAAACCAGACCGTTCCGAAGACTCCTCAAATCCTCCAACCCGAAATACAGCCGACTTATTGTTGTAGACAAAGAAAATGGAGGAACCAAAGCGGATGCATCCAATGCAGGAATCAACGTTGCTTCTTATCCGTATTTCATCTGCACGGATGTGGACTGCATTCTGGAAAAATATGCTCTTTATCGCTGCATCTCGCCCATTATATCTTCAGAAAAACAAGTAATTGCAGTCAGCGGAACGATGTTGATGGCTAACGGATGCGTCGTGAAAGACGGACAAATCATAGACGTTAGAACTCCCCGTACACCGATTCCACTTTTCCAGAATCTGGAGTATATGCGCTCCTATCTGATTGGTAAGATGGGGTGGTCCGCAATCAATGGAATGCCGAATGTCTCCGGTGGATTCGGTCTTTTCGACCGTTCGGTAGCGATTGCAGCCGGAGGATACGATGCTCCCTCTTTTGCTGAAGACATGGACCTCATCACCCGTATGGTAGGATATATGTGCGACTTCTCCCGTCCTTATAAGATCATACAGATTCCTGATACTTGCTGCTGGACGGAAGGGCCTCCCAACCTGGCAATGCTCTACCGCCAACGTACCCGTTGGGCACGAGGATTGTTCCAGACACTTAATATCCATCGCAAGATGATTTTCAAAAAGACATATAAGCAAATGGGAATGTTAACTCTCCCTTATATGTTCGTTTTTGAGTTTCTGGCGCCAATCATCGAGTTCGTCGGTTTGATAGTATTTATCTATCTGGCCTTTACAGGAGCGGTCAACTGGAACACGGCATGGATGATTTACCTGACGATATATACGTTCTGCCAGTTCCTTTCCATCGTCGTTATTACCTACGACTACTATGTCGGGATGCTATATAAAAGAGGATATGAATACCTATGGATTATCATTGCGTCCATATTGGAACCTATCTTCTATCATCCCATCATCACTTTCTGCTCATTGAGAGGATACCTTAGTTATCTGACCAATAGAGACTTCAAGTGGAAGAACATGGAACGTAAGGGATTCAAGCAGAAAGAAGAAAGTGCAGACGATACTGATATAAAGACAATGAAGCCTGAACCGGCTACGATTTAAACAAGAAAGATTAAAGACAAGATAGAATGAACAGAGAGTTTCTCCATAAAATCACCATATTAGGTTGTCTGTTTTTACTGATAACCTCTTCCTCCGGGACCGACAACGGATTCCAGACACCGGAGCAATATGCCCAGATTGTACAGGAGCATTTTGCGAACGAGGAATGGGAAGCAGGGAAAGAGCTGTTGGAGGAGG
>OWKP01002114.1_pt1 | contig 11005 bp, 10 predicted proteins | sample 1732991 | NCBI WGS metagenome assembly OWKP01 (sample SAMN05065777, study PRJEB22554) | human gut metagenome | biome: ENVO:2100002; feature: ENVO:00000062; material: ENVO:00002003 | host: Homo sapiens | place: USA
GATCTACACCCTAGAGTTCGTCGGCAGCGTCAGATGTGTATAAGAGACAGCGTCAAGCTGACGCAGATCGAGTACGCGATCGTCAAGCTCTTTATGGAAAACAGCGGCAAGGCGCTCGCGCGCGAGGAAATTCTCGACGCCGTGTGGGGCAAGGGCTACTTTGGCGAGCTCAAGATCGTGGACGTGAATGTCCGCCGCCTGCGCCTCAAGATCGAAGATGACGCGCAGGAGCCGAAGTACATCTCCACCGTGTGGGGCTTTGGTTATAAATGGACGGTGTGAGCGCACCGAACGAAGGAGGGGCAGCGATGCCGGACAATCGAAAAGGCTTTGCTTCGGCGCTGCACATCCGTGGCCTTCGTCAGCGGTGGATGTTTTCGGCGGTGCTGCCGATCTTGCTGCTGCTGGTGCTGGCGGTGGCGCTTTTCAGCGTGGGCGTGCAGGAATACTATTACAATGCGATGCGCTCGGGCCTTGAGAGCCGCGCGCGTATCGCGGCGGAGACCTTCACGGGCTACGGCGTGAAGAGCTACAGCGAATATTACCGCCTCGCGTCGTACTCCGCCGAAACGTTTGAAGAAAAGGACACGATCGAGCTCCAGTTCATCAACACGAACGGACGCGTGCAGGTCTCGTCCTACGGGCTGACGGCGGGCACGCTGCCCGGCACGAGCGACGTTGACAGCGCGATCGGCGGTAAAATGGCGTCGTTTCAGGGCCGCGATCCGCAGACGGGGGAGAATATCCTCGCGGTGTCGTATCCGCTGTTTTTTAACTCCCGCGTCGTCGGCGTGCTGCGGTACGTGACATCGCTGCGCGAGGCGCAGCATCGCGTGTTGGTCGAGTCGCTGCTCGCTTCGGCGGCGGCACTCGTGTGCATGGCGCTGATTGCGGCGTCGAATGCTATTTTTATCAACAACGTCGTCCAGCCCGTCGCAGTCGTGAGCGACGCGGCACGCCGCATTTCGGGCGGCAGCTACGGCATCATGATCGAGAACCACTACCGCGACGAGCTCGGCGAGCTGGTCGACAACATCAACGACATGTCACTCAAGATCAGCCAGGCCGAGAAGATCCAGCAGGAATTCATCTCGTCGGTCTCGCACGAGCTGCGAACGCCGCTGACCGCCATCAGCGGCTGGGCAGAGACGCTTTCCGCTGACCCGGGCGCGAACATCGACCAGACGAAGCGCGGCCTCGGCATCATTTTGAAAGAGTCCCGCCGCCTGACGACGATGGTCGAGGAGCTGCTCGAATTCACGAAGATGCAGGACGGGCGCTTCACGCTGCGCGTGGAGAGCGTCGATCTTGCCAGCGAGCTCGAGGACGCAATCTACACCTATTTCGAGCTCTTCCGGCAGGAGGGCATCGAGGTCAGCTACAAGGGCCCTGACGAGGATGTGCCGCCGATCGTGGCAGACAGCGAGCGCATGAAGCAGGTCTTCTGCAATGTGCTCGACAACGCGGCCAAGCACGGCGGCGCGGGAAAGCGCATCGACGTGAGCGCCGCGTGCGAGGATGGAAAATTTGTCATCCGCGTGCGCGACTACGGTCCCGGCATCCCGGAGGAGGAGCTGCCGTTCGTCAAGCAGAAATTCTACAAGGGCTCGTCGAAGGCACGCGGCAGCGGCATCGGCCTTGCCGTGTGTGACGAGATCGTGCGCCTGCACGGCGGCACGTTCGACATCGCCAACGCCGAGGGCGGCGGCGCGGTCGTGACGATCTCGCTGCCCATGTCGTGAAAAATAGAACGGGTGTTGCATTCTTGCAAAACCCGTGGTATGATATCGCATAGAAAAAGGAGAACCATTCATGGCAGAAGAAGCAAAAAACAAGGCTTCCGCGTCCAAGTTCCGCACGAGCATCGGCGGACAGGCGTTGATCGAGGGAGTTTTGATGCGCGGTCCGGTCAAGCAGGCTATTGTCGTCCGCTCGCCGGACGGGCTGGTCGAAAAGGTCGAGGAGCTGACGCTCGTGCGCGACAAGTACCCCGTTTTGGGCTTACCCATCATCCGCGGCGCGGTGACGTTCGTCGATTCGATGGTCAAGGGCGTCAAGGCGCTGATGTTTTCGGCGGACTATTTCCCCGACGAGGACGTCGCCGAGCCGAGCAAATTCGACCAGTGGCTTGAAAAAAAGCTCGGCAACGAAAAAATGCAGAAATTCATCACGGCGCTGGCGGTCTTTCTGTCGCTGGGGCTGACGATCCTGCTCTTTTTCCTGCTGCCGACGTTTCTGGCCGGCTTTATCGACCCGTATATCAAGAGCGCGGCGGTGCACAATCTGGTCGAATCCGTCATCAAGCTCGTGATCTTCTTCGCTTACATGATCCTGTGCTCCAAGCAGAAGGACATCTACCGCGTGTTCCAGTACCACGGCGCGGAGCATAAGACGATCTTCTGCTACGAGGCGGGGCTGCCGCTGACGGTCGAAAACTGCCGCATCCAGCCGCGCCACCATCCGCGCTGCGGCACGAGCTTTCTCTTTGTGGTCGTGGTTGTGTCGATTTTAGTCTCGAGCCTTGTCTTCAGCTTTGTCAACTGGCGCAACATGTGGGTGCGCATGGCGCTGCACCTGCTGCTGCTCATTCCAATCGTGGGCGTGACGTATGAGTTCAACCGCTACGTCGGCGGGCACGACAACAAGGTGACGCGCTTTCTGGCGCGTCCGGGCCTGTGGCTGCAAAACTTTACGACCAACGAGCCGGACGACAGCATGCTCGAGGTCGCCATCCGCGCGCTCGAGCTGGTCATTCCCGAAGAAAAAGGCAAGGATGCGTGGTAAGCATGGCAACGACGTATAATAATCTCTATCTGGACCTGCGCACGGAGCTGAGGCGCGCGGGCGACGAGGAGGCGACGCAGTCGGCGCGCGAGCTCGTCTGCGCCGCGGCGGCAAAAACGCGCGAGGAGCTGGTGCGCGACGGCTCACTCTACGCCTCGCCCGAGGTGGAGAAGAGTGCGCGCGAGCTCGTCAAGCGCCACTTGGCGGGCGAGCCGGTGGCGTATCTCATCGGCGAGTGGGAGTTCTATGGTCTGCCGCTCGACATTTCGCCCGCGGTGCTCATCCCGCGCCCGGATACCGAGGTGCTGGCGACAAAGCTCATCGACGCGGCGCGCGGCGCGGGGGCCTGCCGCATTCTGGATCTCTGCGCGGGCAGCGGATGCATCGGCCTTGCCGCGGCGGCAAACCTGCCGAACGCGCGCGTGCTGCTCGGCGAATATGACGAAGAGGCGCTCAAGATCTGCCGGCAGAACATCCGCCGCAACCGCTTGACGGCGCGGGTGGCAAGCCTGAAGATCGACGCGCGGGAAAAGCCCGCGCGCACGCTGGGCGAGTTCCAGTTTCTGGTCAGCAACCCGCCGTACATCCCGAGCGCGGACATCGACACGCTCGACGCTTCCGTGCGCGAGCACGAGCCGCGCCTTGCGCTTGACGGCGGCGCGGACGGGCTCGACTTCTACCGTGTGATCTGCGAAAAGTGGCGCGATGCCCTGTGTGAAAACGGCATGCTCTTTTTCGAGGTCGGCATCGGGCAGGCGGATCAGGTGCTGCGCATCATGCGCTCGCACGGCTTTGGCGACATTCAGATCGTCAAGGACCTCAACAACATCCCCCGCGTGGTGTACGGCACGCGCGTGGAGACCATTTGAAGCAAATTTAGTTTACATAAAGAATCGGGAGGAACGCGAACATGGCAGAAAAGTCTCAGACGAAGGCAGCTGCGGCGATGGCCGACGACAAGAAGCGGGCGATCGAGACCGCGATGCAGCAGATCGAGCGCACCTACGGCAAGGGCTCGATCATGCGCTTTGGCGACAACACCGTGAGCAATGTGGAGGCCATCTCCACGGGCTCGCTGGCGCTCGACCTGGCGCTCGGTATCGGGGGCCTGCCCAAGGGCCGTATCATCGAAATTTACGGGCCTGAATCCTCCGGTAAGACGACGCTGGCGCTGCATGTGCTCGCCCAGGCGCAGAAGGCGGGCGGCGAGGTCGCGTTCATCGACGCCGAGCACGCGCTCGACATCACCTATGCCCGCGCGCTTGGCGTCAAGGTCGAGGATATGCTCGTCTCCCAGCCGGACACCGGCGAGCAGGCGCTTGAGATCACCGAGGCGCTCGTGCGCTCCGGCGCGATCGACGTCATCGTGGTCGACTCCGTCGCGGCGCTCGTGCCGCGCGCGGAGATCGAGGGCGAGATGGGCGACAGCTTTGTCGGTCTGCACGCGCGCCTCATGTCGCAAGCGCTGCGCAAGCTGACCGGCGCGGTCGGCAAAACGAACACCATCGTCATTTTCATCAACCAGCTGCGCGAAAAGGTCGGCGTCATGTACGGCAACCCCGAGGTCACGACCGGCGGCCGCGCGCTTAAGTTCTATTCGAGCGTGCGTATCGATGTGCGCCGCATCGAGGCGCTGAAAAACGGCAGCGAGATCATCGGCAACCGTACGCGCGCCAAGGTCGTGAAGAACAAGATGGCGCCCCCGTTCCGCGAGGCGGAGTTCGACATCATGTACGGCGAGGGCATCTCGCTCATCGGCGAACTGATCGACCTCGGCGTCAAGCTCGGATTGGTGCAGAAGAGCGGCTCGTGGTACTCGATGGGCGAAACGCGCATCGGTCAGGGACGCGACGCGGCCAAGCAGTATCTGAAAAACAATCCCGAGATCGCCGATAACCTCGAAGCGGAGATCCGCCGCAACTTCGACAAGCTGATGACGGGCCAGTCCCGCGTGGCGGCGAAGGCTGCGGGCCGCGCCGTGGACGTCAGCGCCGACGATTTCAAGGATGAAGATTGAGAAGATCGAACGATCGAAGCATAAGCAGGAGCGCGTTCTCGTGTATCTGGAGGGGGGAGACCTCCTCCGGATCACCGAGAGCGAGCTTCTGCGTTTCGGTTTATGTATAGGACTGGACATTGACGATAGGACTGTGGTAGAATTGCAGCAGTCCGGCGCGCGGAGCGAAACGCGCGTGCGCGCGGCGAACATGATCTCGTCCCGTCCGCTGTCGAGAAAAGAGCTTGCGAAAAAGCTCAGGGAAAAGGGCTCGGTCGAGGCCGACGCCGAATCGGCGTGCGACTGGCTCGAGGAGATCGGCGCGCTCAACGACGCGGAGTATGCCGCAATGCTTGTGCGCCACTACGGCGGCATGGGCTATGGCGAGGCGAAGATCCGCGACGAGCTCTACCGGCGCGGCGTGCCGCGCGAACTGTGGGAGGACGCGCTGTCAAAGTCGCCCGACGCGCAGGAGGCCATCGCGCGCGTGATCGCGCAGAAGACAAAGGGCCGCGTGCTCGATGAAAAGGGGCGCAAGCGACTGTCTGACATGCTGCTGCGGCGGGGCTTTGCGTGGCGCGATGTGCGTGCGGCAATCGCCCAAATCAGCGAGAATGCGACGGAATTCGATTACGAAGAGTAGTCGCTTGGCTATTTTTTACAATTAGTTTACGATCAGGAGGGGTTCTATGCCCTATAACGTTTCTTTCATTTCCCTGGGCTGCGCCAAGAACCAGGTCAACTGCGAGCAGATGATGGCCACGGTGCAGCATGCGGGACACAACGTCGTCCTCTCGCCCGAGGGGGCGGACGTGGCCGTGGTCAACACCTGCGGCTTTCTGGCCTCTGCCTGCGAGGAAGCCATCGATAATATCTTAGAGATGGCGGAGCTCAAAAAAGAGGGCAAGCTCAAAAAGATCATCGTCACCGGCTGCATGGCGCAGCGCTACAAGGACGATGTGCTCCATGAGCTGCCTGAGGTCGACGCGGTGCTCGGCACCGGCAGCTACGGCGAGATCGCCCGCGCGGTCGATGAGGTCATGGCGCCCGGCGGGCTGCGCCCCTGCTACATGGGCGACATTCAGAACTGCGTGCAGGGCGGCGCGCGCATTTTGTCCACGCCGTCGTGGTATGCGTATCTGCGTATTGCCGAGGGCTGCGACAACTGCTGTGCCTACTGCGTCATTCCGCGCCTGCGCGGCCGTTACCGCAGCCGTCCGATGAACGAACTTCTGGACGAGGCGAGCGAGCTTGCGTCCGCGGGCGTGAAGGAACTCATCGTCATCGCGCAGGACATCACGCGCTACGGCACGGACTTGAACGGCGAGCACCAACTTGCCGCACTCCTGCGTGAGCTGTGCAAGCTCGATTTCCACTGGATCCGCTTACACTACCTCTATCCCGATGACATCACCGATGAGCTCATCGACACGATCGCGCAGGAAGAGAAGATCGTGCCGTATCTCGATATCCCCATCCAGCACTGCAACGACGATATCTTGAAGGCGATGAACCGCCGCGACACGAAAGAGAGCATCCGCAAGGTTTTCCACGACCTGCGCGCGCGCATCCCAGGCCTTGTGCTGCGGACGTCGATCATCGCCGGTCTTCCCGGCGAGGGGGAGAAGGAGTTCGAAGAGCTCTGCGACTTCCTGCGCGAGGAGAAGATCGAGCGCGCGGGCGTGTTCCCGTTCTCGCCCGAGGAGGGGACGAAGGCCGCGACGATGGAGCACGTTCCGATGGAGGAGGCCCAGCGCCGCACGGAGCTTTTAGTCGACGTGCAGAGCGATATCATCGACGAATACAATGAATCCGTCCTCGGCGATGTGCGCGAAGTGCTGTGCGAGGGCTGGAGTGAGGAAGCGCAGTCCTATGTCGGCCGCAGCTACGCCGAGTCCGTGGATATCGACGGAAAGATCTACTTTTCCGCAGAACGTGATATCATGGCAGGCGAGTTCGTCAACGTCCGCCTGACCGGCACGATGGACGGCGAACTGACCGGCGAAGCGGTCGAATAAGTAAATGCCCCGCAGGGCAGGAGGAAAGAGAGATATGACAACTGCAAACAAATTAACGATCATGCGCATTGCGCTGATCCCCGTATTCTTAGTGGTGCTGTACCTGGACTTCGCGGGTGCGAGATGGTGGGCGCTCGGTATTTTCATCGTCGCGTGCCTGACGGACTTTGCCGACGGCTACATCGCCCGCCACTATAATCAGATCACAAATTTCGGCAAGTTCATGGACCCGCTGGCGGACAAAATGCTCGTCATGGCGGCAATGTGCTACTTTGTCGAATGTGGGCAGATGCCCGGCTGGTGTCTCGCCATCGTGCTGCTGCGCGAATTTGCCGTGTCCGGCATGCGCCTTGTCGCCGTGGAGCAGGGGCGTGTCATCGCGGCGGCGTGGTCGGGCAAGGTGAAGACCGCCTCGACCATGGTGTGCCTGTGCCTGATGCTGGTGTTCCAGAGCAACCTTTTGAATGTCGTGTGCATCGCGGTCATCGTGGCGACGACCGTGTACTCCGGCATTGAGTATTTCGCAAAGAACCTAGACGTCTTCAAAGAGGCGGACTAAATCCGTTATTTCATCTTCTCAAAGGAGATCTATCATGTATTTATACAATTCCGCGACCCATAAAAAGGAAGAATTCAAGACCCATACGCCGAACCATGTGGAGATGTACACCTGCGGCCCGACCGTGTACCACTTTGCCCACATCGGCAACCTGCGCTCCTACATCATGGAGGATGTGCTGGAAAAGCACCTGCGCTTTTCGGGTTACAGCGTGAACCGCGTCATGAACATCACCGACGTCGGCCACCTGACGAGCGACGCCGACGAGGGCGAGGATAAGATGGTCAAGGGCGCCAAGCGCGAGCACAAGACCGTCATGGAGATCGCCAAGTTCTACACCGACGCGTTCTTCGCCGACTGCAAAAAGCTTAACATCAAGCGCCCCGACGTCGTCCAGCCCGCAACGGGCCTGATCGACGATTATATCAAGATCATCACGAAGCTGCTCGACACCGACTATGCCTATATCGCCGGCGGCAATGTGTACTTCGACACGAGCAAGCTCTCTCGCTACTATATCTTCAACGACCACAACGAGGAAGACCTCGCCGTCGGCGTGCGCGAGGGCGTGGAGGAGGACGAGAATAAGAAGAACAAGAACGACTTCGTCCTCTGGTTCACGAAGTCCAAGTTCGAGGATCAGGCGCTCAAGTGGGATTCCCCCTGGGGCGTCGGATATCCGGGCTGGCACATCGAGTGCTCCGGCATTTCGATGAAGTACAACGGCGAATACCTCGACCTGCACTGCGGCGGCGTGGACAACGCCTTCCCGCACCACACGAACGAGATCGCGCAGAGCGAGAGCTACCTCGGTCATCCCTGGTGCCTCCAGTGGTGCCACGTGGCGCATCTCAACACCTCGCACGGCAAGATGTCTAAATCCAAGGGCGAATTTTTGACGGTCTCGTTGCTTGAGGAAAAGGGCTATGACCCGCTGGCGTACCGTTTCTTCTGCTTACAGAGCCACTACCGCAAGAGTCTTGTCTTCACGTGGGAAAACCTTGACAATGCGGTCGCCGCGTACAACAAGCTCATCGCGAAGATCGCGAACATCAAGGACGAGGGCGGCGTGGACGAGGCCGTTCGCGCCGAGTACCGCGCGAAGTTCATGAAGGAAATGGACAACGACCTCAACACCGCCATGGGCGTGACCGCGCTCTACGATGTGCTTAAGGCCAAGACCACGGGCGCGACGAAGCTCGCCATCATCGGCGACTATGACACGGTGCTGAGCCTCGACCTTCTCAAAAAGGCCGAGGCCGAGCGCGAGAAGAAGGAGAAGGCCGCGTCCCAGCAGAGCGCGGGCGGCTTTACGGTCGTCTCTGAGGACGGCACGGCGGACGAGGGCATCGAGAACCTGATCCGCCAGCGCGCAGAGGCCAAGAAGGCGAAGAATTTTGCCGAGGCTGACCGCATCCGCGACGAGCTCAAGACGAAGGGTGTCGAAGTGACCGACATGCCCGGCGGCGCAAAGTGGAAGCGCGTGTAAAAGAATTTTTTAGAAAACGCAGGCGCGGCGGACCATCCGCCGCGCCTGCTTGCCTCTTTGGGGCAGAATAAGAAGCAGAGAAAAATCATCACGGAGGACGCCATGAGCAGAAAAGCGAGAAACCGCATGACAAGAGAGACCATCCCCGAGGGCTTCAACGCCCCGATGGCGTTCGTCGATTTGCTCCCTGTCGTATTTTTCGGCCTCTCCGCGGTGAAGGCGGGGAACCTGTTCCACAGCACACTGTTCATGGTGGGTGCGGCGGTCTGCCTGCTCTCGGGTGTTGTGAAGGTGGGATGGAAGCTCATCGCGGCCGTCTCCCAAAGGAACATCTGGCCGATGTTTGTGCAGATGCGCGTCCTGATGCCGGTCGGTTTTTTGACGATGTTCGCGGCACTGATCGTAGACCGCGCAGGGCTGAACGGGGAAGCGATGCTTGCAAAGCTGAGCGGTTTTCCGGCATGCCTTTTCTTCCTTGCGGGCGCGCTTGGGATGATTTTGATGCTCGTTTTCGCGTTCCGGATGGATTCGAGCGACCCGAAGGTGAACTGGATGGAGCAGACCGTCAACAGCCTTGCGCAGATCTGCTTTTTCATCGGGCTGATGCTGGCCTGACGCTCTGCATCGAAAGAAAGAAAAGGGCCGCCTGTGGGCGGCTCCTTTTGCATCAGGCTATGAAGAAAAATGAATGTGAGCGCTGTTTCAATGAATATCGAAAATGAATCAAGGTAAAGGATATTATTCAATAGTCGCAATGCGCAGAGCGGAATTTTACTCGCTTTTTGGCGGCGGATATGATATGCTTTTCCCAAATGATGGTCAGAAAGGACAAGGTTTCCATGATCAATATTTTCGATATGATGGGGCCGGTGATGGTCGGTCCGTCCTCGTCTCACACGGCGGGCGCGGCGCGCATCGGCAATATGGGAAGAACGCTGCTCGGCGAAGAGGTGGCGCGCGCGGACATCGGCCTGTACGGCTCGTTTGCTGAAACGGGCTACGGCCACGGCACGGACCGCGCGCTTTTGGCGGGACTTCTCGGCATGAAGCCGGACGACCTGCGCATCCCGAACGCCTATGAGGAGGCGAACCGCGCGGGTATGGCGTATTCGTTCCGCACGGTGGAGCTGCGCGACGCGCACCCCAACACCGCGCTTTTGGAGCTGACGGGCAAAAGCGGCAAAAAGCTGACGCTTCAGGCGTCGTCCATCGGCGGCGGCGCGATCGTCGTCAACAAGATCGACGGCATCGACGTAAACTTTACGGGCGACTTCAACACGCTGATCGTCCGCAATCAGGACGAGTCCGGCTCGGTCGCGGCAATCACGTCGATTTTAAGTCAGGTGCACATCAACGTGGCGAACATGAGCGTGAACCGTCACCGCCGTGGCGGTGACGCGCTGATGGTCATTGAAACGGATCAGCACATCAAGCCCCGGCAGGTGGAATTTCTCTCGGAGCTGCCGGGCATCCTGAGCGTGACCTATTACGATAAGGAGGACGATGAAGATGGCGCTGGATTCGATGAAGGAAATCTTTGAGCGCTCGGCGCGGGAGAATATCCCGTTCTGGGAGATCGTTTTGCAGTATGATATGGAGGAGCGCCAGGTGAGCCGTCAGGCCTCGATGGCGAAGATGCTGTCGACCTGGCAGGCCATTCAGGATGCGGCGGACTCCTATACCGGCACGCAGCGCAGCGTGAGTGGTCTGGTCGGCGGCGACGGGCTCAAGATGCGCCTGTACGCGCGCCGCGGAGAGAGCATCGGCGGTGAATTCATGGACGAGGTCATCGTGCAGGCTATCTCCATGGCGGAGTCGAACGCCTGCATGCGCCGCATTGTGGCAGCACCGACGGCGGGCTCGTGCGGTGTGGTGCCGGCGGTGCTGCTGCCGCTGTGCGAGCGCGAGCATTACACGCAGCACGAGCTGCTTGAGGCGCTGTATGTCGCCTCGGGCATCGGCGCGGTGATCGCGTACCGCGCGAGCATCTCCGGCGCGGCGGGCGGCTGCCAGGCCGAGATCGGTACGGCGTCGGCCATGGCGGCGGGCGCGCTTGTGTCCCTGCGCGGCGGCACGAACGAGCAGATCGGCCACGCCGTGGCGATGGCGCTCAAAAATCTGATGGGCCTTGTGTGCGACCCCGTCGCGGGCCTTGTCGA
>OWKP01002135.1_pt1 | contig 10883 bp, 8 predicted proteins | sample 1732991 | NCBI WGS metagenome assembly OWKP01 (sample SAMN05065777, study PRJEB22554) | human gut metagenome | biome: ENVO:2100002; feature: ENVO:00000062; material: ENVO:00002003 | host: Homo sapiens | place: USA
GCCTTTCTTTTGGACGGGCGACGCCCGTTTTCTTTCTCGGGAAAGAAAATGGGGGCCGCATTCGTGCAGCGCCTGCGGCGCTGCTTTCCCCGCGCCCGCAGGGCGCGTCCCCCCCCTTTGGGGGTATAAAAAAGGGGGCATCTCTTCGAGATACCCCCTTTTATCATCCTAACAGGGTTTGGAGCAAGGGGTTCCTGCTCCCCTTTCGCGCTCTTAGAGCGCTTTGAGAAGGCCGGTGGCCTCGTTGAACTCGTTGATGAGCTCGTCGAGCTCCTTCGCCTGCGCGTGGACGGCGTCCCACGTGCCCTTGGTGTCGTACCAGAGGGCGTTGAGGTCCTTGACGTCGCGCGCCTGCTGCTCGACCCAGGTGTAGTACTTGAGGTTGTGGATGCGCTTGCGGTCCTCGTACGTCAGCTCCATCATGCTGTCGGTCTTTAGGCCGAGCATGTGCAGGTTGTGGTCAAGGCGGGCTTCTTCTTCGCTGTAGGCGCCGTGCTTCTCGTTGAGCTCCTCAATGCGGCTGCCGTACATCACAGCGGAGTCGGTCAGAACGGTGCAGACGACATCGTCCTCGGTCAGCTCATAGTACTTGGCCATCTTGATGCAGCACAGGACGTTTGCGATGCCGGAGATGCCGAGCCAGGTGAGCTTTTCGATGAGCTCGTCGGAGAGCTTGAGCTCTTCCTTGAGGTACTTCTTGCCCTCTGCCGTGTTGAAAAGGCGCAGCAAACGCTGGGAATCCTCGTCGTCGATGGCGATGGCCATGTCAGTGTTCTTCACGTTGTGGATCCAGGGAATATGCTTGTCGCCGATGCCCTCAATGCGGTGGCCGCCGAAGCCGTTATTCAGGATCGTCGGGCACTGGAGCGCTTCGCCCACGCCGAGCTTCATGCCTGGATAACGCTCCTTGAGGAGGTCGCCCGCGCTCATCGTACCGGCGGAACCGGATGTGAAGCACGCGCCCGCGAGACGCTGGCCGGGCTTCTTCACGGCCTCGAAGAGGTCTGCAAGGGCGTAGCCCGTGACATTGTAGTGCCACAGCGGGTTGCCCATCTCTTCAAACTGGTTGAAGATCATCATGCTGGGGTCCTGCTTGAGCTCCCAGGTCTTGTCGAAAATCTCCTTGACGTTGGACTCGCAGCCCGGCGTCGCGATGACCTGACCGGCGATCTTGGAGAGCCACTCGAAGCGCTCCTTGCTCATCTCCGCGGGGAGAATGGCGACGGAGTCGACGGCGAGGAGCTTCGAGTTGAACGCGCCGCCGCGGCAGTAGTTACCGGTGGAGGGCCACACGGCGTGATGATACGTCGCGTCGAACTGGCCGGTGACGAGGCGCGGGGCGAGGCAGCCGAACGAAGCGCCGACCTTGTGGCAGCCCGTGGGGAACCACTTGCCCGCCATGGCGAGGATGCGGCAGGGAACGCCGGAGAGCTCGGACGGGATCTCGACATAATTCGGCACGGCCTGATAGAGGCCGCCGGTCTCCTTGGCTTCATTCTTCCACGTGATGCGGAAGAGGTTCAGCGGGTTGACGTCCCAAAGGCCGACAGTCTTGAGCTTTTCCTGAATTTTCTCAGGGATGGTCTCAGGATGCTGCATCTGCGCGATGGTCGGGATGATAACGTTGTTTTCCTTGGCCTTCTCAATGTTGTGCTGCAGGCCGGTCTTGTTGATGGTCAAATCGATCTTGCCCATGGTTCACTTCTCCTCCTGTTGTTTGTCAATATAAGAATATAGTGTGTATTTGGATATGCCGAAGTATTTTGCGATCTTGTCTCCGGACTTTGTGACGAGGAATGCTCCGTTCTGGCTCAAAAAACCGATGGCGCGCATCTTATCTTCCTTGTTCATCAGCGCGACGGGTTTACCGACAAGCGCGACCGACTGGGCGATCAGCTCGTCAAGCAGGTCGTTGACGTTGACGATCTTTTCCGGCTCGCTCTGCGTCTTATCCTTTGTGTCGATCAACTCGTGCACCGCATCCTCGACCATCAGGAGCGAGGAAATGTCGTAATTGATGCCAAGGATTGCGGCGACCTTGCCGCTCCTGCCGCGGATATACATGGTAGAGGACTTGAGGATCTTCCCGTCCGGCGTTTTGGTGAGGTAGCTCAAGTGGTCGCTCGGCTGCGCGTCGGCCTGACGCACCTGCTCTAAAACAACGTGCGACGCGCCGTCGCCCACCTTGCGGCCTGTGACGTGGCCGTTCTCGATGGCAACGATGGAATGCTCGGGGTGCTTGGCGCCCACATCGTGGATCACCACCTCGCAATGGCTGCCAAAGGTCGCGGCGATGCCCTTTGCGACCTGCTCCAGGGTCTTCAGCGTTGCGGCTTCTATGGTCTATCCCTCCTCTGATCGCCCGTCCGCCCTATTTTGCTGTGCAAATTGCACAGCTTTCCATCGGAACGGGCATGTTCTTTCATCCCTATAATACCATAAATTGATCGAATTGCAATCACTTTCTTAAAAAATTTTTGAAATGCAAATTTTTTGTTTGACAACTGCCGTTCTTATGCTATGATAAAGACAGTGTAACAGAAAATTGATCTCAATCGACAGAAAATACTATTACTTTTAACGGAGGTTTTACCATGGATTTCGAAGCCATCAAGAAAGCCGCACAAGCCTACGGCCCCGATATGACCCGCTTCCTGCGTGATATGATCGCCATCCCCAGCGAGAGCTGCGAGGAAAAGGGCGTCGCCCACCGCATCGCCGAGGAGATGAAGAAGCTCGGTTACGATAAGGTCGAGTTCGACGCGCTCGGCAACGTCATCGGCTGGATGGGCTCGGGCGACAAGATCATCGCCATCGACTCCCACATCGACACCGTCGGCATCGGCAACCGCGAAAACTGGACGCACGACCCCTACGAGGGCTACGAGGATGACAAGGTCATCTACGGCCGCGGCGGCAGCGACCAGGAGGGCGGCATGGCTGCGGCGGCCTACGGCACGAAGATCATGAAGGACCTCGGCCTCATTCCCGAGGGCTACAAGATCATGGTCGTCGGCTCCGTGCAGGAGGAGGACTGCGACGGCATGTGCTGGCAGTCCATCGTCAACGAATACTTCAAGGGCCCCGAGGACGCGAGAAACCAGATCGAATTCGTCATCTCCACCGAGCCGACCGACGGCGGCATCTACCGCGGTCACCGCGGCCGCATGGAGATCCGCGTCGACATGCACGGCGTCTCCTGCCACGGATCCGCCCCCGAGCGCGGCGACAACGCCATCCACAAGATGGCCGAGGTGCTGCTCAACGTGCGCGACCTGAACGAGAACGACGCCGCTGACGACAAGGAGATCAAGGGTCTTGTCAAGATGCTCGACCCGAAGTACAACCCCGAGCATTGGGAGGATGCGCGCTTCCTTGGCCGCGGCACCTGCACCACGAGCCAGATCTTCTTCACCTCTCCCTCCCGCTGCGCCGTCGCCGACAGCTGCTCGATCTCCATCGACCGCCGCATGACCGCAGGCGAGACCTATCAGTCCTGCCTGAAGGAGATTGAAGACCTGCCCGCGTGCAAGAAGTACGCCAAGGATATCAAGGTCTCCATGTACATGTACGACCGTCCGTCCTGGACCGGCCACGTCTACGAGACCGAGGCTTTCTTCCCCACCTGGATCAACAAGGAGACCGCGCCCCACGTGCAGGCGCTCGTCGACGCGCACCACGCTCTCTGGGGCACCGAGCGCATCGGCGCGGACGAAAAAGCCATGTCCACACGCACTGGCCGTCCCTTAACTGACAAGTGGACGTTCTCCACGAACGGCGTTTCTATTCAGGGCCGCTACGGCATCCCCTGCGTCGGCTTCGGCCCCGGCGCTGAATCTCAGGCCCACGCGCCCAACGAGATCACCTGGAAGCAGGACCTCGTCACCTGCGCGGCGCTGTACGCGGCTGTCCCCGGTCTCTACAAGCCCGAGAACAAGGACGGCTCTGCCACCTCCTTCCGTCAGGAGTTAACGGGCAATAATATCAAATAACGTGCTTCGCCCGTCATTTGATATTAAGAGGCTGCACTCCGCTTCGCGCCTCGCCTTTGGCTCGACGCGCGCTGCGTGAGAAGTGTTTTTTGCCACGCGCATGTCGCGGCAAAAAACGGATCAAGATCATTTGCGCCGTGCGCGGCGCAAATATTTCAAACGATTTTTAATATACTATAAAATAAAGGAGAAAATTATCTATGAGCAAGACTGTTGAACTGGCACGCCACCTTGAGACGCTGCACATCAATAACATGTACAAGAGCGACTTCTACTGGACGTGGGACAAGAGCGACGAGGAGATCGACGCGGTCTTCACCGTGGCCGACGCGCTGCGCGACCTGCGCGAGCGCAACAAGAACACGAAGATCTTCAATTCCGGCCTCGGCATTTCGATCTTCCGCGACAACTCCACGCGCACGCGCTTCTCGTTTGCCTCCGCGTGCAACCTGCTGGGTCTTGAGGAGCAGGTGCTCGATGAAAAGAAGTCCCAGATCGCACACGGCGAGACCGTGCGCGAGACGGCGAACATGGTCTCGTTCATGGCCGACGTCATCGGCATTCGCGACGATATGTTCATCGGCGAGGGCCACAAGTATCAGAAGACCTTCATGGACGCGCTCGAAGAGGGCTACCGCGACGGCATCCTCGAACAGCGCCCGACGCTTGTGAACCTCCAGTGCGACGTCGACCACCCGACGCAGTGCATGGCCGATATGCTCCACATCATCCACTACTTCGGCGGCGTGGAGAACCTCAAGGGCAAGAAGGTCGCCATGACATGGGCCTATTCCCCGAGCTACGGCAAGCCCCTCTCCGTCCCGCAGGGCGTTATCGGCCTCTTCACCCGCTTCGGCATGGATGTCACCCTCGCTCACCCCGAAGGCTACGAGGTCATGCCTGAGGTCGAGGAGATTGCCAAGAAGAACGCGGCGGCCACCGGCGGCAGCTTCAAGAAGTGCAACGACATGAAGGAAGCCTTCAAGGACGCCGACATTGTCTATCCCAAGTCCTGGGCGCCGTTCAAGGCCATGGAGGAGCGCACGAAGCTCTATCAGGCCGGCGACAAGGACGGCATCGACGAGCTGGAGAAAAAGCTGCTCGCGCAGAACGCCGAGCACAAGGACTGGGCCTGCACCGAGGAGATGATGAAGCTCACGAAGGACGGCAAGGCGCTCTATCTCCACTGCCTGCCCGCCGACATCACCGGTCTTTCCTGCCCCGAGGGCGAGGTCGACAACAGCGTGTTCGACCGTTACATCGTGCCTCTGTACAAGCAGGCTTCCTACAAGCCGTATATCATCGCCGCAATGATGTTCCTCGCGCAGGTCAAAGACCCCGTCCGCGCGCTGATGGAGATGGATAAGTCCGGCGAAGAGCGCAAGATGTTCTAAGGCTCATTTCATATGTAAAAAGGCGGGTCAGCCGCTTTTGAGAGAAGAGAGTTTTTAAAAAATCAAGGAGAGATAGTCATCATGAGCAAAAGAATCGTCATCGCCCTGGGCGGCAACGCGCTGGGCAGCACCCCTTACGAGCAGCTCGCCCTCGTCACCGAGACCGCAAAGCCCATCGTCGACCTGATCGCGCAGGGCAACGAGGTCATCATCGCCCACGGCAACGGCCCGCAGGTCGGCATGATCAACCTCGGCATGGCCACCGCCGCCGAGGCGGGGGCCATCAAGTCCGACATGCCCTTCCCCGAGTGCGGCGCCATGAGCCAGGGCTACATCGGCTATCACCTGCAGAACGCCATCGGCAACGAGCTCGCCTCCCGCGGCATGAACAAGGACGTCGCGACCGTCGTGACGCAGGTGCTCGTCGACGAGGCTGACCCCGCTTTCCAGCATCCGACCAAGCCCGTCGGCGCGTTCTACGACAAGGAGACCGCCGACCGCATCGCCGCGGAAAAGGGCTATACCATGGTCGAGGATGCCGGCCGCGGCTACCGTCAGGTCGTTCCCTCCCCCAAGCCGATCGACGTCATTGAAAAGAACACTGTCAAGGCGCTCGTCGACAACGGTACGGTCGTCATCACGGTCGGCGGCGGCGGCATCCCCGTCGTTTGCCGTGACGGCAAGCTCTACGGCACGCCCGCGGTCATCGACAAGGACTTCGCCTCCGCCAAGCTCGCAGAGCTGCTCGACGCGGACATGCTCGTCATCCTGACGGCCGTCGAAAAGGTCGCCATCAACTTCGGCAAGCCCGACCAGAAGGGTCTCGACACCCTGACGCCGGACGAGGCGCGCAAGTATATCGACGAAAAGCAGTTTGCCCCCGGCTCCATGCTGCCGAAGGTCCAGGCCGCCATGTCGTTTGCTGAGAGCAAGCCCGGCCGCGTTGCGCTCATCACGCTGCTTGAAAAGGCAGCCGAGGGCATCGAGGGCAAGACCGGCACCCGCGTGCAGATGTAAATCCCGCCAAACCTTCCTAAAAAGGGTCCGTTTCAAAAAGCGGGCCCTTTTTTTCGTGCTTTCTCCGCTATGGACAAAAATTCATGCTGCTTTTTTGGTCAAGTTTGACCCTCATTTTTTCTTTTTCCTGTTGCTAAATTTTTCCTTTTTATGTATCATGGTGATAACGGTATTCAAATCTTTTGATTGCCGTAAAATTTAAGGAGGATTTACCGAAATGAAGAAGTTCCTTGCACTGCTCCTGAGTCTCGTGATGGTCCTCGCCCTCGTCGCCTGCGGCGATAAGAAGGACGATACCAACACCGACGATCAGGACAACAACGAAGTCACCGATTTCAAGGTCGGCTTCATCATGCTCCACGACGAAAACTCCACCTACGACCTCAACTTCATCAACGCTGCGAAAGAGGCCTGCGAGACGCTCGGCGTCGAGTACACCATCGTGACCAACGTTCCCGAAGGTCAGGAGTGCTACGACAAGGCCGCTGAGCTCGCCGACGCCGGCTGCAACATCATCTTCGCCGACTCCTTCGGTCACGAAGACTACATGATCCAGGCCGCGAAGGACTTCCCCGACGTGCAGTTCTGCCACTCCACCGGCACCAAGGCGCACACCGAGGGTCTCTCCAACTGCCACAACGCCTTCGCTTCCATCTATGAGGGCCGTTACCTCGCCGGTATCGCTGCCGGTATGAAGCTCAACGAGATGATCGCCAACGGTGAGTTCACCGCAGACGAGGCCAAGATCGGCTACGTCGGCGCCTTCACCTATGCCGAGGTTATCTCCGGCTACACCTCCTTCTTCCTGGGCGCTCGCTCCGTCTGCCCCACTGCCACGATGGAAGTCACCTTCACCGGCAGTTGGTATGACGAGACCGCCGAGAAGGAAGGCGCGCAGAAGCTCATCAAGAACGGCTGCAAGCTCATCAGCCAGCACGCCGACTCCATGGGCGCTCCCACCGCTTGCGAGACCGCCGGTGTTCCCGACGTTTCCTACAACGGTTCCACCGAGGCCGCCTGCCCCAACACCTATCTGATCTCCTCCCGCATCGACTGGGCTCCCTACTATGAGTACGCCATCAAGGCTGCCATGAACGGCGAGGCCATCGACGCCGACTGGACCGGCACCCTTGCTACCGGCTCCGTCGTGCTGACCGACCTGAACGAGAACGTTGCTGCCGAGGGCACCGCTGAGGCCATTGCCGATGCGACCGCCAAGCTCGAGAGCGGCGAGCTCCACGTCTTCGACTGCTCCACCTTCACCGTGGACGGCCAGCCTGTCACCTCTTACATGGCTGACGTCGACACCGATCCCGACTACACACCCGACACCGAGGTTGTCCAGGACGGTTATCTGGCTGAGTCCACCGCCCGTTCCGCCCCGTACTTCCAGCTCATGATCGACGGCATTGATCTGCTGGATACTAATTTCGGCGGCTAATTGTTTCTGCTACTACATATCGGGCTGCCTTCGGGCAGCCCGATATCTTTTTCTTTTTATGGCAATTATCGCTATTTTGCTAAAAATTTTTGTACGCTTCTAATTTTTTTTGTGTTTTTTTCTGTTTTACATTTACAACGCCGTTCAATTATGCTAATATATGACTTGTACAAATACAATGCTGCGGGGTTTTCTTCCTGTGCCCTCCAGCGGAAAAAGGGGTGACCGCCTTGGGAACTGCATGCGCAGTTAAAATGGAGAATGTCACGAAGCGGTTCGGCAAAGTGGTGGCGAACAACGCCATCAACCTTGAGCTGCACGAGGGCGAGATCCTGTCGCTGCTCGGCGAAAACGGCAGCGGCAAGACGACGCTGATGAACATGCTCTCCGGCATCTATTTCCCCGACGAGGGGCAAATCTACATTCACGGCGAACCCGTCACGATCGCCTCCCCCAAGGATGCGTTCGAACACGGCATCGGTATGATCCACCAGCACTTCAAGCTCGTTGATCTTTTCACCGCAACGGAGAATATCATCCTCGGCCTTGAAGGCAAGCTCGACATTGCCGAAGCCAGCAAAAAGGTCAAAGAGATCTGCGACAAATACGGGTTCGACATCGACCCCAATCAGAAGATCTACGACATGTCCGTTTCGCAGAAGCAGACCGTCGAGATCGTCAAGGTGCTCTACCGCGGGGCGGACATCCTCATTCTGGACGAGCCGACCGCAGTGCTCACCCCGCAGGAGACGGACAAGCTCTTCGCCATCATGCGAAACATGAAGGCCGACGGCAAGTCCCTCATCATCATCACGCATAAGCTGCACGAGGTGCTCGACGTGTCCGACCGCGTGGCCGTGCTGCGCAAGGGCGAATACGTCGGTGACGTCGCCACCAAGGACGCCGACCAGCAATCGCTGACCGACATGATGGTCGGCCACACGGTGAGCCTGAACATCAGCCGCCCCGAGCCGAAGGACGTTGAAAAGCGCCTCGTCATCGAAGGCCTGACGGCTTACGACGAGCTCGGCGTCAAGCGTCTGGACGATGTCAGCTTCACCATCAACGCGGGCGAGGTGCTCGGCATCGCGGGCGTCGCAGGCAGCGGCCAGCGCGAGCTGCTCGAGTCCATTGCGGGCCTCTACCCCGTCGCCTCCGGCCATGTCACGTTCTATCCGCCCGACGGCGGCAAGGAAAAGGAACTCGTCGGTCTCGACCCGATGAAGATCCGCAAGAGCGGCATTTCGATGTCGTTCGTCCCCGAAGACCGACTCGGCATGGGCCTGGTCGGCTCGATGGGCATGACGGGCAACATGATGCTGCGCTCCTGGCGCAAGGGTAAGGGTCTGTTCCTCAACCGCAAGGATCCCGAAGCGCTCGCCAACCGCATCTGGGAAGAGCTCGGCGTCGTCACGCCCAGCACGTCCTTCCCCGTGCGCCGCATGTCCGGCGGCAACGTGCAGAAGGTGCTTGTCGGACGCGAGATCGCCCAGTCCCCCGCCGTGCTGATGACCGCTTACGCCGTGCGCGGCCTGGACATCAACACCTCCTATACCATTTACAACCTGCTGACAGAGCAGAAGATGCACGGCGTCGCCGTCGTCTATGTCGGCGAAGACCTCGACGTGCTGCTTGAGCTGTGTGACCGCATCGTCGTTCTCTGCGGCGGTCAGGTCTCCGGCGTGGTCGACGCCAGAAAGACCGACAAGCGCGAGGTCGGCGCACTGATGACGCTCGTGAGGGGAGGCAACAAGGATGAATAAGAAACAGTCGCTCTTCCACATCGCCAAGCGCGATACGCTCCCCTGGTACAAGGCCGTTTTGATCCGCGGCGGCGCGATCGTGCTCGCTTTGATCGTCTGCGCGATCGTCACAACGCTGCTGACGGGCGAAAATCCCATCAAGGTCTACTCCACGATCCTCTACGGCGCGTTCGGTACGTCGCGCAAGAGCTGGGTCACGTTCCATAACCTCGCGATCCTGCTCGGCATCTCGCTCGCGGTCACGCCCGCGTTCAAGATGCGCTTCTGGAACATCGGTGCCGAGGGTCAGGTGCTCATCGGCTGCCTTGCCACCGCGGCCTGCATGATCTGCCTTGGCGGCAAGATCCCCAACGGTCTTCTCATCGTCATTATGATCGTCGCCTCCGTCGCGGCAGGCGCGCTGTGGGGCTTCCTCCCCGGTATCTTCAAGGCCAAGTGGAACACGAACGAAACGCTCTTCACGCTCATGATGAACTACATCGCGACACAGCTCGCCGCGTTCTTCATCATCGTGTGGGAAGTGCCCAAGGGCTCGGGCAAGATCGGTATCATCAACCAGAATACCGAGGCCGGCTGGCTCCCCGTTCTCGGCGGCCAGCGCTATCTCCTCCCGATCCTGCTTGTGGCGATCCTCACGGGCGTTATGTACATCTATCTCAATTACAGCAAGCACGGCTATGAGATCGCCGTTGTCGGTGAGAGCCAGCGCACCGCGAGCTATGCAGGCATCAAGGTCGAGCGCGTCATCGTGCGCACGATGATCCTCTCCGGCGCGATCTGCGGCCTCATCGGCCTGCTGCTCACCGCCGGTACGGACCACACGCTGACCACCACCATCGTCGGCGGACGCGGCTTCACAGCGGTCATGGTCTCCTGGATGGCCAAGTTCAACCCCATCATGATGATCTTCACGAGCCTTCTTATCGTGGTTCTGAGCCGCGGCGCGAGCGAGATCTCCAGCGTGTTCAGCCTGAACCACTCCTTCGCCGATATCCTGACGGGCATCATCCTCTTCTTCATCATCGGCAGCGAGTTTTTCATCAGCTACAAGGTCAGCCTGCGCAAGAGCAAGAAGGAGGCGTGAAGCAATGATATTTGATCTAACTGCTTTTCTTCCCCGTGCGGTCATGCAGGGCATTCCCCTGCTCTACGGCAGCACCGGTGAGATCCTAACGGAAAAGTCCGGCAACCTGAACCTCGGCATTCCGGGCGTGATGTACGTCGGCGGTATCTGCGGCGTCATCGGCGCGTTCTTCTACGAGCAGTCCACCCCGGC
>OWKP01002145.1_pt1 | contig 10860 bp, 8 predicted proteins | sample 1732991 | NCBI WGS metagenome assembly OWKP01 (sample SAMN05065777, study PRJEB22554) | human gut metagenome | biome: ENVO:2100002; feature: ENVO:00000062; material: ENVO:00002003 | host: Homo sapiens | place: USA
CTACAGAACTACCTAATCCCAATACCAATGCTACTGCTACTAATACCTTTTTCATGATCGTAATTTTTTAAATGATTATTAAAATTCTAACCTGTTATCTCTTGTACAAATAGTATTGCAAACGGGATGCCAAAAAAACACTTGAAATATAAATCATTGAAAATTAATGTGTTGGTTGTCTGGAATAATGGTGGTGTGAAATAAATTATGTGGAATAGTGTAGAATTGGGGAACACAGTATTGGGGAAAATAATATAAAGGGTGAGTATTGCTGTCGTCCGAATGTTTGAAGGTGTCATTCCAAAACCACTATTTATAGGTATTGTGTGTCAAAGTGAAATACCGTAATTTTACGTCCGGAAATAAAACGCTGTTCGTCATATGCAAACACTCAAATCGGATATACGCAACCGGATTCTGTCGGCCGCAAAAGAGCAATTTATGCAGAGAGGATATTTGAAGACCTCTATGCGCGAAATAGCCGATGCTGTAGATGTAGGCGTAGGAAATCTCTATAACTATTTTGAGAATAAAGATGAGTTGTTTTGTGTGATACTTCGTCCTGTATCGGATGCTTTGGAGCGAATGCTGCAGGAACATCATGGAGCCAAAGGAGCAGATATTATGCTTATATGTTCCGAAGAGTATCTCAAGTCTGCTGTCGATGAATATATATCCTTGATAAACAAGCATGGTGAGCTGATGAAGATTCTATTGTTCCATTCACAAGGCTCTTCATTGGAAACATTCAGGGAAGACTATACAAACCGTTCGACGGAGATGGTTAAAACATGGTTTGCCGAAATGAAAGAGAAGCATCCGGAAATCAATGTGGTGGTATCGGATTTTATGATCCATCTGCAAGCAGTCTGGATGTTCACCCTTTTTGAAGAAATGTTGAAGCATGCTATCGATAGCAAGGAAATGGAGTATATCGTGCATGAGTATATATTGTTTGAAATTCAAGGTTGGAGGGCTTTGCTGAGAGTATGAGCAATAGAAGACAAAAATATAAATCGCCGTTTACCGGATTAAAATTGAGAAGAGAATCTTTACGAAGGTTCTCTTCTTTTTTTGTGAACGATTTTGAATACCGTTCATTTTTCAGCGCTACTCTGACACTAACATCATAAAAGTATAGAATGAAACAAAAACATGAATTTGAAAACATCGTGGCGGAAACATTATTGATTCCGCTTTACATGAGAGCCAAGGAGAACCGTCGGAAAAATCCGATTCTATGTGACAAATTGGCTGAGCAACTGGTTGAGAACATCGAATATGATTATTCCAGGTTCGATGGGGCCAAGTTGAGTGAAGTAGGTTGTGTGATACGCGGTTGGTATTTTGATCATGCTATCCGGCGGTTCATTGACACTCACGCCCGCCCGGTAGTGGTAAATGTGGGTTGCGGACTCGATACCCGTTATCAGCGTGTCGGAAATGACGGAAAGGCTGTATTTTATGAGTTGGATCTACCGGAGGTTATTGCTATACGTCGTCGGTTGATACCCGAACCTGAGAATGATTGTTACCTGTCTGCATCGTTGTTGGAAACCGATTGGATGGATCGGATCCGGCTCCTTCATCCCAATGGAGATTTCATCTTTGTTGTGGAAGGAGTATTGATGTATTTTCGTGAGGAACAGGTACGGACATTTCTACATAACATAACCATGCGCTTCGAAGGCGGCGAGTTGTGGTTCGATGTATGCGGAACGATGATGAGCCGACGTGGTGTGAAGCCCGATTCCTTGAGGGAACATAAGGCGCAGATACGTTCGGGGATAGATGACGGGCATATGGTGGAGTTGTGGGAACCCGGATTGCATTTGTTGGAACAGGCCAATTATATGAAATTTTTCCGTTCCCGTTGGGGATTTTTTTTCGGGCAGATATTGGGCAGGATGACGAAGTTGTGCTACAAGTTCAGTTCCATGCTCGGGTATAAAATAGGATAAATAAATCGGTTGATCATGGTAAATAAGAAGAAAGAAGGGCTGTCCCGTCTGTTTGAGATTGCAGGACAGAAAAAAAGTCTGCTTCTGTTGGCAGGCTTGTTATCGGCTGGGAGCGCGGTGTGTATGCTCATACCTTATTGGGCGATCTACCGGATACTCTATGAATTGTTGAACCATAGCCGGGAGCTGTCGTCCATCGATGAGACCAATATGATCCGTTGGGGTTGGATAGCCTTTGGCGGGCTGATCGGCGGATTATTGTTGCTGTATGCTTCCCTGATGTCATCTCATGTGGCAGCATACCGTATTCTCTACGGACTGCGTGTCCGGTTGACGGAACATATCGGGAGATTGTCGCTGGGTTATCTGAACGGGACATCAACGGGAGCCATCAAGAAGACGATGGAACAGAATGTAGAAAAGATAGAGAACTTCATAGCCCACACGATTCCCGATTTGGTGAACGTTATGGCAACAGTAGTGGTGATGTTCCTCATTTTCTTTTCGCTCGATGGATGGCTGGCAGGTGTCTGTTTGGCAGTGATCGTACTAAGTATATTCTTGCAATTTTCCAATTTCATGGGAAAAAAGGCACGGGAATTTACACGCATCTATTACAACGCGCAAGAGCAGATGAGTGCTTCTGCCGTGCAATATGTGCGCGGAATGCCTGTGGTGAAAATCTTTGGACAGAGTGTCCGCTCATTCCGTCAGTTCAATGCCGAAATCGAAGCTTACAAGACCTATGCATTGAAAGTTTGCGACACTTACGAATCGGGTATGACATATTTTACCGTACTGCTCAATTCGATTGTTACCTTCATTCTCCCTGTCGGCATTTTACTAATGCAAAATGACTCCCGGAGTCTTACGCTGGCAGCTGTATGGCTTTTCTTTATCATACTCGGTCCGGGCGTGGCTTCACCCGTCTATAAGTTGATGTATCTGGGCAGCAGTACGCGGGAAATCAATGAAGGTGTATCGCGTATCGATCGTATTCTTGAAAATCAGCCGGTCTCGGAACCTGCTTGTCCGAAAATTCCCGCGACGTATGATATAGAGTTTCGTCATGTCTCGTTTTCCTATGAAAACAAGGAGCAGGCTACTCGTACCGAAGCGTTGCACGATCTCTGTTTCACGGCCCCTCAAGGTAAAATTACCGCTTTTGTCGGTCCGTCGGGAAGTGGTAAATCTACCGTCGCCAATCTGATTCCCCGGTTTTGGGATGTGGAGCAGGGAGAAATCCTTATCGGCAATGTGAATGTGAAGGATATTGCAACGGAGCAGTTAATGGATCTCGTTTCGTTCGTCTTTCAGGATACGTTCCTTTTTTACGATACACTCTATGAAAATATTGCCGTAGGTTCGTCCAGGGCAACGAGAGATACGGTCATTGCTGCCGCTCGTGCTGCGCAATGCCATGAGTTTATCGAGAAGTTACCGAACGGATACGAAACACGTATTGGAGATAAAGGCGTTTTCCTTTCCGGTGGTGAAGCACAACGAGTCTGTGTGGCACGGGCTATTTTGAAGAATGCTCCTATACTTGTACTGGATGAAGCAACGGCTTTTGCCGATCCCGAGAACGAGTACAAGATGCAGCAGGCTTTGAAATCACTTATTAAGGATAAGACGGTCATCATCATAGCCCACCGCCTTTCTTCCATTGTATCGTCCGACCGGATCATCGTACTGAAAGATGGAAGGGCAGTACAATGCGGACGGCATGAAGAACTTTCCTCTCAAGAAGGGGTATATAAAAAGATGTGGAATGCTTATACGAGTGCGTTCCGCTGGCAATTGAATGTGAAACAAGAAAAAGAATAGAGAATGAGTGCAATAAGAAATATTACAATAGGCCGTACGGAAAGGCTTTATAAACCTGTAGGCTACACTATGCTTGCCAATTTGGTGAACATTGTTCCTTTTTGCCTTTCTATCGAGGCGATTCGTATTATATTCCGTGCTTTCAACGGAGGCGGGCAATCGCTTGATACCACCCGGTTGTGGTGTATATTTGGCTGTATGACAGGTTATATAGCTGTTATGGTACTGGCGGAAAGGGCTGCCTATCGTGCCAATTTCCGTGGTGCTTACGAAATGAGTGCATCGGGACGCATCTCTTTGGCAGAACATTTACGCAAACTTTCGTTAGGTTTTCTGGGTAAACGGGATCCGGGTGATTTATCATCCATGCTTATTACCGATTTTACAATGGCGGAAACAGGTATCTCGCATTATTTGCCTCAACTGATGGGAGCATTGGTGATGCCTGTACTGGCTTTTGTTTCGCTTCTTTGGATCGATTGGCGCATGGCGGTCGCCATGTTCGTGGCTCTTCCGTTTGCAATGGGCATTTTGTGGTTGAGCACGAGCGTACAGGAGAGGCTGAGTGGCAGGCAGATCAAAGCAAAAGTCAATGCCGGAAACCGCCTGGAAGAGTACCTGCAAGGCATCCGGGTGATGAAAGCCTACAATCTGCTGGGTGATCGTTTTGTTCGGTTGCGTGATGCTTTTGCCGAATTACGTCGTGCCTGCATTCGGTTGGAGGCTCTATTGGGACCTTTTGTTCTATTGGCTATTACACTCGTGCGTGCAGGATTGACATTGATGGTACTGTGCGGAACATACCTGCTTTTAGGTGGCCAGTTGTCGATTCTCACGTTTGTCATGTTCCTTGTTGTCGGTTCCCGTGTATTCGACCCGCTGACTTCCGCTCTTACCAATTTTACAGAGTTCCGTCATTTTTCTATTTCGGGAGGACGTATTCTTTCTCTTATGAACGAACCCGAAATGAAAGGGACAAAAGAAGCTCCCGAAGACGGTAATATCATCTTTGAAAATGTGTCATTCGGCTATCAGGAGAAAGAGGTCCTACATGGCATTTCTGTCATTTTATCGCGAAATTCACTGACAGCTCTTGTTGGCCCGTCAGGAAGTGGAAAGAGTACGGTAATGAAACTTTGTGCCCGTTTTTATGATCCGACAAAAGGGCGTATACTGTTTGGTGGAGTACCGGTACGAGAGATTGAACCTGAAAAATTGATGAGTCGTATTTCGATGGTTTTTCAGGATGTTTATTTATTTCAGGATAGCATACGCAACAATATTCGGTTTGGTAAAAGTGATGCCACAGATGAAGAGATTGTAGCAGCGGCCAAAAAGGCCTGTTGTCACGACTTTATCATGCATCTGCCACATGGTTACGATACAATGGTGGGAGAGGGAGGCTGTACGTTATCAGGTGGTGAAAAACAACGGCTTTCCATTGCGCGTGCCATGCTGAAAGACGCACAGATCGTTCTGCTGGACGAGGCAACTGCTTCGCTTGATCCCGAGAACGAAGTAGAGATACAGAAGGCTATCGATACGTTGATTAAAGGACGAACGGTTATTGTTATCGCCCATCGTCTCAAGACAATAATGGGGGCCGACCACATCGTTGTCTTATCCGATGGAAAAGTGGAAGAACAAGGTACGCATTCGGAATTGATGTGCCGGGATGGTTTATATCGGAAGCTCTGGAACATTCAAGAAAGTACATTGGGATGGACATTATAGTGGGTTATTGTAACTTATATGAATGAAGTGAAATGCAGACTTCACATCCGGACTGTGCCGGATGGATGAAAAGAGGTGCTTTTGTCCGGAGCAACGCACTTCTTCAAAGAAGCTGCATTTTATAGGTTCCGCTATGGGTTGCTTTATGTCAGTCTTGCTACCCGGGCCCATCAGTCCGGATATCTGCGTTCTTCAGCCCGGGCTGCGGGGGGGGATGGGACTGGGTAGCAGAGACTTTGGGTGGGAGATGGAAGATTGAAATGCATTCGGTCCATCGGTTATGCATGGTTGCAAAACTTTTATTTATGGAGTCTGTTTAGCGGTAGGATCACGGAAAAACGAGAACCTTCTTTCAGTTGCGAATATACATTAATCGTACCTCCCAGACCTTCTACAATAGTTTTGCAGACTGAAAGTCCTAAACCGGCACCCTGTACGAATGAATTGATTTTATAAAAGCGCTCGAATACTTTTTTATATTGATCGCTTGGAATACCGCAACCGGTATCGGCAACGAATACATATATTTTCTCACCATGATCCGACAGGGCATATCCGATATCTATATGCCCTTTTACTGTAAATTTTGCCGCATTATCCAACAAGTGCTCTATCACTTGCCGTAGGCGCACAGCATCTGTTTCTATTTCAACATTATCTGTGGGTAGCAGCAAATTAAACTGTACCTCCTGAGGTATTCTGTTTTCATATTTCTGATAGATTTCTGTCAGAAGTCGGGTAAGTGGATATATTGTAAACTTAAAAGTCATCGTGTCGGACTCTATACATGAAAGATCAAGGACATCCGAGACCAGTGTGAGCAGATAATTACAGTTTTTACTGATTAATGCCGAGTAATCTCTGGCTTCCTCCGTATCCAAGTCGACAATCCCACCTGCAATAAGATTGGAGAAACCGACAATAGCATTCAGGGGAGTTCGTATTTCCTGACTCATGTTAGCCAGAAATGCACTTTTGAGTCTGTCGCTTTCTTGGGCTTTATTGCGTGCAGCGCGCAATTTATCCTCAGTATTTTTATGCTCCTGAATGCTATGGCATACGCCTACAATACGATAAGGTGAACCGTCATTGGTTTTGCTGAGATACATCGACTGTTCAGAAAACCACTCCCAACTTCCATCGCCCCGTTGCAGCCGATAGGAGAATGAATCGGGTATTTCTTTTTCTGATAACTGTTTTTGCAAAGCATCTGCAAGCATATCCCGTTCGTTGGGATGTACTCTGGAGAAGAACTTCTCGATTGTTATCTCACAGTCTCCTGCCGGGATACCCAGATAAGAAAACCAGTGGGCATCGATTAACATTTTATTACGTTTCAAGTCGAAAAACCATGGAAAGATCTTTGTCCTTGCCAGAATCATGCTCAGAAGGTGTTCATGCGTTACTTCATCCATTGTATTACGGAATGCTAATAAATAACGTCCGGTCTCCAACTGCATGATACACCCACTGGCAAAGAATTGCACCTTCGTTTCCAGAGAACGTATCAAAGTGTCTATTGGCAATTTCTCCATATCCGTTTCCGAAGACTTCAATCGGGCGATCAGTTCCGGGAAGATATCTTTTTCTTGGTGGATGATTGAAATGATGTCTGTTATTTTATGTCCGGAAGGATCCCGGGGGATCTGTAAATCCTCGCATGCCAAGTTGTTGATGCCGGAAATGATTTGTTCGGTATTGAAAAAGACCACACCGGTCTGCATGGTTTCAAGAATCCTGGCGGAATAATCATTGGCTTCCGGATAGCCATTTCCTTTTTGAGTTTCCCCGTTTCGGAGTAGCGCCGTTTTTGATTTAATAGAAGAATTCGACATTTATATTTTTATTAGAGTAAAAACATGTTTTCCAAACAATGCATTTATAGACAAAGGTATTTATAAAACTGTATCTATTGTTATTTGGGCAATTATTGCCTATTAATAGTGAAAAACACATCATTTCTTTAGTTGGCTATGTTTTCCGTTTAGATAAGTGTGAGAACTGACCGGGTTAAAAAAGATGAAATAGAATGGTGGTTGTTTGATAAAAAGGAACTTTTTCTGTCCTTTGCAGTACCTCCGTCACATAAAACTTTGGAATGAACGCAAAATGGCAGATAATGTAAAAGCAAACAAAATGAACTCTCAGGCCGACGATGACATTGGATTTGGGATCTATACGGATATTGCAGATCTTCCTATGACCGGTTGTCCGTCTTATATTGAAGAGGGGATCGGCGGTGTATGCGAATCGGGTACGGCAACTATCGTAGTTTTTGATGTTCCATTCCAAATCGTACCGAATGTGGTCATTACCCTGATGCCGTGGCAACTCGTTTTTATCAAAGAGATTAGTGAGGATTTCAGGATCACTTTTTTCAAAATTTCCAAAGATATGTTTTCAGAAACTCTGAGTACATTATGGAGACCCGCTTCCGGGTTTTTGCTGTACATGCGCAAGCATATTGTATCAATCCCGGACGGGGAGTTGATCGGTCGTTTTTTGGCGTATTGTAATCTTCTGGTATACAGGATGAAGCATACACCGCAAAATTGTCGTCAGGAATCAATCATGCAACTGTTAAGGGTTTACTTCTGGGATGTCTATACTGTGTATATCAATGATCCTCAGGCTGAGAAGAGTCTGAAGTTTACACGTAAAGACGAATATGTCTATCAATTTGTACGTCTGATTATAGAAGATCATTCTCCGGATAAAGATGTGGCCTATTTTGCACAGAAACTGGGTATTTCTCCCAAAAGGCTCACAAATCTTATCCGGAGTATCAGTGGTCAATCAGCGCGTGAATGGATTGTTTATTATACCATTCTTGAGATCAAGTCATTGTTACGGGAGTCATCCCTGGACATTAAGTCGATTGCCGCCAGGGTTAATTTTCCCGATCAAACGACATTGAGTAGGTATTTTCGTCATTATACCGGAGTAACGCCATCCCAATACAGAAAAAATATTTATTTTTGATCTGAATCAGATTCGGGAAATTTTGTTAATTGGTCTTTGGGTTTTATCTGATCAGACTCAGGCTGCCGGTTGCTTTATTTATAGCTTTCTTCTCTGCACAAATACCGATACCTACATAGTGCAGATCATCTTCATTGGCACTATACATTTCACGTTCATATTCATCATAAGTTCTGGATTGTTGGGCAATAGTGGAAAAGTCAACCAGTACCAGATCTTCAATTTCTAAAGAGTGGAAATAGTTCCGGAGCTCTTTTATCTTCTCCTGTGAAGCTCCAAGTATAGGAATCGGCAGTTGTGTTATGCCCAAATGCCTTTCACCTTGTTTATCATATACATCATGGCTCACAATGTTGCTGACTCTGCACCCTAGCGTCATGGATAAGACACTGGCAATATTGGCTACTATGCCCGTAGGTTGAGCGTTATCGATCACTAAAACACATTTGTGTGTGGCATTTGAAAGAATCTTTGTTTCCATATATTCTATATACTTTTGTACCTGCAAAGGTATCTATAATGGATTATTTTCCTATGTCTCAACTAAAAATACGATATAATTCCTATATTTGCCCGTATCTTTATCCGATTTTCCTGAAAAGGCGAATCGAAAACATTAAAAATAGGAAAAAAGACTATGGGGCAATTAGACAAAACGGATGTTGAAATACTTCAGGTATTACAGAAAGATGCGAAAGTGAACACTAAAGAGCTTTCTGAGAAGCTCCATATATCAAAAACGCCGATATATGAACGCATCAAACGACTCGAAAATGATGGGTATATAAAAGGATATGTCGCTTTGGTGGATAATAAAAAAGTCGGATTGCCTTTGATTGTTTTCTGTAATGTCTCTCTGGCAGTTCACGACGACGAACATATAAAGCGCTTTCAAGAGGAGATCAAGGAGATCGATGAAATTATGGAGTGCTATTCTACCGGCGGTATTTATGATTTTTTCATTAAGGTGGTCTTGAAAGATCTGGATGCCTATAACCGATTCGTTTTTGAGAAACTGACTAAAGTTCACGGTATAGTTAAGATGCAGAGTTCGTTTGTTCTTAGTGAGATTAAACATACGACAGTTTTGAATATAGACCGATGACCTTATGCGCAGATGGGTGATGAATAGCTGCGATAAAGAAATTATGGAGGGAGTAGCGCTTTCCAATTCAGGAAGATATTTTCATCTTCGTTGAACGGCGGAAGTAATATTTTTATGGAGTCATCCATCATGGATGTCTGATACTTCCTTTCTAATTTTTTTATAATTTTTTTATTGACGCGGGCTATAGCATAGTTTTCATCGGGTTGCACTCCAATACATTTTCTGACTTCGACTTCCGGATGAAGCATACATAACAAAAAGGCTGACCATTCGTAAGTATACCAATATCCGTTGATGTAATTTAAATAAATGCCATTTCTGTTATTTTGTTCCCGGCGTAATACAATCTCTATTTTTTCCATGTTTTAGGGTCGGAACTTCTTATTTTGCAATTTTTTCTCTGAATTCGCTCGGAGTGATTCCAAGTCTTTTTTTACAGTAAGTAGTGAAATGTGAAGGTGAAGCAAAATGAAAGGTTCTGGCTATTTCACTGATCGGTATATTACGATTGGCTAATTGCCCTTTAATATGGCGTGTTTTTTGATTAAGAATCCAATTGTAGGGAGTATCGTGAAAGCAGCTTTTGAATTTACGATTGAAAGAACGTTCGGAACAATGATATAATTGTGCAAACTGTTTGATGTTTCGTATCTGCAGGTAGTTTTCCAATACGAAACTTTTGAAATTCGGATCTCGCCCTGTGATGGGCATCAGGAAGTGGGCCATATCTGTTCGATTGTAGAATGTACCGAATACCATGAATATCTCTTTCTGTTTCAGTTCATGCATATGACTACACTGAACTTTCTGTTTGAGATAGAAGCAAATACTGTCCAACACATGTCGTAGCGGAGGACAGATAGATAAGGAATAAAAACAACTCTTTTCAGACTCAAGATGAATGGCAGACAATTCAATCGACATTTTACTGTGAAGATTGACTTGATTGTCGAAGAACAGTAGTATAAATTCTGTTTCTGTCATGCTTTTGCTTTGATTAGGATCGTTTTGGGGAAAGAGAACCATGTGCCCTTCAACGATGTGCTGATCGTGAAACTCGCTGCATGATGTCAGTATTTCCCCTTTTAAAAGAAATAAGATACACGAGTGGTGATGGTTATCTATCTTAAAATCGCCCCCGGAGAAGAGTCTTTGATGAATAAAGCATATATTGTAATCTGATACATAATTGAGGCAAGTGGTGTGTCGTTCCTGTCTCTTATACACATCTGACGCTGCCGACGAACT
>OWKP01002195.1_pt1 | contig 10708 bp, 5 predicted proteins | sample 1732991 | NCBI WGS metagenome assembly OWKP01 (sample SAMN05065777, study PRJEB22554) | human gut metagenome | biome: ENVO:2100002; feature: ENVO:00000062; material: ENVO:00002003 | host: Homo sapiens | place: USA
TCTACACCCTAGAGTTCGTCGGCAGCGTCAGATGTGTATAAGAGACAGGGTTTTAGAGAGATAAGTTCGTTTTGTCTATTTTTTAATAAATGATTCAAATGGAGATTGTTGTTAGCGGGATCAGACCCACGGGAAATTTACATTTAGGGAACTATTTCGGAGCGGTAAAAAATTTTCTGCGTTTACAGGATGAATATAAATGCTTTTTTTTCATTGCCGATTGGCATTCTTTGACGACTCATCCCCATCCGGGCGACGTGACTGCCAATGTACGGAAGATTTTATCCGAGTATTTGGCATGTGGGATCGATCCCGAAAAGGCAGCGATCTATGTACAGAGTGATGTAAAAGAAGTACTGGAACTATACCTCTACCTGAACATGAACGCTTATTTGGGAGAATTGCAGCGGGTGACTTCTTTCAAGGAAAAAGCCCGGAAACAACCGGAGAATGTGAATGCCGGACTGTTGACTTATCCGACTTTGATGGCTGCCGATATTCTGATTCACCGGGCTGATAAAGTACCGGTAGGAAAGGATCAGGAGCAGAATATGGAGATGGCCCGGAAATTTGCACGGCGTTTCAATACCATCTATGGGGTAGAATTTTTTCCGGAGCCACAGTCCTATTCCTTCGGGGGAGATGCGATTAAAGTGCCGGGGTTGGATGGATCCGGAAAGATGGGAAAATCCGAAGGAAATGCTATTTATCTGATCGACGATGCCGCTACTATCCGTAAGAAAGTGATGAAAGCGGTGACCGATAGTGGTCCTACGCAGCCCAATAGCGAAAAGCCCGAAGCTATCGCTAATCTGTTTACCATGCTGAAGATTGTATCTTCTGCAGATACTTACGATTATTTCAATGAGAAATACAATGCCTGTGAAATTCGCTATGGTGATTTGAAGAAACAGTTAGCCGAGGATATTGTGAATTTTACGTCTCCTATCCGGGAGAGAATTCTGGCCTATGCCGCCGATACGGAATATATGGATAAAGTGGCCCGGGAAGGGGCAGAAAAAGCGCGTGCCAGTGCCGATAAGACTATTCGTGAGGTGCGGAAAATCATAGGTTTTAATTAAAGACTTAAAAAATGTATGAATATATAAAAGGCCTTCTGGTGGAGGCGACGCCTGCTTACGCGGTGATCGAATGCGGCGGAGTGGGGTATTATATTAATATTTCGGTGAATACCTATTCTCAGATTGTAGCTTTGCAGCAGGTTTCCTTATATATTCATCAGATTGTCCGGGAAGATGCACTCTTGTTATACGGCTTTTTCAATAAAGAGGAAAGAACGGTTTTCCGGCAGCTGATTTCGGTTTCCGGGATCGGAGCGAATACGGCTAGTGTTATGTTGAGTTCGATGACGGTAAAAGAAATTGCCGGAGCCATCCTGACAGAGAATGTAAATGCAATCAAGAGTGTGAAGGGAATCGGGCTGAAGACGGCCCAGCGGGTGATTATCGAATTGAAAGATAAAATAGCGGTGACAGGTAGTGCCGAAGAGATGAACTTCGGCGCTTCGGTGGCCATAAAAGAAGAAGCTTTGGCTGCTTTGGTGATGCTTGGGTTTGTGAAGGCTCAGGCCAATAAAGTATTGGATAAAATTGTGGCCGGTGGAGGTGTCACCAGCGTTGAGGAGCTGATTAAACAAGCACTGAAGCAATTATAAATAAATGTGTTGCAAATCATTAGTGTGAATCGGTTTGCAAACAATGTGTGTGTGTATGCGGTATATCTTGTTATTATTTTTGATAATAACTCAGATGGTTTTTGTTTTCGGTTATCCTGCGGGAGAATCGGAGGAGCCTATTTTTTCCGGGCGGGTTGCCGGGACCGTTTCCGATACCCTGCAATTTCCGATCCGGGAGATCCGGGACAATGAAATCCGGCAGACTATTCCATCGTCGGCATTGTTTCTCAGGCAACCGTCCAATATAAAAGATACCATTATCTATGATCCGCTGACCAAGCGTTATGTCGTAGCCAGCCTGATCGGCGGAAAGTATTATTACAACCGCCCTTTTATGGAAACCTTGCAGGATCTGCTGAAAGCCCGTTCGAAAATGTCGTTGTACGAATACAACCGGAGGCAGATTCAGGAAGGGAATAAGTACGATTTCAAGAGTCTGGTTTCCGATATACAATTTTTAGACAAAATTCTGAGTCCGATTTTCGGTATCAACAAAATCCGGATCGAAGTACAGGGATCGGCAGAACTGACCTTGGGGGTCAAAACGAATAAAGTCGATAATCCGACTTTGCCTATCGATATGCGCAAAACGACTTCGCTGGATTTCGACGAGAAGATACAATTCAATATCGGCGGTAATATCGGTGATTTGGTCAATCTCGATTGGTCGTACAATACAGAGGCTACTTTCGATTATGACAATATCCTGAAACTGAACTACGAAGGGAAGGAAGACGATATTGTGAAAAAGGTGGAGGCGGGAAATGTCTCTTTACCTTTAACCGGAACGCTGATTTCGGGTGGACAGAATCTTTGGGGATTCCGGACGGACCTGCAGTTCGGTAAATTGTCCATGTCGAGTATTTTTTCGCAACAGAAGGGGGAATCTAAAGTGATTCAATTGGAGAAAGGAGCTGAAAAACAGGATTTTGAAGTATCTGCTTTGAGGTATGAAGCTAATAAACACTTTTTCCTGTCGCGTTTTTTCCGGGATCAGTACGATGCCGCCTTACAAAACTTGCCCGTAGTGAATAGTGGGGTGGTGATCACTAAAATTGAAGTATGGGTAACCAATAAAAGTTCCCGTTTCGACCGGGCCCGGAATATCGTTGCATTTACGGGTTTGGCTGAAAATAATGTCGGGGATCCGTCCAATCCGATGTTCGATGCCGGTTTGTTTCCCGCCGTTCCCGGGCAGGTATATCCCGATAATCAGAGCAATCGGCTGTATCAGACCATGGTGGATCGCTATGCAGGAATCCGGGATATCAATCAGGTTTCCGGTATTTTATCCCAGATCGGTACCGGTTTCAATTCCGGCAAGGATTATGAAAAATTGGAAAATGCCCGTTTGCTGGATCCTTCCGAATATATCCTGAATGAAAAACTGGGATATATCTCCCTGAATGCGGCCTTGAATGCGGATGAGGTATTGGCGGTCGCTTATGAATATACGGTGAGAGGGGAAATCCATACGGTGGGTGAACTGACCTCCAATGCCCCGGCTGCACCTTCGACCTTGGTGGTGAAGATGTTGAGAAGTACGACACAGAGCCCTAAAATGCCGACCTGGGATTTGATGATGAAGAATGTCTATAATATCGGTTCCTATAATCTGAGTGCCGAGGATTTTGTGTTAGACGTTTTGTACCAGAATGATAAGGCCGGAACGATGGTGAATTATCTGCCGGCCGGAGATATCGATAATAAGATTTTATTGTCTGTGATGAATCTCGACCGGCTGAATACCCAGTTGGACGCGATTCCGGACGGGCGTTTCGATTATATCGAGGGGATAACGGTCTATTCCAATAAAGGGAGGATCGTTTTTCCCGTACTGGAACCATTCGGCGGGTGGCTGGAAAAGAAAATCAATCGTCCGGGAGTCGCTGGTCAGTACGTTTATAAAGACTTGTACGAAAAGACACAAAGCGAAGCGGAACAGAATGCCGAGAAGAATAAGTTTTATCTGAAAGGAAGTTACAAATCGTCGTCCTCTTCCGAGATCTCCCTGGGAGGACAGGACATTGCTCAGGGCTCGGTGAAAGTACTTGCCGGTGGGGTGGAGTTGACAGAGAATATCGATTATGTGGTCGATTATACGATGGGGACTCTGAAGATTATGAACCAGTCATTGCTGGAAGCCGGTACACCGATTACGATTAAAAGTGAAAACCGTTCGATGTTCGGCATGCAAACCAAAACGCTGGTCGGGACACATCTCGACTATAAATTCAACGATAAACTGAATATCGGAGCAACGGTAATGCATATGAGCGAAAAGCCGTTGACCCATAAAGTGAATCTGGGAGAAGAACCTTTATCGAATACCATTTGGGGGTTGAACGCTACTTATAATACCGAGTCCGGTTTTCTGACCACTCTGATCGACAAATTACCTTTTGTACATACCAAAGCGAAATCCCACCTGACGATAGACACCGAGTTCGCCAGGTTTCAGCCGGGTACAGCCCGTGGAGCCGGTGGAAACGCTTACCTGGACGACTTCGAAGGAAGTAAGATTTCGTTGGATATGAAAGGGATAACGCAATGGAAACTGGCTTCTACCCCTCAGGATAATCTGTTTCCGGAAGGCAAGTCGGATAGTCTGGATTACGGCTACAACCGGGCAAAATTGGCCTGGTATATTGTCGATCCTATTTTTTACCGCATGTCGACGGCGACTCCTTCCCATATCCGGGCCGACAAGGAACAACGTTCTAACCATTTTGTCCGCGAAATCCGGCAGACGGAATTGTTCCCGGATAAGGATCTGGCTGTCGGGGATGTGAATATTATTCCTGCCCTCTCGGTGGCTTACTATCCGACGGAAAAAGGTCCCTACAACTTTACGACCGATGTCGACCGGGACGGTAAACTGCGTAATCCGGAGAAACGGTGGGGAGGAATGATGCGGAGTATCACTACCAGTGATTTCGAAACAGCCAACGTGCAGTATATCGAAATCTGGCTGATGGATCCTTTTGTATATGACAATCGGCACAAAGGCGGAGATGTATATTTCGATTTAGGTAATGTGTCGGAGGATATTTTGAAAGACGGCCGGAAAGCTTTTGAAAATGGACTGCCTGCCGGACCGGATATCCGTCATGTGGATACCACCCGCTGGGGACGAGTGCCGGGTGTACAGTCGATAACCAATGGATTCGATAACAACAGCCAGGCCCGGCGGTATCAGGATGTGGGGCTGGACGGGATGAACGATGAAGATGAGCGGATATTTTACGCAGCTTATCTGGAGACCTTGCGCCGGACTTTCGGAGAAAATTCGAAAGTATACCGGGAGGCCTGGAACGATCCGGCGGGGGATAATTATCATTTCTTCCGGGGATCGGATTACGATGCTTTGGAAACACCTGTATTGGAGCGCTATAAACAGTATAACGGGACGGAGGGTAACTCACCGACAGCCGATATGTCGCCCGAATCTTATCCGACAGCAGCCACCACCTTGCCTGATGTGGAAGATATCAACGGAGACAATACCCTGAATGAGACAGAAGCTTTTTTCCGCTATCACCTGGAACTCCGGCCGGAGAAAATGAAAGTCGGCGAAAATTTTATCACCAACATAACGACCTCTAGTGTCGAATTGCCTAATGGATCAACCGAGGAGATCAAATGGTATCAGATCAAAATACCGCTTTCGGCACATGAATCGGATTACGGGGGAATTTCCGATTTTAAATCTATCCGTTTTATGCGGATGCTGATGCGGGGGTTTCAGGATAGTATCGTGTTGAGAATGGCCGGTCTGGATTTGGTAAGAGACAATTGGCGGAAATACGAAGGAGCACTCGATGGACAGTTGACTTCGTCTGCCAGGACGGTTTTCGACATTTCGGTGGTCAATTTGGAAGAAAATGCTTCCCGGACACCGGTAAATTACGTGATGCCCCCTGAAATAGAACGGGTTGTGGATGCTTCTAATCCACAGTTGAGGGAACTGAATGAACAGGCATTGGCATTGAAAGTGATCGATCTGCCCGAAAATGATTCCCGGGCGGTATATAAGATGTTCGGCAAGGATCTGTTGCGGTATAAAACCCTGAAAATGGATGTGCATGCCGAGGCTGTCGAAGGATATCCCTTGCAGGACGACGAACTGACCTTGTTTTTGCGTTTGGGTAATGATAACGTAAACAACTACTATGAGTATGAGATTCCTTTAAAATTGACCTCACCCGGTTACTATACCTCCGATTATACCGGTAGGGAAGGGGTTTGGCCGTCGGCTAACCGGATCGAAATGCCGTTGAGCTGGTTTCAGACTTTGAAACAGAAAAGAAATACCGAATTGCGGACCGGAGACGGAGAGATCGATTACAGTGAAGTATACGAAATGTTGGTCGGAACGTTGGATCCGAATGCCGATATAGACAAATTGAATCATAAAGTCAGAGTGAAGGGTAAACCGACCTTAGGCAATGTAAAAAATATCGTGATCGGTATCCGTAATCCACAGGGAGAATCCAGCAAAGGCGAGCGTTCGGCCGAAGTATGGGTCAACGAACTTCGTTTGTCGGATTTCGATAACAAAGGAGGTTGGGCAGCTAATGCCCGGATTACGGCAAAATTAGCCGATGTGGCGACGATCAGTTTTGCCGGTAGCCGGATGACTCCCGGGTTTGGCAGTATTGAGCAGCATGCTGCTGAGATCGAAAGGGAGGATTTCCGTTCGATCGATTTTTCTACCAGTGTCGAATTCGGTAAGTTCTTTCCGGAAAGGTGGCGGTTGAGGATTCCGATGTATTATGCTTATTCGCGACAATCGACTTTACCGGAATACGATCCCCTCGATTCGGATATCCCTTTGGAGGTAGCCCTGGATAATGCAGCGAACCGGCATTTGCGCGATTCGATCAAACGTAATGCGGAAGATTATGTGATGCGCAAAAGCCTTAATTTTACGAACGTAGGGATAGAAAGTAAAGACGGTAAATCGCATTTTTTCGATTGGTCGAATCTGTCTCTGACTTATTCTTATAATAAATCCTTTGCCCGTAATGTCAACCTGGAAAGAGACCTGGAAAAAAATTACCGGGGACTGATCAGTTATATCTACAACGGGATGCCTCCAATAGTGGAGCCTTTCAAAAAATCGAAATCCAAGACATTGAATTCGAAATATTTGCGGTTGATCAAAGACTTTAATTTTTATTATATGCCTTCGATGTTTTCGATTACTTCGGATATTACCCGGAATTACCGGGAGGTAAAATCGAAGAATCTGGATAATCCGAATTTATTGATCGAACCTACTTATGATAAGGATTTTATGTGGACCCGGGATTATGCCTTTAAATTTAATCTGACCCGGAATCTGGTGGTCGATTTTCATGCGACGACACAGGCACGTATCGATGAGCCGGAGGGGATCGTCGACCGGCAGAGGGACCCCGAACGTTATCAGCAATGGAAAGATACCGTATGGAACAATATCCTCGACGGTGGGCGTCCGGTAAATTATAATCATGACTTTTCGGTCCAATATACCGTACCGGTCAATAAGTTACCATTTTTGGACTGGACCTCTTTGCAGCTAGGCTATTCGACCCGATACGATTGGCAGGCAGCTGCGGTGACAGCCGATTCGACGAATCTGGGGAATGTGATCCGGAATGCGAGTGCTTTGCAGATGAACGGAGATTTATCGTTGACATCACTTTACAATAAGTCTAAATTTTTGAGAGAAATGATACGGCCGCCCCGGAAACAGCGAGGGAAGAACGTGAAGTTCGAAACCGGAATGGATAAAGTACAAAAAGGAAAACCGGTCGTTGTACGGCATCGGTTGAAAACCGGCGATATACAAGCCCGCTTGACGGCTGCCGATGGAAAAAATATCAAATTGGGATATGAGTCGGTCGGTAGGAACAAGATCCGGATCAATTCTTCCGAGACTCTGGAAGGAGGTAAGCTGCTCGTGACCGGAACGGAAACTCCGCATGCCGGGGTGGGAAATGCGGTTGCCCGTTTTTTTGTAGGGATATTGACCGGATTCAAGACGCTGAGTGTCGGGTATTCGGAAGATAAAGGGACGACATTACCCGGTTTCCTGCCGGAAGCCCGCTGGCTCGGACAACAGAGCTATAACGGAAGTTCCGCTCCCGGGTTTAAGTTCCTGTTCGGCGGTTAGGATGAGAATTTCGGGTTGAAGGCGGCCGGGAAAGGATGGATAACCACCGATTCGACCCAAAATAATCCTTTCCTGATGAATGCTTCCCGTACGGTTTATGTGAGGGCTTTGTTCGAGCCGATAAAGAAATTGCGGGTTAACCTGACTTCGAATTGGAGCCGTTCCCGGAATAGCAGTGAATATATCGTTTATGACGGAGCCGATTTTCAGTCGCTCAATAAGATGTATTCCGGTAATTTCAGTATGTCGGCGATCGGACTGAAATCAGCTTTTTATAGTGTCGGGAATAATCCGGAGGCTTCGGCGGCTGTATATAACGAATTTCTGGAAGAACGGAAAAGAGTGGCCGCTCAACTGGCGAAACAGCGTTATGGGGCCGGTTATAATAAAGGAGATATTCCCTTACGTGATGCCAAAGGGCAGCTGACCGGTTTTTACGATGGATACGGGCCTACCTCACAGGATGTATTGATCGGTGCTTTCAACCGGACTTATGCTTCCAGTAAACATGACGGCCTGATTCCCGGGATTTGGGCGATGCGTCCGAATTGGAGGGTGGTGTATACCGGTTTGATCGATTTCGCCTTTATGAAAAAAGTATTCAAATCGATCAGTGTCAACCACAATTATATCTGTAAATACAATATCGGCTCGTTTGCCTCTAATCTGAAATATGCCGAAGATGCCCGGGATCTGCAAGACAATTGGATGTCACTGTTCGATGTGAATCTGGTTTCGATCAACGAACAATTCAATCCTCTGATCAGCATGGATATGGTGTGGGCCAACAATCTGACCACCCATTGGGATATCAACCGTCGCCGGGATGTGAGCCTGAGCCTGGTAAACGCTCAGTTGTCGGAAACCTCTAGCAACGAGATCGTTTTGGGACTGGGATACCGGTTTGGAAATCTTCCTATCTTCCTAAAAAGTAAGCAGTTGAACAACGATATCAATGTACAGTTCGATTTCAGTATCCGGAAAAACAATACCATCATCCGAAGAATAACCGAAAATGTAGATCAGTTGACGGCAGGGGAAAAAGTGATGTCTATCAAAGTATCCGCGGACTATACGTTTAATAACCGGTTGAATTTAAGGCTATTTTACGACCGGAAAGTCGATACTCCTTATCTCTCTCTTTCCTATCCTACCACCAATACTAATTTCGGTTTGAGTATCCGGTATACATTGATGCAGTAGAAGGGCCGGCTTGTAGAATTTTTTCAGGATATGGCTAACCGAAAGTATTAAATTTGCCCGGCTTACATTATCTTTGTAAGAAATTAAATGAGAAGATATGGAAATAAAGATTTTTGTAAATAATCCGTGGCAGGAGAATACGGTGGTTTTATATGACCGGACGGGGGAAGCCGTGATCATCGATTGCGGATGTTTTAGCGGTGAGGAAGAACGAAGATTGCAGGATTTTCTGTCGCAAAAGAAGTTGAAACCCGTGGCTTTGTTGGATACTCATTTGCATATCGATCATATCTTCGGGAATAATTTTATAAAAAATACGTATGGGCTGAGTGCTCAGGCCTCGAATGAAGATAATTTTCTGGTTGAGAACGCTGTGGAGTATGCCGCTATGCTCGGAGTTACGGGGATTACGCCGCCGCCTGCCGTAGGGAAATTTTTGAAAGACGGTGATCGGGTTCGTTTCGGAGAGTCGGAATTGGAAGTGATTGCTGTAGGCGGGCATTCGCCGGGAGGACTTTGTTATTATAGTTCTGCCGATCGATTATTGATTGCCGGAGATGTGTTATTTGCCGGAAGTGTCGGCCGTTCGGATTTGCCTGGAGGAAATGCGCGGGTACTGATAGAAGGCATTCGTAGAAAGTTATTGTGCTTACCCGATGAAGTAAAAGTGATTCCGGGACATGGGCCGGCAACTACCATCGGAGAGGAAAAAAGATACAATCCCTTTTTAAATTAAACGGTATGAAAATAGGAATTATAGTGGCCATGGGGGGGGAATTCCGCTTGGTGGAAGCTTTGTTGAGCGGGAAAAAAGAACAGGAAATACGGGGGTACCGCTATGTGACCGGACAGTTGGGGGAGAAGGAAATCGTCTTGACACAATGTGGTATCGGTAAGGTATGTGCAGCTGTCGGGACTGTCGAGATGATCCGGTATTTTTCGCCCGATTATATACTGAATACCGGAGTAGCCGGAGGGATTGATGCCCGGCTGAGGGTGATGGATATGGTCGTGGGGAAAGAAGTGGTATACCACGATGTGTGGTGTGGGACAGGTAACGAAATGGGACAGGTACAAGGTATGCCTGCGCGTTACAAGGCGGACAGCAAGTTATTGAGTGCGGCATTGTCGGTTACAAGTGATATTGCGTTATGTGAAGGACTGATTTGTAGTGGGGATCGGTTTATTACCGACCGGGTAGCTTTGGAAGGTATAAAAGAGAATTTCCCGGAGGGATTGGCCGTCGATATGGAAAGCGGAGCGATCGCACAGGTGTGTCATATGTATGCGACGCCTTTTTTGAGCTGCCGGATAATCAGCGATACGCCCGGGCAAGTAGAAAATCATGCTTTGCAATATCAGGATTTCTGGACTGCTGCGTCTGAAAAATCTTTTGAAATCTTGAAGCAGCTGGTGAATCAGGTTACTGAATAATCAACTAAAATCATAAATCATGAAAAAAATACCGAGCTTTTCAATCGATCATATTCATTTGTTGAGGGGAATATATGTCTCCCGTAAGGATTATCTGGGGGATCAGGTGGTGACGACTTTCGATATCCGGATGAAAGAACCCAATCGTGAACCTGCCTTAGGGTATGGTGACTGTCTCTTATACACATCTGACGCTGCCGACGAACTCTAGGGTG
>OWKP01002204.1_pt1 | contig 10677 bp, 10 predicted proteins | sample 1732991 | NCBI WGS metagenome assembly OWKP01 (sample SAMN05065777, study PRJEB22554) | human gut metagenome | biome: ENVO:2100002; feature: ENVO:00000062; material: ENVO:00002003 | host: Homo sapiens | place: USA
ACGAGATCTGCGCATGTCTCGTGGGCTCGGAGATGTGTATAAGAGACAGAGTTTAGTCGCAAAACTAAAGATCTCCAAAAAGAGGATATCCCGCTTGAACCATAAGAATCCGGCATACGAGAAAGCTCCGACCATCACGCTTGCCGTAATCAATAACCAGCTATTCGAAATCAAAAGGCTCAAGCCACAAAGGGCGAACGCCATCAAAACGGAGGCATGGAGATAATTCAAATAATCCCGCTCAAACAAGCGGATCGACAAATATCTGCGTCCTACGACGATTTGGATAAGCAACACGATTAACTCGGCTCCAAAAGTAGAGATGGCCGCACCAACGGCTCCCAGCGAAGGGATCAGTAACAGGTTCAAAAGGAAATTCAGCACGGCCCCTCCCACCGTACTCCAAATCACGATGCTTTCCTTACCCATCGGATAGAGGATCTGTAAACCGATCACATTGCTCAACCCGATAAACAAGATGATGGGAGCCGTCCAACAAAGTACGGGTACCGCCGCCAAGAACTCATCCCCACAAAAAATTCGTATGACGGGTATTGCCAAAACGATCAAACCCACGATGCAGGGCAGTGACAAACCTACAACCAAACGATAGGATTTGCTCGTCACTTTCGAGAAAGCCTCCATCTGACCGGTCTCTATCAGATTGGAACAACGGGGTAACAAGACAACCCCCAAGGAGGCAACCACGCTCAATACCACATGCGACAACTTATTGCCCGCCGTATAAAAACCCACAGCGTCATCGCCCCGCATAAAACCAAGCATCACCGTATTCAAATTCAAGTAAATGCTGGTCACCAAGTTAAAAACAAAAATACGCAACGAGGGACGCAAATGCCTCCAAATACGTAACTCAGCCCAAGTGATGGAATGGAAGGGTATCCACTTACGCAGATGGATGAAGTTTATCAGGTTATTACCTACCGTAGAACCTACCAAGACAAAGGCATAGATCAACAGATCGTCCTTGTCTCTGACAAACAAGAAAAGCCCCAACGCCGCCAACATGCGAAAGCACAAGGCCCGAATCGTGATGAACTTAAAGTCCTCGACCGCCTGATAGAACCAGTTCACACCCAAGCTTGTGAACAAGATCGTCAGGCTTAACGCATAGAATACGCCTAACTGAGCGGATATTTGCGGCACATAGATACCCAACACGGCGACCGCCACATACCCGAACAAACAGAGAATGACGCTCAACAACAATATCTCCACCGTGATCCGATTTCGGATGGCTACATCATCCCGATACTTAGCCACCTCCCGAACCGCATACATCGGTATGCCTAAGCTGGTCAACAAGACAATATAAGCAACGATCGACTGCAGGAAATTCACGGCACCAATTCCTTCCGGCAGCAACACACGTGCCGCGTATGGGAATGTGATCACCGGGAATACAATTCCCGTAACCGTATTCAAGAAATTAAGGGCGACATTCGTCTTTAAAGATGGCATTCGATAAATATTTTCGCCAAACTGTTAATAGTAGTAAGCACTCTATCGCTTCCATCTAACCTAATATCAGCAAGGTTGAATAATAATTGTAAGCACTCAATTTAGGGCACACACCCTCAAAAGGGCACGTACAGTGTCCTAAACCGAGTTCTGTAAAAAATTAATTCTGATTTTAACATGAGCCAGTGCCCCATGTGATTGCATCGGGTATCCAGAGTTGTGGTCGAGTAAGGTAAGTACTCACTGCCTGTCCCCAAGTTCCCTCAATAAATCATTTAAAATATAATCGTCACTCATCAAATGAAGTCCATACTTGCTATCATGCAACATAGAACAAGTACGCGTATCATAGAAGATGGCAAGCGCACGCTCCGGGGATATCTGCAAACGCTCCGCTAGTCGCATAATAATCCGGGCGACCTTTCTCCAAAGCACTTGCTCTCTCATACCGGCCTCCCTTCTCGTATATCATTAAGCCGCTCGCTATCAACAAAACGTAAATACTTATCGAGCAACGACTGACTCAATATACATATTTGATTATTAGGTGAGGTATATCGCAATTTACCCAATGCTTGATCAACCGTGATATTGCCACTTATATAATCCTCCACGGTATCGATCACACGGCAAAGTCCAAATCTTCCCGCCCCACACACGCCAAGGGTTGCTCCAACCGAAGTGTTGTCTCATGATATAGAACAATCATAACTCACCTCCTTTCGCACCTCCGGACGCAGCGGCTTCCCAGTTTCGCAAGGCCTCCACGACATCCTCCGCTACATTCCTCAGACTTTGGGTGTGCATGACATCATAGCAATCCAACAGCAAGCGACGCACCAATCCTACCTTCTCCAAGCGTCTACGCATTTCCATCGGAGAAATACGCATTTTCTTGGCAGAGGCTTCTATGGCCATCACCGCAAAATGGATCTTATCTCCTATTTCTGCTTGTCGAGTATCCATGAGTCTTATATTTATCCTTCTTTATCTACAAATAAAATCACATTTACGATTTCCCCACACCTATCCCGATAATAATTCTTCACTTACCGCAGTTGTTCGCTCTCTTTCCGTTCCCGATTACGCTTAATCAGCCCATTCAAGCCTACATGCAATATACTCCAGCAAAAGAGGTTCAAGAAAAACAAATAGGTTATGTCAACACGCCATGCCAACGAGCTATTAAGCAGGATAAAGAAAGCGGAAATCGCAATGATACAAACCATCACCATCCGTACCCGCATCCCCGTGCGCAACAACTTATGATGAAAGTGATTCTTATCCGGCAAAAACGGATTCTTGTGCTCACGCAGGCGATGCAAGACCACACGGATCACGTCCAGCAGCGGAACCAGTACCGTAGAGAAAGCGATCACCATGTACGGGTTGGACAATGTCGGAGAGACCTCGTTCGTCACGCTCATGTGGATGATCAGGAAGCTGATCACGTAGCCCAGCGTAAGGCTGCCGGCATCCCCCATGAAAAGCTTATGTCCACGGTTGGCGTTACCGAACACGTTGTAGCACCAAAAGGGCATAAGGATACCCAGCGTACAGATCGCCAACAAGGCGTAAACATACTGCCCACGAAGAAAGAATATCACGCTCAAGACCGACAAGGCGATACAACACAGGCCCGAGGCCAAGCCGTCGATACCATCAATCAAGTTAATGGCATTTGTTATATATACCACGATAAACACCGTGAACGGCACCCCTACCCAAACCGGCACCGAGTAAATACCGAACAAGCCACCAAACGAGTCGAACCAGTTGCCTGACAGTACCAACAGAAACGCCGCAGCAATCTGCACGGCGAACTTATAGCGGTAGCCTACACCGACCAGATCGTCGCAAACACCCACCAGATAAAGCAGCGTCATGCCCACGAACAGGAACAGGTACTCATAAAGCATATTGAATGACAAGCCGGACACGTTCACATCCCAAAAGTACAGACGAAAACCGATCACCAGGAACATCGACATCAGGATCACTGGAAAAAAGGACAGCCCACCCAGACGAGGAACCGGCATCGTATGTACCTTACGGGCGTCCGGGACATCATAGAGCCGTTTCTTATGGGAAATCACCAAGATCCTCGGGATGATCACCATGCCGAGCGATACGGCAAACAGGAAACCGAATAATAGAAACAAAGATGTTTGCATGATCCTAACGTATAAGATTATTTCTTTCTTTCATCCATCTTCCCCCGCATGTAAGCGATATACCGCTCCACGGCTTCATGGGCCAGTCGGCGGAACCGATCCTCGTCATCCAGATGTTCCCAAAGGAGGTCCAACAGACGGACATAGATGCTGAAATGCATGTCTATACCTTTTTTAAAGCGTTATAGGTACTGCCGCCCATACCTCCGGTTACGCAGACGATGGATTTGGTCAGCTTGGTGACTTTCAGCAGCGTGTCGATGTAATCACCCAGACGGGGAAAGAATTGTTGTCGGTACATATGTGATAATCGTATTAATTTCTCTGAAATCCGTACGTGTGGGGATACGGCAGTCCCGATACCTCCCGGTCGTGCCACGACCGGTAATCTTCCGCAGGGAAAACGGGGACGGTCAATCGCTTATAATCCGGCTCGTCTATCCGCAAGATATGCTTGCGGGCGTACGAACGCAGCGAGCGATCCGTTACGGACACCATCACGACCGGAAACGGATACCCGAACAGGCGCATCGGCGTGGTCTCGCTGTCCGGGAACGCACGACGCAACTGATAGGCCGAACGCTCGAAGGCAACCCAGTAAGGCCCCGTACAATATAGGTGCATGGAGGTATGGTTCGCACGCTCACGTTCCATGATCTCGCACAAATGGTCGTTCAGCAACGCCACCAAACGAACGCCGGAAGGAAGGGTAGACATCAAATTTGAATTATGAATTTTGGATTATGATTTAAACTGTCAACTGCCACTTCTCAACTGTCAACTGATTCGTGGCCCAGCCATCTATCATAGTCGCCCAGCCGGTGGATCAAGGATAATTTACTTTTCTTAGGCGAGGGATCGACTTGCCAAGGATCCACTAGCTCGTGTGCCATGCGACGGTAGAGAGCGTTATCCGTACAGCCGTACAAGGTGACCAGCAACAGGGCACGGGATTGCGGTGCTTTCACGACAGGCAATAAGCCGCGCATCGTGTCGTGCAAGCGAACGAAAGCCTCCTCATCGCCCGACAGCTTATAGGTCGGGAGGAGCAACGCGCACAGCTTGCAGCGCATCACGTCTGTCTCCGCACGCAAAGAGGCATACCCCCGCAGTACCTCGCCGGCCAATCGTCGATCCTCCTCGCAGACACTGCCGGAAGCATGGTAACGTCCCAAGGCCTCGTGCAGGCCCTCCGACAGGCGGTCGTTGTCCAGATGGGTATAAACGTGCTTGCTCTTCGTGTTCAACTCGATCAACTCGTACTCACCCGCCTTTACCTCGAACAAGGGTACCCACATGCAATCCAGTATGCGCGCCATCACCTCCTTATGACCGCCGCCCGGCTGGATCACCACCTCGGCCTCCATCCCGGTAAAATAACCGGACGTGATGCGTACCCGATCCCCCTTCAACAAGCGGGTACTCTCCGGCACGTACACCGGGAGCTCGTTGGAGTAAGCCTCCGCCACCCAGCGCAAATTCGCCATCTCCTGATCCAAGAGGTGCGGGAAATAGGTCGTACTCCCGGAAGAGACACGGGGAAGGAAATTATACAAGGGGAGTGCCTGCTTCATGCGGAAGATTTCCTCTACCGAAGAACGGATAAACACGTAGTTGAACAGCAAAGGTCGCCTCGTGTTGACCAGCTTGCCACCCACCTTTCGCACCTCCACGTACGAGGGGGCGAAATACTCGAAAAGAGCCTCTCCCCGACGTTCCCGCCGGGAAAGCTCCACGTCCAAGGCTTTGGAGGGACTGATCCGGTCACGCCGTCCACCCGCGGCGGTAGGAAGCGTGAGCACGTACCAGCGCACGGCTTTCAAGTCATGACGCTTGCCGGCCTGTGTCAGGCCCCCCTTCGGACGATCGTTTCTCAAAATACACGTCGGCATGATTCTCTTTTCCCTAAGATATACGAGGAGTTCCCCTCTGATTAAACGACAATTCAAAGCCCTGCCAAACGTACCCTATTTACGCCTAACACACAGCACTTTAAGTTTTCAAATATGGCATTTCTGAAAATTACCATACCTAGTGAATATTTAGCTACTCGGGAAGTAGCGTAAAAGGAGGGGAAAATTACCCAGTTGTAGAGACGGAGCACGCTCCGTCTCCCATCGTCTGACGGTAATTTAAATACCATTTTGAGGAGATGAGACGGGGCACGCCCCGTCTCTACAGGGATACACACAGGTTATGAGGCATGGTGGAATGATACCGGGAACAAGGGGTCGTTTCACCCGCGTCACCATGTCTATACGTTTAGGATAAAATGGGAAAATCAAAGAATAGAGAGGATCAAACGCCTAGAATGAGAAAACAAGCGGATCTATTCGCTTGTTTTTAGTTATTTTTTACTACATTCGCGGCATGAAAGAATACGCTACTTCCCGAGTAGCCAATCTCTTACCCCACCTCGGATACCGATTTATACACGCTCTCGAAGCAAGCCCGGTTCACCGCCGACAGACGTTCCAAGGAAAAGCTCTTCAAGTAAATTTGCGTGGTCTTGATAGACGTATGCCCCAACAGCTCGCTGATCATCTCGATCGGTACGTCCTGTTCCTTCAAGGTCGTGGCGAAAGAGTGACGGATCGTGTACGAGGTGACCGGCTCACCCACACCACAAGTCTCCGCCAGCGACCTCAAGTCGCGGTTAAAGCGCAGCAAGGCGCCGTTGTATTCCGCATAGGCCGCCTCACCCGTTTTCTTCCCGCTCAGAAACGGGAACAGGTAAGGCGAGTCCTTGTCCGTGCAAACCGCCAACTCATCCAACAAGAGCCGTACATCGGCCGGGATCTCCACCCGGATGAAAGACCCGCTCTTCTGACGATGGTACGACAAGACCCCGTCCTTGACATTCTCTTTCCGCAAATGGGCGAAATCCACGAACGCCATCCCGCTGAACGAGAACATCAGGCAAAAACACAGCTGGGTTCTCCGCATCTCCGGCTCAACTCTCGGAGTCCCCATCAACGAGCGCAAGCAATCCAAAGGCAACGCCTTCTTCCGCTTGCTCTCCACGCCAGTAAACACCCCCTTGAACAGATTCGGGATATACGAAACCTCGCCAGCCTCCACCGCCAAGTTATAGATATGCCGGATTCGCCGCATATAGGTGGACACCGTATTGCGCATACAGCCCCGCTTCGACAGCCATGCCTGATAAAGCAAGAGCCTCTCTTTGTCTATATAGGCATAAGGGATTTCCTCCATCCCGCAAAAACACTTGAACGAGCGTAAAGCGTCCAGATAACTCTTCGCCGTGGAATAACGCCCCACCTCACGAAGGTGGGCTATATAAGCCAACATACCCGCCACCACGTCTTCTTTTTTCATATAAATCCTCCTTAAATCCTTGTTTATTCTGTTATCTTTTATTTAATCATGTCAACACCATTAACATTGGGACGAACTGTTCGTCCCGCACTTTATTTTATTAATCCGACCTTCACCGCCGTTAATCTAAGAAAAAGAATACATGAAAAATGAATTTAAAATGTCCCTTTTCGCAGCCCCGATCTCACCGGTCAAAGATAGCCTAACGGGACGAGTATCACGACCGGCTACCGTATATCCCAGTCGAGAAGTCACCTTACAGGAGGTGGCCCGACTCATCACCGGCGATCCGACCCTCGAACGCCTCACCCGGCAGCTCCGCCTCCCGCTTGAGACGGGTGACAAGGAACGATTCAGCGAGCTGAAACGGCAAACGCTACCGTATGTCACGCCTTGCGGGACTTTCTCCTACCGGAAAAGCGATCGGCTCCTGGCCCCGAGCGGATTGGTGGTAGTGGATGTAGACGGATTGGACTCTACCGCGGAGGCGGAAGCCCTCCGAAGACAGCTGTTCGACGATGCCTACCTATGCCCCGCTCTCTGCTTCATCAGCCCGAGCGAACGAGGCGTAAAGGCTTTCGTCCCCTATCCGGAACATCCCGGAAACGAGACACCCGCCTATATCTCCGAGCATATCCTAGGCGTAATGAACTACGTGGAATATGTGTATGGCGACGGAGAGACGCGAGGCTCCCAGAAAGTAGACCCGAGCGGCAAAGACATCGTCCGCTCTTGTTTCCTATGTCATGATCCCAACGCACTTTTTAGGATTTGAAATCTAACTCATAAATCATAAATTACATGTCAGACAGTTTATCCCGCTTAGTAGAAGCGGTTCGTTCGGCGGGTGTAGATATCGCCCCCGGATATTGTGAATACGTGCGCTTGGCGTTTGCCATCGCCAACGATTGCGGCGAGGCAGGACGAGAAGGGTTCATCGCCCTGTGTTCCCTATCGGTGAAGTTTAACCGGGAGAAGGCCGAACGGCTTTTCTCCAACGCCTTGAAAAAGGGAGACCACAGGATACACCTCGGTACGGCCTTCCACTTGGCCGAACTGGCGGGCGTACGCCTGGAGCCTCCAAGCCGCCCCCGCGATACGCACGCAAATAATGCAAGTAATGCAAGTAATGCAGCACCTTTTTCCCACACACGTGCGCGCGATAATAACGTAGAGATCGAGATCGAGGAGCAGGTCGATCCGTTCACCCACCTGCCCTTCTTCCCCGAGGGGCATGAGTGGCCCCGGATGTTGCGGCAGATCATGGCGTTCGGACAGAGCCGGGAGCAACGGGACGTACTCCTCCTCGGCGGGCTCACCACCTTGGGCGCCTCGCTCGCCCAGACGCTGCGGTTCCTATATGGAGGCAAATGGTTCTTCTCCAGTTTGCAAACCTTCATCGTCGCTCCCCCCGCCTCCGGAAAAGGCGTGCTCGCATGGACGCGAATGCTCGTGCAACCGATCCACGACGAGATCCGGGCGACCGTGGCGGAGGAGATGAAAAGGTATAAGAAAGAGATGACCTCCTTCAATTCCTTGGGACGGGAAAAGGCGAAAGCCGAGGAACCGGAAATGCCTCTCAACCGTATGTTTATATTCTCCGGCAACAACACCGGTACCGGTATCTTGCAGAATATCATCGACTCGGGCGGCGTGGGGATCATCTGCGAGACCGAGGCGGACATGGTCAGCAACTCCATCGCCTCGGATTATGGCCATTGGAGCGAGGTGATCCGCAGCTCGTTCGATCACGACCCGCTCAGTTACAACCGGCGGACAGACCGGGAGTATCGGGAGCTGCGGCACTCCCACCTGTCGGTATTGATAAGCGGGACGCCCGGGCAGGTGAAGCCGCTGATCCCTTCCAGCGAGAACGGATTGTTCTCCCGGCAAATGTTCTATTATATGCCCCGTGTACTTCACTGGATCAACCAGTTCAGTCTACAGCGGACCGACACGTCGCTGGAATTCCAGAAATTGGGCAAGGACTGGATCGTTCACTTGAGAGAGATCCAGAAACTGGGGGTGATCTCGCTTCGCTTGACCGACGCGCAAATCGCCTCCTTCAACGAGGTGTTCCAAACCTTGTTCGAGCGCTCCCGGAAGGGCACCGGCAACGAGATGAACAGCTCCGTCGTACGGATGGCCATCAATATCGGACGTATCCTGTCGATCGTCGCCCTATTGCGAATAACAGGGGAATGCGAGGAGGCGGGAGACTTCGCCGCCAGCCTGCGCAAGTCGCCCCGGCTCACACCAGACCCGCAGACCTGCGCCGACAACATCAAGGACGGGATCATCACCCGCTGGGATCTCTCCATCCAAGAGGATGATTTCCAAGCGGTCCTTTCCTTGGCCGAGCCTATGTACCTACACGCCGTACACATACTCTCGTTCCTTCCCGCCAACGAGGTGAAGAACCGGGGCATGGCCGACCAAGAACGTCTCTTCATCACCTTGGATACGGAGTTCACCTATCAATCCCTCTTGGAAGAAGCCGAGAAGCTGAAGATACCCAAAAACACCGCATGCAGTTGCTTGCAACGTTGGCAGAAACAGGGAATCGTCCGAAAGGGAGAAAAACGAGGGGATTATAAGAAAACATAATCCCTTTTCCTCCTCTTCTTTTAAGTATGTACGCACGTATGTGGGAAAACAGGTACTGCATTACTTGCATTATTTGCATTACTCGCACGCCCCACACGTACACCGGCATCGCCTCACGCCTACGCCCGCATAGGGCCACGGCGATATACGTGTGGGCTAACGTCAATATACACATGAAGCGATGCCGATATACGCATGCGAAAGCGAACGTGGAAGATCCTCGTTCAAGGACGGCCCAAATAGCGAAAGATCAGTTCCACTTGCAGGGAGGTGAAAATCCGCTGCCGGTTTTGGTAGCCTGTCTCATCCAGCTCATGGCTGAGCTTCTGATGATGTCGGACCCATCCCGCCAAGCGGTTGAGAGCGGAACTCGGACTGATATCGGGAGCATAGGCCATGGCCAACTCCCGTTTGCTATAAGGGCGCACCGGCCACTCATCCAGATATTCGTTGTTTGTTTGCATAAAATAGGTATTTTTCAATTCATTTACAGGAATAAAGATACTGAAAAAGTACGAATCCGGCAACGATCCGATCCACTAATATTCATCTTTTATCACCTTATTCCCCTCGATTTCACACCGCCTCTACGAGACTCATTCCGGAGGAAACCGGAAGTCGTACATTCGTAATCGAAAACAGATCGATCCCATTTTCAATTATCAATTATCAATTTTTAATTATCAAAACTATGGCATTAAATTACAGTGTGGCCCTTCGGCCCAACCCCTTGAAGAAAGACGAGCCGGCGAAAGCGTACGCCACGGCACAGATCAATGGAGAGCTGTCGCTCAAGCAACTGAGTCGCCGGATATCCAAGCAAACCACCGTCAGCCGTGCGGACGTGGTGGCGGTATTGATCTCCACCGTCGAGAACCTGCTCGATGCCCTCCAAGAGGGAAAGCAGGTGGATTTCGGCGAGTTGGGCAAATTCCGTCTACAGATCCTCAACGAGGGGGCGGAGAGTCTTGAGAAATTCACATCTACAAACATCACCGGTGTCAACATCCAGTATATACCGGGCGAGGACCTGAAGAACATCTTCGCCCTGTCTCTTATACACATCTCCGAGCCC
>OWKP01002205.1_pt1 | contig 10676 bp, 8 predicted proteins | sample 1732991 | NCBI WGS metagenome assembly OWKP01 (sample SAMN05065777, study PRJEB22554) | human gut metagenome | biome: ENVO:2100002; feature: ENVO:00000062; material: ENVO:00002003 | host: Homo sapiens | place: USA
TGGGCTCGGAGATGTGTATAAGAGACAGCTGCATACCCCGGTCGAGGTCAGCCACCTCAAGTCCATCGGCAAGGCCAACTGGCGCCGCTGCACCCCGGAAATGCTCCGCCTGATGCAAGAGGCCCGGCAGGAGGGCGTCGAGATCGCCTGCGACGTCTATCCCTATACCGCCGGTTCGACCCAGCTTGTCCACGTCCTGCCGCCGGAGAGCCAGAAGGGCGGTCTGGAAGCGCTGACCGAAAACCTGTCCGACCCCGCGTTCCGTGAAGCGCTCAAGGCCCGCATGCTGACCGGCAGCGACTTTGAGAATATCTCGCTTCTCGTCGGCTTTGAGAATATCGTTGCATCCAGTATCTCGCTGGAAGATCTGCGCAAGTATGAGGGACAGAGCATTGCCGCCATCGCGCAGCAGGAGAGGAAGGAGCCCTTTACCGCGCTGTTCGATCTGCTGCAGGCCGCGCATTGCGATGTGACCATGATTGACTTTATTGCCGACGAGGACGATATCTGCGATATCCTGCGCGACGCATATAGCTGCGTGATCTCGGACAGTACCTATCCCACCACTGGTATGTTCCATCCGCGCGTCTACGGCACCTATACAACGCTTCTGGAGCATTTTGTCCGCGAGAAGCGGGCGCTTTTCATTGAATCTGCCGTGCATAAGTGCACGGGCCGCGCTGCAAAGGTCATGGGCCTGAAAACAAAAGGCATCCTTAGCCCCGGCATGGATGCAGACCTGAATCTTTTTGACCTTTCCGCTGTCCATACCTGCGCGACCTATTCTGACCCGGCCAAATTCTCCACTGGCATAGACACCGTCTTCGTCGCTGGCCGCCCCGCCATCTTGAACGGTATCTTCACCGGCAGTATGGCAGGAAAAGTTCTGACAAGATGAATCCGAATAAGAAAAACCCGGCAGACGCGCAAGCCGTCTGCTGGGCGTTTTGCTGAAAGGATTTCGTTTGATATTTCGTGCCGATTTTGAAGCAAAAACCGTTTTCAAAACTGAAAAACCAGTAGGAGAATCTGAAAGCCTGCTTTCAGGCGAAAACCGAGAATACGCAAAGAAAAACCTGTAATCCTTAAAGATTACAGGTTTTCTTTCTGGCAGGGGATGAGGGATTCGAACCCCCGCAAACGGAGTCAGAGTCCGGTGTGCTACCGTTACACAAATCCCCTAACTGGGCTTCTCTCTGAAGCGCATGATTATTATAACGATTTATTCTGAAAAGTCAAGACTATTTTTTCTTTTTTTGCAGAAATTAAATTGAGGCAGAAACGGAAACTCAGGTTTTCTGAGGAAAAGCGGGATATTTTTTCTGATAAACACGTCTGTTTTCACGGAAATCGGAGAATTTCTAATTCATGACAAGGAAAACAGACTTTCTTTTACATGCGCCGCGCGCGGTTTCTTTCCGGCTCAGTGGGTCAAGATAACGGCGCTGAGACTTTTGCGGAGAGGATGAGATCATGAGGCGGAATACTGTTTATAAAAAAATACCGGCTGCGCTGGCTGCGTTCGTTCTGGCGATCGCGCTTTGCTGCCAGACTGCCGCAGCTGGCCGCACGCTGGTGCCGGGCGGATATACAGTCGGCATCAAGCTTTATGCGGAAGGGCTGATGGTCACAGAGGTGGAGAGCGGTACGCCTGCGCAGCAAGCGGGAATCCGGAAGGGCGATATTATCATGATGGCGGGCGGGAAGAAAACAGACAGTGCGCAGGTACTGCTTGGAAGCATTCAGACAAGCGAGCCGGTCGTTGTGCGTGTGGAGCGCGGAGGAAGGGAAGCGGAGTTTCTCGTGACGCCGGAAAAAACATCGTCCGGCTACCGGCTCGGCGTTCTGGTGCGCGACCATATCGCGGGGATCGGGACGGTCACCTATTATGACCCTGAAACCGGAAGCTACGGCGCACTCGGCCACGGCGTCAGCAGTCTGGACGGGACGCAGCTTTTGATGATGCAGTCCGGCTATCTGGTCCGGTCGAGCGTGGCGGAGATCCGTGCCGGTACGCGCGGAACGCCGGGCGAGTTGCATGGGCTTTTTGACGTGACGGATACAGTGGGGACGGTGGACAAAAATACGGCCTGCGGGATCTTCGGCACGATGACCCATCCGCGTCAAGGGCAGACAGTCGAAACGGCTCCAGCTGAAGCGGTCGTGACTGGTCCGGCTGAAATTCTTTCAAATGTTGACGGTGATCAGGTACAGCGCTTTACCATTCGCATCGACCGTGTGGACACAAACGCGAAAAACGGTCGGAATCTGCTCATCACTGTGACAGATGAAGCCTTACTTGCCAAGACAGGCGGCATCGTGCAGGGGATGTCCGGCAGCCCAATCCTGCAAAACGGCAAACTGGTCGGCGCGGTCACGCATGTGTTGGTCAACAGCCCCGCACAGGGCTACGGTATTCTGATAGATAGAATGTTACAGGCAGCGGAGGGATGAAAAAACTGCCCCGGCTTTCTTGTGAGGAGAGTCGGGGCAGCATTTTGGAGAACGTTAAACGGGCGAACCTTCCGGTGCACGGTCGTCGCCAAAGAAGAACACCGCGACGGTGCCGGGGCCAGAATGCGATGCGACGATCGTTCCGATATCACAGATGCGAACTTCGCCGTTCAGATGTGGGAACGCGGCCTCAACGGCGGCCTTTGTCGCCTTGGCATCTGCAAGGCAGTTGGAGTGGCAGATAAACGCCTTGCCGGAATAATTTTCCCCGTTTTCGGCGTGACGCTTCATCGTCTCGACTGTGCGTGCAACAGCATTTTTCTTGCCGCGAACCTTGTCATAAGCGATGATGCGTCCCTTATCGTCCAGACGCATGATGGGGCAGATGCCAAGAACCGTGCCGATAGCGGCTGCAGCACCGGACATGCGGCCGCTGCGGCGGTAGAATTTCAATTCCGTGGAATAAAACTGATGATGGACTTTTTTGCGCTTTTCAAGCACCCAGTCTGTAATCTCGTCCATGGACTTTCCTTCGTCGCGCAGATCGGCTGCACCGTCAACCAGCAGACCGTAACCGGACGAAGAGCAGAGCGAATCAATCACAATCAGCTTCCGCTCCGGATATTTTTCCCGCAGCGCCTCTGCCGCGAGCAGTGCATTTTGTACGGATGCCGTCATACCGGAGCCGAACGCAATATGCAGTACGTCGCCCTGCTGCAGGAGCGTGTCAAAAAACGTTTCGTACTGAAATTCGTTCAACTGCGCTGTGCTTGGCAGCTTTCCGGCATCCAGGAAGCCATAAAAACGCGGAAGGGCTTCCGGGTCCCGGCCCATGTCGTCCTCATAGCTGACACCGTCAACCTGATAGGAATAAAACAGAACGGGAATCTCTCGCTGCTCACAGTAGGAATAGGGGAGATCAATGGTAGATTCACAGGAAAGAATAAAGCCGGAACGCATGTCAAGAACCTCCGTGAAAGCATGATATATTATTTAACATCATAGCAGAAGCGGGAGCAGAGGAAAACGGGCAATCAGTGTGGGATGCCTGTATTGACGCATTGCTGCACCATCGCCTCAAATCCACCGCGGTACAGCGCGCAGAGTCTGCTGAACTGCGCCTGAATGTCATATTTCATGTCGTTGGACAGCCATTCGACGATCTGTCCATAACACTCGCACTGCCAGAAGCGGGTCAGGATTTCCCGGTCCTCCTTGTTGAGCGGCAGATTGCCATAGGCCGCCGAAGCGTAGGCCTCAACGGTGTGACGGCAGATCTGCATCAGGTAAAATGCAACAGTGTCATGGCTGATCGAACGGTACATGTGCATAACTGCGCGCCGGTTTTCCGTCATGAACTGCACGGCAGCGTTCAGACACGCCTCCGGCGAGTCCGGATTGGCATACTGCCGGATGATCTGGTCAGCGCGTTCGGTAATGATCTCCGTCGCAAGCGAGGGAATGTCGGTAAAATGGTAATAAAACGTGTTGCGGTTGATGCCGCAGTCCTCTACGATTGCCTTGACCGTGACCTGATTGAGCGGTCGATCATTGAGCAGTTTTAGAAACGAATTTTTAATGGCTTGCTTGGTGTAAGCGGACATAGCTTGACCTCCTGCGCCGCAGCGTGAATACACCATAAGAATATCAGACAAGCAGGGGAAAGTCAATCTGTGCACTGGAGTGTTTTTGTCTGAAACGGTGCAGCTGTGCGGCATGATTTCCGCTCTTGCGGTTACAGGCTTCCGGTGATATAATACTACTATTTAGATGGAAAGAAATTGAGGAGTTGCCTATGGAACGGCGTTTTTTGCGCAGACTGCTGCTGCCGGCGCTGCTGATTATGCTCTGCATACAGGTCTTTGCCGCACAGGAGCAATCAGCGGCCCCAATGCGAATCGACCCGGAACCCGGCTTTACGACCTGCATCGAAGACACGGATGGAAATACGATTACGAGAAACGGTGTTCCGAATACAAATGCGCTTGCGGAATTCGGCCACGCTGCGCAGATCGACTCCTATTCGATCTATTACAACGGACGGCTTCTGATGACCGTGACCCCCGTCGGCTTCTCTGCGCCGGATACCGCTGTGATGAGCATCGGCGGAATGCCTGCGTGCAGCGGATTTTATAAAACCACGTTTTCCGTTGACGAGACGCGTGAGATTTTCCTGACAGGACTTACGGAATCAACGCTGGAACAGGTGCAGAACGAACTGACGGCCAGCGCGTTGAAGGACCGCTACTTCAACCTTACCAACGTTGACTTTATCGACGCGGAAAAGGAGTTCACAGAGGTTGCGGAAGGTGAGATCGCGTCGGATGCCAACCTCTGCTGGGCAGCTGCTGCATCCAATATGCTCCGGTTCAGCGGCTGGGGAAGTAAAGCAGGATTTCAAACGGAGGATGACCTGTTCGAGTCGTTTATTTCCGCGTTTACAGACGCGGGAGGCGCATATACATACGCGCTGGACTGGTTTTTTAACGGCAATTACCGGCCGCAGGGGATCGACGGTTGGGCGCAGCTGAGAGAGCCGGGCAAAACCGGAAGCTATCTTTCCGAGTATGCTGCGGACAGCCTGTATCAGACCTATCAGATATCCAGCTATATCGACAATCTGCGGCTGGTCTTTGACGCGTTGGAGCGCGACTGTGCCGTCGGTATTTCTATCGGCAATTATATCTCGTCGTTCCGCGTAGGCGGTCATGCCATTACACTCTGGGGCTATCTGCACGATACAGCTGCCAGTCCCTATAGCAAGGAAGCATATCCTGCTGTTTTTATCTCTGATTCGGATTCGGATAAATATGACGGCAATCTGCGCCGCGAAGCGCCGAACCGGCTGCGCGTGATGATGATGGACGGGATGTTCAACGGTTTTGGCAACGACAGCTGGGAATTGGACTATCCCTCGTGGTTCCCATGGCGGATCGACAGCTTTACGGTTCTGGAGCCCTTCAGCACGGATCTGGAAAAAGACACCGCCGGAACCCGCAATAAAAATACCACGACGGATTTTTCCGTTCAGGATCTGTGCGTCCGAACTTCGACGTTTGATAATCTGGATCTGAGCATCTATACGATCCCGGCAGATCAGGCGTTCAGAATCAGCGGCATTGCAATGAACAACAGCGCGGTGAATCTGAGCAGCGTAAGGCTTCAGATTGTCACGACGATCACACAAAATGGCGAGGTCGTCTGGGAGCGTTCCAGTCAGCGCTCCATCAGCAGATTCAAGGCGTATGCCAATGTCGCGCTTTCGGAAACCTGTGATTCCCTTCCCTCCGGCAGCTATGAAGCGACAATCCGCGTATCTGCCAGCGGCATAGCGGAAGCCTATCTTCTGAACAACACGCGTTCGATTTCCTTTACCGTGGGCACCGCAGCGCCGTATACCGCGAATGCGTCTGTGTCTGTATCCATTCCCGAGTTTGACGGAAATGAAGCCGGCTATGGCACGCTGACCTTCTCCGGTGTCGATTCCTTATACCCAACCGGAACAACACTGACGTGGTCCGTCTATGAAAAATACAGTGCGTCTAGGGGCTGGGTGCTTGCATATCAAGCCTATGAGCAGCCGGAAACCGTCCGGTACGAGAGTACCACAGAGTCTGTACAGACCCTTGTGGTGCTGCGCCCTGTAGACCAGAGCCTTGCGTGTGTGATGCTCAACGCAGGACAGACGGCACTGCGCTACCATAAGATGTATCTCCTCCCGACCACGAACAACACCAGCAGCTGCTCGGCGATTGCCTATGGCCAGAACGCATTGACCGGCAGTGAGAAACTCAGCTTCTATATTTCCAACTATACGACCAGCAAACAGCCGATAACGGTTACACCGCGCATGTACGCGCTGCGTGACTTGGATGGTCTTCGCGTGGATCTTTGGTGCGGCGAACCCCTTGAAATGAAACGGGGCGATTCGACGGAAAGCACGCCCTATACCGTCACCAGCTGGGAAGCTGACCTTCCCGTCGGTCAATATACCATCTATGCCGAGACAACTGACGAACTTGGCGTTTATTCCAAGAAACTCAGCACCCTGAGCGTCGTTTCCGACAAGCCGTGGTGCTCTGTCATGCAGACGTTCCGCGGAGATGGCCGCTGTGCGGTCATTCTGGCGTGCAGCGGCCCCGAAGGAAGCCTGCCGTTCGGTGTTGAATACCGGAAAGACGGACAGGATGAGGCAAACCGTGTTTCGGCGAATCTTTATCTGAACAAGGGATATATCACATCCTTCTGCATTTCGTTTGAGAGCGATGCGTCTGCCAAGTATTCCTTCCGTGCGTTCTGTGAAGCGGACGACGGGACAAGCTACACGGATTGGTGTGAATGCCCGGCTCCTGCCGCGCAGCTGCTCACGCTTGACACGCAGAAGACCGGCAGTGCAGGGGAAACAGTCTGGGAATTCTTCGCGCCGGAGGACGGCGTATATGTCCTTTCCCTCAAATCGACCGCATTGGCAGAAGTCTATGAAACGAGCCGCACTTATCAATCCGGCGTTTTGTCGGACGATCCGATGGCACGCAATTTCTATCTGAAAAAGGGCGAAAGTACCCTCATCCGCATTCAGACGGAGGGCAGCTATACCATCGGGTTTACAACGATACCAGAGTTGGAGTTAGGGCAGACAACATCCTGTCTCTACAAAACCGGCGACAGCGAACGCTGCTTCCGGTTTACAGCACCGGCTGACGGCGTCTATCTGTTCACTGCTGCCGGAGAATCCTATGCTGCGGTGTATATATCTGATGGGAGCGTCACGCGCTGGGAGCGTCGTGGCGCACTGCAGTCCGGATCGCCTGCAGTAGCGGGAATGGAACTCAAGAAGGGACAGACCGTCTATGTCCGCCTTCAATACATGACCAGAGACTACCGGTATTCTGTCTCTGTCTCCCGTCCCGCGCCGGACGTTTCCGTCTCGGACGAGGGCGTGCGCATCAGCTATGACCCGGAATGTACCGGCCTGCACCTGATCGCGCTTTATGACACGGACGGGCGGATGGTCGATGCCCAATCCGTGTCCGTGCAGAGTCTGGATATGCATATTTCCGTCGTTCTGCGGGGAACACAAACCGGCTTTGTCCGCGTGTTCCAGCTGGATGCGGAGAAAAACACGCCGTGCACGGCTGCAAAGCAAATTGCGTTACCGGCGGCGTGAAAACTATGATCGACAGACAGGAGTTTTGATTTGGACGGATTTGTAGCATGGCTGAAGCAGCTTCAGTTTGACGGCGTGTGGCAGACGGCAGTGCTCGTCGCCGCGTCGCTGCTCTGCATTACATTTCATGAGACGTGCCACGGGCTTGTGGCCTACTGGCTCGGCGACCCGACGGCAAAGCGTGCAGGGCGGCTGACACTCAATCCACTGCGGCATGTCGATATCGGCGGTTTGCTTATGATGGCGCTGTTCCGTTTCGGCTGGGCAAAGCCTGTCCCGGTCGATATGCGTTATTTCAAGCATCCCAAGCGCGACATGGCGCTCACCGCTGCGGCAGGCCCGCTGTCCAACGTTCTGCTGGCGTATCTGGCTGTGCTGCTCTACAGTGTCTTTGCCTATTGGTACTATTTCTCCGGCTCAACAGCCGTTTATGTCTTTGCACTTTTTTTCTATTACGTCGAGATCATTTCGGCGGGACTGGCTGTGTTCAACGTTTTTCCTATCCCGCCGCTCGACGGGTCTAAGGTGCTCTTTTCCTGCCTGTCCGATAAAGCTTACCTCTGGCTCATGCGCTATGAGCGCTACGGCATGGCGCTTTTGATGCTCCTGCTCCTGACCGGTGTACTCGATACGCCGCTGGAATTCCTACGCGACGGGCTTTTGAATGGGCTGGAAGCGATCGGCACATGGCCGGTGCAGCTGCTGCTTGCGCTGCGCTGAACCTATCTTTTTGGAGTTAAATCTGCATGGATGAACCGCGATACCATCTCGGCAGCGTTGTGCACGCGAAGGGCGAAACGCTTGAGGATTTCGACGGCCCGCTGGACGTGATTCTGCTGCTGCTGAGCAAGAATAAAATCGAAATACAGGATATTCAGATCTCCGCCATTCTGGAGCAGTATCTGGCCTATCTCGACGAAATGAAGCGCATGGATATGGAGATCGCCAGCGAGTTTATCGCCATGGCGTCCTATCTCATGTATATCAAAACGCGCATGCTCCTGTCCAAGGCAGAACAGGAGGAGGCGCAGAGCGAGATGGACAAACTCGTCGAATCCCTCCAGAAACGCCAGCGGCAGGACGCCTATCAACAGATCCAGAAGGCGGCAAAGCAGCTGGCTGTGCGCAATGAGTTGGGACTTGGACTGTTCACCAAGGGGCCGGAGCCGTACCAGCCGGACAGAACCTACCGCTACCGGCATGACAAGTCCGATCTGACTGCAGCGCTTGCTGCTATGCAGGACCGGACGGAGCGCCGCCTGCCGCCGCCTGCGTCCAACTTTGCCGGAATCGTCGGCGCAGAGCCGTACCCTGTGACGCAGAAGGCCAAACAGGTCATCAGCCGTTTGCTCGCCCACGGCGTCATGCGCTTTCTGGCGCTGTTTAAGGGCAGCCGCAGCCGGTCGGAGATTGTGGCGACGTTCCTCGCTGTGCTGGAACTGTGCCGGCTCCGCTCTGTTTCTATCGGAGAGGATGAACGCGGCGATATGGCCGTTACATTTTTGAAAGCACCGGATGCCGATGTGCAGACGGACATTTCCTGATAAGGAGGTTCCTCTTGGAGCAAAATGATTTACAGCGGGCGCTGATGGCGGTTCTGTTTGCTGCTGGAGAGCCGGTCGATGCCAAACGCCTGAGCCAGACACTTGAATGCGATGAAACGGAAATCCATGAAGCGTGCAAGGCGCTGATGGACGACCTCAGCTTCAACCGCAGCGGCATCCGCATCGTGCGGCTGGAGGATGCCTATCAGATGTGCTCGTCGCCGGAAATGGCGGAATATGTAACCAAAACGCTCGAAACGCGTAAGCCGCCGAAGCTTTCTCCATCGCAGCTGGAAACGCTGACGGTCATCGCGTATTACCAGCCTGCGACCAAAGCGCTCGTCGAACAGATCCGCGGCGTTGACAGCGCCTACTGCGTCAGCGCGCTTGTGACGAAAAAACTCATCCGCGAATGCGGCCGCCTGAACGTGCCAGGCCGTCCTATCGTCTACGAAACGACACCGGACTTTTTGCGCGTATTCGGCCTTGAATCCCTGTCCGAACTGCCTGAGATCGAAAAGGTCGATCTGCACGTTGACCCCTCACAGGTTGAGCCGCTGGAGCAGAAGCAGGAAGACCCCGCGCAGCCGGATGCGTCTGCACCCGTACAGCAGGAGATCCCGCTATGACGTGGACATGGTGGATGACGCTCCTTACAATCTTCGTTGTCCTCATGCTGATCGGCTGTATCCCCGTTGGCGTTGACGCGCGATATAGCGCGGAAGGCGTATTTCTTTCGGCAAAGATCGGGCCGTTTCTGCTCCAGCTTCTGCCGCAGAAGCCCAAAAAGAAAAAGAAGCAGCCTAAGCAGCAAAAGAAGGCAGAAAAGGCACCGGCAAAGGCTGAACCGCAGGAGAAAAAGCCAAATCCGCTGCTTTCCGGCGGTGTGGACGGGCTGATACAGCTGCTCGATCTTGCATTTGATACGCTCGGCAATCTGCGGCGCAAGCTTCGTGTGAACGAGTTGACGCTGTATGTCCACATCGGCGGCAGCGACGATCCGGCAAAGGCTGCCATGGGTTATGGCCGGGCATGGGCTGCCATCGGTGCCATCACGCCGTCCTTGGAACGTCTTTTCGTCATAAAAAAGCGTGACATTCGGCCCGCGCTCGATTATACTATAAGCAACACACAGGTAGACGCGCATCTTGTGACCACGATCACCATCGGGCGGTCGCTGGCATTGGCGCTGCGCGCCGGCATCCGGTTCCTGAAAATTCTGAACGAACGAAAAAAGGCGGTGTAAAGTATGGAACATCCTCTGTCTGATATGATGACCAATACCATGAGCAAGATTAAAGATATGATCGATGTCAACACGGTCGTCGGCAGCCCCATCACCACGCCCGGCGGCGTGACGATCATCCCCGTGACCAAGGTTTCCATCGGCTATGGCGGCGGCGGCAGCGACTTCGCAACAAAAAACATGCCCGTGAACCGCGACAATTCTTTCGGCGGCGGCGCAGGCGCGGGAATTCGACGCAGACACGGCGGTCATCGCCGACAAACGA
>OWKP01002225.1_pt1 | contig 10585 bp, 8 predicted proteins | sample 1732991 | NCBI WGS metagenome assembly OWKP01 (sample SAMN05065777, study PRJEB22554) | human gut metagenome | biome: ENVO:2100002; feature: ENVO:00000062; material: ENVO:00002003 | host: Homo sapiens | place: USA
CCCTAGAGTTCGTCGGCAGCGTCAGATGTGTATAAGAGACAGAAGCGGGACAGTGCAAAACAAAATGTCCCAATAATAATCATAGTTTACACTTTTGGTGATCTTATCATGACGTTTTGGCATGGATACTCCTTTGGGGGTTACAGCGCCCGAACCTGTTTGGCCAGCGCGGTACGGTCCTGCGCCTTAAAGAACGCGCTGCCCATGACCAGCACACTGGCTCCGGCCTGGGCGCACAGGGAGGCGGTTTCGATGTTAATGCCACCGTCCACCTCAATGCGGGGGGAAACACCGCGCCGGTTGCACTCTGCCTTGATGGCTGCCACACGGCTGACGGTTGTGGGGATGAACTTCTGCCCGCCAAAGCCGGGCTCCACCCCCATGACCAGCACCAGGTCCAGTTCATCCAGGTAGGGGAACACTGCCTGCGGCGGGGTAGACGGGCTGATGGTCAGGCCCACCAGGCACCCAGTCTCCCGCACAGCGGCAATGGTCTGCCCCACATGGTTGGGCACAGCTTCAATGTGGAAATTGATCAGGTTTGCCCCTGCTGCCGCAAAATCCTGTGCATAGCGTGCAGGGTCGGAGATCATCAGATGAACATCATAAAATGCTTCCGGCACGGCCTTTTTCAGGCATTTCAGCACCGGCGCGCCATAGGTGATGTTGGGTACAAAGTGGCCGTCCATCACATCAAAATGCACCATGTCTGCACCGCACACCATAGAATCGGCCGTTTCGGCGGCAAGGTTGGCCAGGTCGGCAGACAGGATGGAAACACTCAATTCCGTCATTGCTTTGTCCTTTATCTCAAATTGCACAGCATCATTCCCGCCGCAGCGGTATTTGGAATCATGCGGTTTTGCTATAAATCCTGGTTTACGCCTGCCTTATGCTTTGTACTGGTTGATCTTATCCATCTGCACAGCAACGCAGGCCAGCGCGCTTTCAATTACCTTGTCCATATCATAGTACTTATACTCGCCCAGGCGGCCGCCGAACACAACGTGCGGCTCGGCATCGGCCAGTGCCTTGTACTTGGCGTACAGGGCGCTGTTCTTGTCATCGTTGACCGGGTAGTACGGCTCGTCGCCCGGTTTCCACTCAGCGGAGTATTCGCGGCTGATGACCGTCTTGGTGCCCGGCTCGGTGGAGCCGAACTCAAAGTGCTTGTGCTCAATGATGCGGGTGTACGGGGTTTCGGCATCGGTGTAGTTGATGACAGCGTTGCCCTGATAGTTGGGGCAGGCCAGCGTTTCGGTTTCAAAGCGAACGCTGCGGTACTGCAAGGTGCCCAGGGAGTAATCAAAATAAGCGTCAATGGGGCCGGTGTAGATCACACGATCAGCCAGAGCATCCAGTTCAGCCTTGTTAGCCAGGTAGTTCACACCCAGGCGAACTTCCACACCCTGCAGCATGTTGGCCACCATCTGGGTGTAGCCGCCGTTGGGAATCCCCTGATACAGCGCATTGAAGTAGTTGTTATCAAAAATCAGGCGCACCGGCAGGCGCTTGATGATGAACGCCGGCAGCTCAGTGCAGGGGCGGCCCCACTGCTTTTCGGTATAGTGCTTGACCAGCTTTTCGTAAATATCGGTGCCGACCAGGTTGATGGCCTGCTCCTCCAGGTTTTTGGGCTCGGCGGTAAAGTGGGCAGCGCGCTGCTCCTCGATCTTTGCCTCGGCCTCGGCGGGGGTCACAACGCCCCACATCTTGTTGAAGGTGTTCATGTTGAACGGCAGGTTGTACAGTTCGCCCTTATAGTTTGCCACCGGAGAGTTGGTATAGCGGTTGAACACAGCGAACTGGTTCACATAGTCCCACACTTCTTTATTGTTGGTATGGAAGATATGTGCGCCATAGCGGTGGACATTGATGCCCTCAACATTTTCGGTGTAGATATTGCCGGCAATGTGGTCGCGCTTATCGATCACCAGGCAGCTTTTGCCTGCCTTGGTAGCCTGCTGTGCAAACACTGCGCCAAACAGACCAGCGCCGACGATCAGGTAATCATACTGTTTCATGGGGAACCTCCTTGTTATTTGGCAGAATGGCTGAACGGATCAGCGGAACGGTTTTTCCACTGCTGCACCTGCTGCAGGTGGAATTCAAAATCGCGGTCATCCTTTGTCAGCTGGCTGGAAAGGATCACGCCGGAAATAAACAGCAAAAGCGCCGCCACCAGTACGCAGGCACACACGATCAGCGTAGGGAAGCGCGGCACAAGGCCGGTGGCAAAATATTCGCCCAGAACAGGGGCCAAAAAGCACAGGCTGATAATGCCAAGCACCGCAGCCAGGGTGCTGAAAAAGCCGAACGGGCGGTAGTTTTTATACAGCCGTGCAATGGTGCGCAGCACGCGGAAGCCGTCCGAATAGGTATTCAGCTTACTTTCGCTGCCTGCGGGGCGGTCACGATAGTCAATGATCACATTTTCCACCTGCATGTTGCGGTGCAGGGCGTGGATGGTCATTTCGGTCTCGATTTCAAAGCCGCGGCTCAGCACCGGGTAGGTTTTGACAAACTGGTAGCTGAACGCACGGTAGCCCGTCATGATATCCTTGATTTGGCCGCCGAAGAGGTTGTTGGTAAAAAACCGCACCAGGTCGTTGCCAAAATTGTGGAACGGGCGTTTATTCTGGGTGTAATAGGTGGAGGAAAGCCGATCCCCCACCACCATATCAGCCTGGTGTTCGGTGACGGCTTTGACCATTTCCGGGGCCGCTTCCGCCGGGTAGGTATCGTCGCCGTCCACCATGATATAGGCTTCGGCGTCAATTTCGCGGAACATGCGGCGGATGACGTTGCCTTTGCCCTGCTGGTATTCGTGGCGCACCACGGCACCGGCTGTGCGGGCCAAGTCTGCCGTGCCATCGGTAGAGTTGTTATCGTACACATAGATCGTAGCTTCCGGCAGAACGCGGCGGAAATCCATCACAACCTTTTGTACTGTCTGAGATTCGTTATAACAGGGGATAAGAACTGCTATTTTATCCAATGATATTCACTTCCCTTTTGCGGGTAGATTTTTGTGTTTCAGATGCGTGATTTTGGGGTATGCAGCGGGGTGGGTTATACAGCTTGATGCACGTAACATCTGTGCACAGCGTAGGCGCACCGCATGTCCCCCTGCGTAAGAGGTATTTTCCTATCCTGCAGGGTTCGGCAGCCCCACCCTGCCGAACCGTTATGTGCTTCTATTTTTCGGGGGCTGTCCCAACTGCTCTTACGCTTCCGCGCACTTTTTGATCTCGTCCAGCCAGAACCGTGCGGTTTTCTCCCAGCTGTACTTGGCCAGCACTTTGTCCGGCGGGGCCGCAGGCTTGGCAAACAGCGCATCAAGATCCACATCATAGTCATAGGGGTCAAAGTAGCGGGCGGTATCGCCATACAGCTCCGGCAGGCAGCTGGCACGGGCCAGGGCGATGGGTGCCCCCAGGCTGAGCGCTTCCAGCGGCGGAATGCCGAACCCTTCAAACACAGCGGGGTGCAAAAAGCCTTTGCAATTCTGCATCAGCGCTTTGTTCTGGCCGTCTGTCACATAGCCGGGATAAAAGATATTGCTGGTGTTTTGGGCAGCATCTGCTTCGGCGCTGCCAAAGGCAGCAAGGTCCTTGCCGCCGGCCACAACAAAGGTTTTATCCGGGTTGCGGGCGGCAACCTCGCGCACCCACTTAAAGTTTTTGTGCCCGGCCAGGCTTCCCAGTGCGTAATAGTATTCTTTTTTCTTCACGCCGGGCAGCTTGTCAAACACCGTCATATCCGGCTGGACGTTCTGCAGATGCTCCCAGCCGTTATAGGTCACACCGATCTTATCCAGTGGGATGCCCAACCGCTCGCTGATCAGGTGGCGCTGGTTATCACTGACGGTGAACACCCGCCGGGCAAACCATTTGGTGGAAAGGCAGTGGAACCAGAACTTGAAGCGAAAAAACGCGCGGTCGGTTTTCATTACCAGGGGGCGGATATCATGCAGCACCACCACGCTGCGGCGGGTCATGAGCATATCGCTGGCAAGGCCAACGTAAAAGGCGTGGTGTTTGCGCAGGTAACGCGGCAGCACCACCAGATTGTAACTATACTTAATGGCCTTGAGCGGAACAATTTTGATGTTTTTCAGTTCGGGCAGGTGCAGCGGGCGGCCATCGTCCCGGTAGCACAGCCGCACATCCAGGCCGGTGCTCTCCAGCAGGGGGTCCAGCCGGGTCACAACTTCATACACAAAGCGCGGAATGCCCGTGATGGGGTCACACAGCACTGTGCCATTGATCACAATGGGGTTCACTCTTCGGCCTCCTTGGCGGTTTCGTGGTGAGAGCAGGCTTCCAGCTCACGCTGCCAGTCCGCATAGCGGCGGGTGCAGTAATCCCGCAGCTCGTCCTCAAAGCGCTGCTCACTGAAGCTGCGGCTGTGTTCCCGGATCTGCTGTGGGGGATAAGCCACGCCTTCGGTCTCAAACTTCTGGATGCAGGCTTCCAGGCTTTCGGGTGTCTGCTCGTCAAACAGCAGGCCGGTTTTGCCGTCCAGCACAGTCTCACAGGCACCGCCGCGGCCAAAGGCCAGCACCGGGGTGCCTGCGCTCTGGGCTTCCACAGGGGTAATGCCAAAATCCTCCTCGCCGGGGAACAGGAACGCCTTGGCGCGCAGATAATAGCCGCGCACCTCTTCGTCGCTCAGGCCGCCGCCCAAAAAGCGGACGGTCGGGCCAGCCATGGCGCGCAGCTTGTCGCCCTCGCCGCCGCCGCCGATCACGATCAGCGGCTTGTTCAGCTTGGTGCAGGCTGCCACAGCCAGGTCAATCCGCTTGTACCAGGTAAAGCGGCCCACCACAAGGTAAAAATCCTCTTTGGGCACAAAGGGTTCTTCGTTGATATGCACGCAGGGGTAGATCACATCACTGTCGCGCCGGTAATATTTTTTGATGCGCTTGGCAATATAATGCGAGTTGGCGATAAAATAGTCCACCCGGTCCGCGGCGCACTTATCCCACTGGCGCAGCTTGAGCATCTGGCCGGGCATGACCGCCCGCACCAGCGCGTTGGCATTGTTGCGGTAGGTATAATAAAAATCCCAGACATAGCGGGTGGGCGTATGGCAGTAGCAGATATGCACGGCGTCCGGCCGGGTGATCACGCCCTTACTGCAGGAAGAGCAGGACGAAATGACCATATCGTATTCCGAAAGATCCAGTGCTTCAAACGCGCGGGGCATCCACGGCAGCATGGCACGGTACAGCTTGGTGGCAAAAGGCAGCTTTTGGAGATAGGTGGTGCGGATATCATAATCCTTGAACCACGCAGGCATGTTGTTTTCGTCATAGACGAGGGTATAGATGGGTGCATCAGGGAAAACATGGTGCATACAGTCCACCACGCGGTCTGCACCGGCGTATGCCACCAGCCAGTCATGCACAATGGCTACCTTCGGCTTGCCGTTTTTCATCCTCAGCCCTCCTTTGGTTGGTTACTGGATCTTTTCATCGTTGACCATTTTGCCGCCAAACACGGTGCGGAATAAAATTTTGATATCCAGTGCAACGGTCCAGTTTTCGATGTACCAGATATCATAACGGATACGCTCCGCAATATCAGTGTCACCGCGCAGGCCGTTGATCTGCGCCCAGCCGGTCAGGCCGGGGCGCACCTGCTGGCGCACCAGGTAACGGGGAATTTCTTCCTTAAAATGCTCTACATGGAACGGGATCTCTGGCCGCGGGCCAACCAGGCTCATATCCCCTTTTAATACATTGAAAAACTGCGGCAGTTCATCCAGGCTGAATTTGCGGATAATGCTGCCGAACCGCGTTTTGCGCGGGTCGCTGTTGGTGCTCCAGGCCGAATCCTCGGCGGCGTTCACCCGCATGGAGCGGAACTTATACATCATAAAGGGGCGTTTGTTCAGCCCCACGCGCTCCTGCTTAAAGATGATCGGCCCAGGGCTGGACAGCTTGACGCCGATGGCTACCCCCAGCATGATGGGGCTGGTGAGCACGATCAGCACCAGGCTGCCCACCACATCCATGGCGCGCTTGATAAAGGCGTTCAGGATATTATCAAACGGCGTCTGCCGGATGTTGATGAGCTTACAATCGCCCAGCACATCAATGGTGGGGCGGGCGGGCAGGTAATCATTATAAAACGGTACCATGGTAATGCGGGTGCCGTGCTTATCGCAGGCGGCAAAGGCGCGGGTCAGCATGTGCATCTCGGCGGCATCCAGGGCCACCACCACCTCGTCAATGCCGGGTTCATCCAGCGTGACTTCCATTTTGTCATATCCGCCCAGGTAGCGCACATCCAGGTCCGGGTTGGCATAAGGCGCCAGGTAGCCATCCACATGGAAGCCATAATACGGGTTATGTTCGAGTGCCAGCAGGTACTCGGCAGCCATATCGCCGCCGCCAACCAGCAAGATATGGCGCAGGTCCTCCCCTTTCCGGTTGCGGGCACGGTCATACCAGCGCTTGATCATCCGCTTGAAGATCAAAAAGCCGGTGCTGAACCCGTACAGCAGCAGCATGACCCCGCGGGAGAAGTTTTGCAGGCGGAAAACGAAGAGCAGCGCCATAAAGCCCACCACGCCCAGCGCGTTGCCGAACGCAATGGTGGTGCTGCGCTGCCACAGCCCCCGCAGGCGGGAGGGGTTATACAGCCCGCGGCTCCAATAGAGCAGCACCATCACCACGGCGTAGCCCGCCCACCCCAGGGCAACCATAGGGCTGCGGGCAATATCCAGTGCCGGGCCGGCGCCGCCCTCCTCAAAAAAAGGCAGCCAGTTAAAGCGCAGGAAATTGGCCAGCAGGTATGCGGCAATCAGCAGCACAATATCAATCACACTGCTGATCAAGCCCCTGATACGCTGATTTTCACTGAGCAATCCTGCTGCCCCCTCTCTGTACGCCATATTTCAATCGTTTTAGTATATCATAAAATCCATCCGGTTTCAACCAACTGCGGTTCTGCTGCGGCGCTGAAGCAGATTTTACAACTTTCCACTCCCGCTGCCGGACCTGCAGTTTTTTCCGCGTTACTCGAAGAAGTACTCCCAATCCTGATACGTCGCATTCACTTCAACTGCGTTTATCTGCGGGTACACGGTGCCGCTGCCGGATTTTGCCGTCAGCAGAATTTGCCCCACACCGTTGGAAATGGTGATAGGCACCTCGTAACTGTCGCGGTCGGTGGGCAGGTAGAAATCGCCCTGGTTGGTGTCGCGTTCCGCGGCGGCGCAGAGTTCGTTTTCCGTCACACAGGTCACATGCAGGAACTGCCGGTCAAACGGGTGGTCCATGCTGTCAGAGCTGACCAGCCCATAGTGCAGCGTTACATCCGCCACACCGCAAAAATCCGCGTCCGCCGCCGTTACGGTCACCAGCACAGTGCCATCTCCCTGCAGGGTGGCAGCAGTCGTGGTTTCCACGTTCAGATTGTTATCGGTTCCGGTGCGCTCCCAGAAAAGGTGCATGCCGCCGGACTGGAAGGTGTTTGCCACCGGCTGCCAGTAACGGTACAGCTCCCGGTAGAACCACCAGTTGGCGTTGCGGCTCCACCGCTCCGGCGGGGCCACCTTGGGGCTGGGGGTCACGACAATGTCAAAATCCCCCTGCTGGAAGGTTTGCAGGTACGCCAGGCGTTGGCGATCCCCCAGGGCATGGATGATGTAATCCGTGCCGGTAGGCTGCAGCTGGCCAGTCATGGCTTCCAGCGCACTGGAATAGGTGCCAAACAGCCGCTTGCCCGCCGTCAGTTCCTTTTCAGTTGCCAGCTTTTCGGCCTGGTCACCGATCCAGCCGCCCAGCTCCGGCACAAAGGTATAGCCCTCGTGCCCGCCAATGCGGGTCTGCACCTGCCCGGCCATGCCAACGGCCAGCACAGCGGCCCCCAGCACCGCACAGCCTGCGGGCACAATGCGCGCTGCAACCTGCGGAAAGCTTACCTTTTGGCAAACAAGCAGCACCGCTTTGATGATACACGCCGGGGCCAGTACGGCAGCCAGTGCCGCCGCGCCGCCCGTGGGCCCATTGTTGGAGGCACTGACCATGCCGTACAGCAGGTTCCACAGCACCATGCCCAGTGTCAGGGCAAAGCCCCCGGCCGCCAACACAGCAGAGCGTTTGCTGCGGCAGACAAAAATACCGATGCCAAACGCCAGTGCCGCCGCAAGGCAGAACACTGCCGCGCCCGGCCAGTGCAGGTCTGCCACGCCGCACACCCGGTCGCTGAGGGTATTGCCGTAATACCAAGTCTGGTAAGCGCTGGTTCCGCGGGTCTGGCGCAGCCAGGCCAGCGGGTGCCCCCAGCTGATGAGCAGCACCGAAACGCCAAGCCCCACCACACTGGTAACGATGTAGCGCAGTGTCTGCACCACAATTTTACCGATGGAACTGCGATACAGCCGGATGAGATACAGCCCATACCCCAGCGCAATGGAAATATAGGCAGCGCCGCCCATATCATTGCTCCAAGGCACAAAAAAGCCTGCGGCAAAGGGCACCAGCACCGCCGGGGCCAACAGCCGCCTGCTTGTATCCTGCTGCCAGAAATGCAGTCCCAGCAGGATGACCAGTACCGCCAGTGTTAAAGCGGCGGAGCGCATCATGCGGGCGCTGTTGCCGTTGGCGGCGGCATAGCTCAGCAGGGTGTTCACCTGACCGGCAAACGGCAGGTTTGCCCCCTGCACATAGGCAAAAAACACGCTGCACAGCGCCAGCGCTGCCGCGCGGGCCGCACGGGCAGTGCCGATGACCACCAGGCAGACCGCCAGCACCAGCAGCTCAAAATAGAACCAGGTGCAAAAGTTTGTGGCGAACATGCTGCGGCCAAAGCTGTTGCCCAGCACCAGCAGCAAACCGCCCACGCTGTACAGCTCGCCCGCACCAAGGTAGACGGTAAAATCACGATAAGGTACCTGCCCGGCCAGCAGGTGGCGCACCGGGTTATAATTCTGGAAGTCGCCGTTCATGATCTCGTACCCGATCTCATAATTGGCGGCAAGACCGCGCACTGCGGCAAGCCCGGCCAGCACCAGCAGCAAAAACAGCCACGGTGCTGCGCGTTTGAGCTTTTGTTTTGCTGTCTGCATCAGCGGTAAAGGCCCTCCAGCTCATCCAGCTTTTTCTTCATTTCTGCACGCACGCTGGGTGGGTCCAGAATTTCGATCCCTGTGCCAAAGCCGGCCACCCAGCCGTAAAACCGGGGGCTGACCTGCACATTTACCACCACATTAAAGTGGTCGCCATCCGGGTTGCGCACCAGGGTAACCCCCGTGCCAAACCGGTCGATCATCGCCCCGGCCAGGCGGTTTTCGCACCGCATGGTCACTTTGCGCACCGGGCCGTTGAACATATCAAACATCTGCTGCATATACTGGTTTACGTCAAATTCGGCGTATTCCTCAGCGCCTTCACGTTCGGTATCCGGCAGCAGCTCCACTTTGCGCATTTTATCCACGCGGTAGTGCTTCAGACGGCCTTCGGTATAGGCGATCATATAATAGTTTCCGTTTTCCCACACCATCACCCAGGGGCTGACGGTGTACAGCTGGCCTTCATGACGGGGCACCATCTGCTTTTGCAGGTCCCAGTCACAGTATTTGAACCGCACCTGGTTGCCCGCGGTGATGGCGCTGTGCAGGGTATCCACGCTGTAAAGGATCTTTTCCTCCTGGCTTTTCACCCGGCCGGAAACCAGCACCTTGCGGTCCAGCTCCTCCTGGCGGTAGCGGGAGGTGAACCGCCCCAGCTTTTCGATCAGTACCTTGCTTTTGCGCGCGGTGATGAACTTGCTGGCATACACAGCGTCCACCAGCAGTTTCAGCTCCGCCAGTTCAAACGGGGTATCCACCATATAATACCCGCCCCCGCGGCCGCGCTGCTGCACGATCTCAAAGGGGGTATCCGGCATTTCGTTCAGGGTCTGGATATCGTCATACACGCTTTTGCGCTCTGCCACAATGCCGCGTTCTTTCAGCAGTTCTACCATGCGCGGCACACTGATGGGGTGCTTTTCGTCGGTTTCCCGCACAAAAATTTCCAACAACGTAAGCAGCTTTAATTTTTGTCCTTCTTTACGGGGCATAAAGGCCGCCTCCCTTCCGGCAAAACAGACCGGCTTCCCGGTTATTTTTTATCAAATGCCTTGCGGCGCTCGGTGGAAAGGCGGAACATTTTTTCCAGCCCTTCGCGGTCGTCATCCACCAGTTTCTGGCGCATGGTGGCAAGTGCATCACTGAACATATCGATCTCACTAATCAGGTTATCCTTGTTCCACAAGAACAGCTCCGCCCACATTTTATCGTTGATGCGCGCAATGCGGGTCAGGTCGCGGAAAGAGTCCCCGGTATACTTGGCAAGCTCGGTGTTATCGCTGGCGCACATCAGGCTGACGGCAATGGCATGGCACAGCTGGCTGACATAGCCGATCATGTGGTCATGCTCTGCCGGGCTGAGCACGCTAATGCGGGCAAACCCCAGTGTGCGGGCCAGGGTACGGCACCATTCAATGGCTTCCGGGGTGTTTTTTTCGGTGGGGGTAATGATAAAGTTTGCCGGGGCAAAGTTTACCTCGGCACTGTGGGCCACGCCGCT
>OWKP01002241.1_pt1 | contig 10523 bp, 9 predicted proteins | sample 1732991 | NCBI WGS metagenome assembly OWKP01 (sample SAMN05065777, study PRJEB22554) | human gut metagenome | biome: ENVO:2100002; feature: ENVO:00000062; material: ENVO:00002003 | host: Homo sapiens | place: USA
CTTGTCAAAGTTTCGTTGTTTAATTTACAAGGTGCACGCTCCATTCGCGGAACAGGTGTTATCTTAGCACCTACCGCCCCTTTTGTCAACACCTTTTTTCACTTTTTTCAAATTATTTTTCAGAGCCAGATAGAGACAAATCCATCTATTGATGTTATAATAAAAAAACCGTTTCATTTTGGAGGTATTTCCCTTGGATTTCCAACATATTGAGGCAACTTTCGGGAAGCTGGAGCACCGTTCGCTCTCGTTTTCGAAAGGTCTTAATATTATAGAAGCGCCGAATGAGTCCGGCAAGTCGACGCTTCTCGCGTTTCTTCGCGTGATGCTCTACGGCTTTCCGCCGCGGGAGCGCGGCGCGCTGGCGGACAAGAACCGCTACGCCCCATGGTCACTATCGCCGATGCGCGGCACGCTGGCTCTCACATGTCAAAAGGGCGACATTACGTTGCATCGCGACACCGCGCGCGCGAATAGTCCCATGGGCCGCTTTTCCGCCGTCTATACCGGCAGCGGCGAAGCGGTCGACGGCCTGACCGCCGCCGACTGCGGCGAAACGCTGCTCGGTGTCCCGTGCGAGGTCTACGAGCGCAGCGCGTTCATCCGCCAGAGCAGTCTGACGGTCGACGCGAGCGCCGAGCTTGAGCGCCGCATCGCCGCGCTCATCACCACGGGCGAGGAGGGCCAGTCGTTCAGCGAAGCGTCCGCCGCGCTCAAAAAGCAGCTCAACGCCCGCAAATACAACAAGTCCGGCCGCATCCCCGCGCTCGAGGCCGAGATCAGCGCACAGGAGCGCGCGCTCGAGGAACTGTCGCAGCTCACGCGCAGCAAGCGCAAGGCCGAGGAAGCCCTCGCCTCATTCGATGCCGAGGAAGCCTCGCTGCGCGAACAGCTCCGCGCACACGATCTCTGCGATACGCAGGACGCCCGCCGCGCCGCCGCGGAAGTGCAGCAGGCATGGCAGAGCACCGAAAGCAAAGCCGAATATCTTCGCCGCGCGCTGATTGAACAGAATGTGCCCGCACGCGACGCGCTGGAGCAGGGCCGCGCAAGGCTCAACGCGCTCTCTTCCCTCAAGGTTGAGGCCGCGGGCGCGCAGAAGCGCTGTGATGACGCCGAAGCTGCTCTGTCTGATTTTGACGCAAGACCCGCCGAGCGCCCGCGCTCACTATTACCTTATATAATAGTAAGTGCCGTGCTATTGCTGCTCTTTATATTTGTTCCCGCATTGCCCAGCCCTGTCGCTCTGGCCGGGTGCATCGTCTCCGGCGCTGCGCTGGCTGCACTTCTTGTCTTAAACTGGAACAACGCACGCAAAGTTCGCGCCGCACATGAGGAAAAGCGCGGTGTCTTAGAGCAAGCCCTGCGCGATGCGCGTTCCGACGCCGCCGCACAGCAAAAGCTGTATGATGCCGCCGCGCGCGAGCTGCTCGTGCTCATCCCCGCGGGCGACATCTCCCGCGTTGGCGCATATCTCGACGCCGCGCTGCAAAAATACGCCGAGCTGGATGCCCTGACGCGCGAGGCGCGCGACCTGTCGCTGCGCTGCGAGCTGCTTTCCGCCCGCGCGCCGAAGGGTGACGTTCCCGACAAGCCGGTTGTGCGCCCCGCACGCTCCCGTGCGGAGCTGCAAACTGCGCTCGACGCGCTCGCACGGTGCCGTCGTGAAGCGCAGAGCACCTTTGACTACACCTCCGGCCGCTGCCGCGCCATCGGCGACGCCGCCGAGCTTGAAGCCGCACTCGCGCAGAAGCGCGACGAGCTTGCACAAAAACAAGCGGAATACGATGCCATCGCCCTCGCGATGGAATCGCTGCAAAGCGCGAACACCGCACTGCAAAACCGCTTTTCTCCCGCGCTCAGCCGCCGCGCCGGCGAGCTTTTCTCCCGCCTGACGGGCGGCAAATACGAAAGCGTCCTGCTTGACCGCACGTTTTCCGCGCAGGCGGGCGAAACGGGCGAGAGCGTTTCCCATGACGCACAGCTTTTGAGCCTCGGCACGCTCGACCAGCTGTATCTTGCCGTGCGCCTCGCCATCTGCGAAAGCGCCCTGCCCGCGGACGATCCCCCGCCCATCGTGCTCGACGACGCACTTGTCCGCTTCGACGACGAGCGCTGCCGCGCCGCGCTCGAGCTTTTATTAGAGGAAAGCAAATCCCGTCAAATTCTGCTTTTCACCTGTCAGCACCGCGAGAGCGCGTATCTCTCCGGCCGCGACGGCGTCACATTCCTGTCCCTATAATTCCAAATTGATAAAGGAGAAATTGAATGACCACACTGCAAGCCCTTCCCCTGCCTTCCAACTTCGAAGACCTCTGCGAGCTGTTTTTGCTCTACATCGCGTACAGCACCCTCGGCTGGTGCGGCGAGATGCTATACTGCTCCATCCCCAAGGGTCACATCTGCGAAAAGAGAGGCTTCCTCAACGGCTTCCTCTGCCCCATTTACGGCCATGGTGCGCTGCTCGTGCTGTATCTTCTGCACGGCGGCTTCCAGAATCCGGTGCTCACGTTCATCTTCGGTGCGATCGTCACGTCGATCCTCGAATACTTCACGAGCTGGATCATGGAAAAGCTCTTCCACATGCGCTGGTGGGACTACTCCCATTATAAATTCCAGATCAATGGCCGTGTGTGCCTTCTGAACTCCACATGCTTTGGCCTTGCGTGCGTGCTGCTGTGCCACCTTGTCCAGCCCTGGCTGTGGGAGCACATCGTGAATCTCGGCCCTACCATCACCGTGCCGCTCGCGTCCTTCATTTTCGGCATCTATCTGATGGACACCGTGCTCTCCATCCGCAGCGCCATCCAGCTCAGCTCTCAGATGGGCAAGCTGCGCGAGCTGCAATCGGAGCTCAAGGACTATGTCGCCGAAAAGCGTGAGGAGAGCCAGGAGCGCAAGGCCGAGCGCCGTGCCGAGGTACGCGAGCGCGCCCGCATGCTGCGTGACGGTGCGGATATCTTCGAGCGCCGCCTGCTCCACTCCCACCCCGACATCCGCAAGTCGCGTGAAGACCTGCTCGCCACGATCCGCGCCCGCCTGAACGAGAGCGAGACCGAGGCCAAGAAAGCTGCCGACGAGCTCTTCGGCGATGAGCGCAAGGCGTAATTTGCCAAGCCGCGCGCGGTTGACTTCCGCGCGCAAACGGTATAAACTAAGCGCGCCGTCGTTAAGCTGACGGCGCACCATGCAGCAAAGGAGAATACTGATCTATGAGCGAATGCACCCATAATTGCTCTACCTGCGGCGAGAGCTGCGCTGAGCGTGCAACGCCGCAATCCCTGCGCAAAGCGCCGCACCCCGAAAGCCGCATCGGCAAGGTGTTCGGCGTTGTGTCCGGCAAGGGCGGCGTCGGCAAGTCCATGGTCACGAGCCAGCTCGCCGTCACGCTGCACCGCCGCGGTTACAAGGTCGGCGTCATGGACGCCGATATCACCGGTCCCTCCATCCCGCAGGCCTTCGGCGTGCACGACAAGGCCGTCGGCACGCAGACCGCGCTCTACCCCTGCGTCAGCCACAGCGGCATCGAGGTCATGTCCATCAACCTGCTTTTGGAGGATGAGACCGATCCCGTCATCTGGCGCGGCCCCGTCATCGGCGGTGTCGTCCAGCAGTTCTGGACGGATGTTGCCTGGGATGTGGACTATCTGTTCGTCGATATGCCCCCCGGCACGGGCGACGTGCCACTGAGCGTCTTCCAGTCCATCGCGCTCGACGGCATCATCGTCGTCACCTCCCCGCAGGAGCTTGTCTCCATGGTCGTGGAGAAGGCCGTGAAGATGGCTGAAAAGATGAACGTCCCCATCGTCGGTGTCGTGGAGAACATGAGCTATGTCGCCTGCCCCGACTGCGGCAAAAAGATCTACCTCTTCGGCGAGGGCAAGAGCGAAGAGGCCGCAAAGCGTCACAATCTTCCCCTGCTCGCCCAGATGCCCATCGACCCGAAGCTCGCCGCCCTTGTGGACGCGGGCAAGATTGAAGAGTTCGAGGGCACATGGCTGAACACCGCCGCCGATGCGCTCGAAAAGACGCGCAAGCGCGCCGAATAACAAAAAACAAGCGCAAAAAATCGCACCTCGAACGAGGTGCGATTTTTTATGTTCTGTTTGTGGCTCAGTCGTTGGAATAGTTGTCGAAGTAGCCCTGGATGTAGACGATGGGCGTGCCCTTGTCGCCGCTGCCGCTCGTCAGGTCGCAGAGCGAGCCGATCAGGTCGGTCAGGCGGCGGGGCGTCGTGCCCTCGGACACCATGTTGCCGACCAGGCTCTCGCTGGTCTTCTCGCGGATGCGCTCTTCGATGGCTTCCTTCAGCGCCTCGCCCTTGAGATCGCCGAAGTCATTGTCGGCGAGGTACTTGAGCTTCAGCTCGTTCGGCGTGCCGACAAGGCCCTTGGTGTAGCCGGGGGAGACGACGGGGTCAGCGAGCTCCCAGATCTTGCCGACGGGGTCTTTGAACGCACCGTCGCCGTAGACCATGGCCTCGATGTGCTTGCCGCTGGCCTTGCTGAGTCTCTCGCCCAGCTCCTCGGCAACGGCCATGCAGTCGCGCGGGAAGAGCTTAACGGTCTCCTCGGTCGCCTTGTTGGAGCCGAGCAGGCCGTATTCGGCGTTGTAGCCGCTGCCGTCGACGCTTCTGTTGAGCAGATCGTCGAGGCCGAGCACCACGCGGGCGCCAGCGGCCTTGAGCAGGCGCTTGCTGCGCGCGCGGGTGTGGATGTCGCAGGTGATGACGGCGTCGGTGTAGTCGCACAGCGTCTGCACGCGATTGCCGAAGATGACCTCGACCTCAGCGCCGGCGTCGGTGATGATGCCGGAGTAGAAGTCGATGTAGTCGACGCCCGTGAACGGGTGCACCGCCGCGCCGAATTTCTTGCGGAATTGTTCGAGCGTCAGAACATCGCTGTACGGGTCGACGCCCGCCTCGTCGAGCTTGTCCCAGTCGACAAGGCCGTTGCCCACCTCGTCAGAGGGGTAGGAGAGCAGCAGCACGATCTTCTTGCAGCCCATCGCCATGCCGCGCAGCAGCAGGGAGAAGCGGTTGCGGCTCAGGATTGGGAACGCGACGCCCACGGTGCCGCCGCCGGTCTTTTCGCGCACGTCTTTCGCGATCTGGTCGAGCGTTGCGTAGTTGCCCTGCGCACGCGCCACGACGGATTCCGTCACGGCGACGACGTCGCGGTCGCGCGGCTCGATGCCCGCTTCTTTCCACGCTTCCATCACGGAAGCGGCAGCGACCTCAGCAATGTTATCTCCCTCGCGGATGATGGGTGCGCGCACGCCGCGCACGACAGTTCCGATCGTTCTCATCTTGATCTCCTTTTTATTTTATAGTCAGCGCACAAGGCGCTCTTGCAAAGTCATACAGTCTGGTATTATAATCACGGTATAGGGATAAGTAAAGCATCGTTTTTTGATAATAAATATAAATCATTCTTATGGTTTAAGATCAGGAGGGTTTGCCAAATGGTCAAGCTGGAGCTTTACCGCGTCTTCCGCGAGGTCGCCGAGGCCGGGAATATTTCCCTGGCAGCGGAGAATCTCTACCTTTCGCAGTCCGCCGTCAGCCAGAGCGTCAAGCAGCTCGAGCAGCAGCTCGGCACGCGTCTTTTCCTGCGCTCGCCGCGCGGCGTCACGCTCACCGAGGACGGCCGCCTCTTATTTGAATATGTGCGCAGCGCCATGGGTCTTCTCGAGACCGGAGAAGATAAGCTCCAGCAGTCGCGCACGCTTCAGGCCGGCACGCTCGTCATCGGCGCGAGCGACACGGTGACAAGTCAATTCCTGCTGCCGCATCTCGACGCCTTCCACCGCCGCTATCCCAACATCCACATCCGCATCATCAGCGGCCGCAGCTATAAGGTGCTGGGGCTTCTCCGCGCCGGAAGGGTCGATATCGCCTTTGCGAGCGCCCCCGGCGACGCGGACGACTTAGAGCACATCCCCTGCTTTGAAACGCATTCCTGCTTTGTCGCCGCGCCGGACTACCCCTGCGACTTCACCCGCGCCTACACGACTGAGGAGATCGCCGCATTCCCGCTCATTCTTCTTGAAAAGAAGGCCTCCTCGCGCACTTACCTTGAAAAATACTTCCTCCAAAGCGGCGTCAGGCTCACGCCGGAGATCGAGCTCGGCGCGCGCAGCCTTCTTGTCGACCTGGCGAAGATTGGCTTCGGCGTTGCGGGCGTCACGCGCGAATTCGTCCAGGGCGAACTCGCCGCGGGCGAGATCCGCGAGCTTTCCACCGCTTTTTCCATCCCGCCGCGCACCGTCGACCTCTGCATGCTGCGCAACGTTTCGCCCAGCGCCGCAACCGAACGTTTTGCCCGCGATGTGCTTGAAAAATTACAGGGCAAATCCGTTTCCGTTTAAATTCTGCAAGGTTTCCGTCATTTTGCATATCGAGTCTGCATAATTTTTGTCATTTTCGCCAAGACGATTTTCTTGACAAGATTTTTGCGGCATGTTACCCTCTTTTTCGCTGCAACGAGCGAAGATACACGGTTTTCGGGATCTTTTTGAAACTGAAAGCGCTGGAAAACTCTGGAGAACTCATTCAGTTGGGTGTCGAAGGGGCAAGGCCTTTGCTAAAATTGTTAAGGCTGAATCTCTCAGGCAAAAGGGCGGAGAGCATCGGCACCATGCCGGTTTTTCCGTCCTCACTTTTTCTCTCTATTGTTTTTTAAGCTGTCGATCTTCTGTTGGATCGGCAGCTTTTTATTTTTTGCATTTTCGACTTTACAATATAAGGAGAGCATCATGGCTTCATCATTTGAGACCACCCTTTTCCCTATCGTTCAGACCATCAACGAATACCTCAGCAACTACGTTTTGGTCATCCTGCTGCTCGGCGTCGGCATCTGGTACACGATCAAAACGCGCTGCGTACAGGTCCGCTGCTTTAAGGAGGGCTGGAACCGCGTGTTCGGCAACATCACCCTCAACGGCAAGAAGGGCGGCGGCGGAATGAGCTCGTTTCAGGCGCTCGCCACTGCCATCGCCGCCCAGGTCGGCATCTCAGGACACCTCAACATCGGTTCCAAATCCACGCTGGGCGCTAAAACGGGAGTCATCTCGGACATTCCGGAAAACTCTACTTACTGGGGCATGCCGGCTTTCCCCTACAAGGACGCTACCCGCCAATATGCCGCCCTCAAAAAACTTCCGGCACTGATTAAGGAAGTCCGCGCGCTCAAAAAGGAGCTGGATTCTTCCGGCAAATAACGGGCACCATATCGCCGGAACGCTCTGCAGCCCCTCTCCGTGTTTCTGTTCCCGCCGCTTCAGGCCTGTCCTGTCCCCCAGCGGCGGTGCAGAAACCGTTCCAGAGGAGAAAACAGAATCTTGTCGGACAGCAGCCCAATCACCACAATCACGAACATGATGCCTACGACCTGGTTCATCGCGTTCAGTTCGCGGCCGAAATGCAGCAGCTGGCCCAATCCGAACCCGGTCAGGATGGGAACAAAAATTTCCGCAGCCATCAGGGAGCGCCAGGCAAAAGCCCATCCCTGCTTCATTCCGCTCACCACAAACGGGGCGGAAGCGGGAAGCGTCACATGAATCAGGCAATAAATGGGTCCTGCTCCCATGGTGCGCGCCGCACGGGCATAAATGGGCGGCACGTTCCGCATGCCGTTGGCCGTAGCCAGGATTACGGACCACAGCGTCCCCATAATCACCACGAACAGCATAGCCCCTTCCGTCTGGCCGAACCACAGGGTTGCCAACGGAACCCAGCACACGCTGGGCAGAGCCTGGAACCCCAGGGAAACCAGCCCCAGAGTATTCTGCATAAGCTGGAAACGGGAGCACAGCATGCCCAGGGGAATCCCCATCACCAGGCCGATTCCATACCCCATCACCAGCCTTTTCATGGTAATCCATGAAGCCTCCTCCAGAGACCCGTCCTGAAATGAAGAGCGCAGATACTCCCATACTTCCAGCGGAGAGGGAAACAAATAAGGCTTCCAGACCCTCAGGTCGCTCAAATGCTGCCATGCCCAGACCACGAGAATAAAAAACACGAGCGAACAGGCGTGCGCCCCCCACTTGGACCATTTGTTCCTGTTCATGCCGTGGCTCCTTTCAAATCACGGGTAATGCGGGCGGACAATTCCGCCAAATCACTGCTGTTGATATCCCTGGGATGAGGAAAATTCACGAAATATTCCTCACAGACGCGCCCCGGATGTGGAGTGAGCAACACCACACGATCCCCCAGGCACACGGCCTCGCGCATATTATGCGTAACGAAAACAATCGTCATGCCGCAGCGTAAATGAATCTCCTGAATATCCTGATAAAGCTGTTCGCGGGTCATGGCGTCCAGGGCGGCAAAAGGCTCGTCCATCAGCAAAATGCGGGGGCTGGTAGCCAGGGCGCGGGCAAGCGCCACGCGCTGCTTCATTCCGCCGGAAAGTTCATGAATATGAGCATGGGCACACTCTTTCAGCCCCACCAGTTCCAGATTCTTCTCCGCCATGGCAAGCCGGTCTCCCCGAGTCAGTCCGGGCACCAGCTTCAAGCCGAACATCACGTTCCCCAGCACATCCAGCCACGGAAACAGGGCGGACTCCTGGAACATCACAGTGCGGTCCCGTCCGGGTTCCGTCACAGGCTCCCCGTCCAGCTCCACCACCCCGGAAGAAGGAAACTCCAGCCCTGCAATGATATTCAGCAGGGAAGTCTTCCCGCAGCCGCTGGCCCCCACCAGGCACACGAACTCGCCTCCTCTGATATTCAAATTAATGCCCTCCAGAGCCACCACCTTTCCGCGCCTCCCGTCAAACACCTTGCTCACGCCGGCAATACGGAGCTTGCAGCCTCCGGGGCCGCAATGTTCTGCACCCGCAATCATCTTCCGCCCGCCTCCTTCGCCATGGTCAACTGCTCCTCCGCCGCCTCCGGCACCACCAGTCCGCCTACATCCGGAACTTCTTTCATAAATCCGGCCTGATGGGCGTCCTGCACAAACTGCCGGAGCTTGGGAATGGAAATCCTGTCCTTGATGACGATGCTTTTCCAGGCCTCCGCAATCAATGCCGGGTCTATTCTGGAATGCGTCAGCTCCTCCAGCTCCCTGACCACGATTGACTGGACCTCATCCGGATGCAGCCTTATCCATTCGTTCAGCTCCTCATGCGCCTGCACCAGGGCTTTCGCCACCTCCGGCTTTTCCCTGAGAAACTCCGCTCCACATACCAGCACGGTCGCGATGGACTCTTTCTCGTCCACCAGCACCCTGCCTCCCGCCGTCAGCACCAGGCGGCTCACCCAAGGTTCCACCGTCCACACGCCGTCCAGCTTGCCCTGCCGGAACAGGCTGAGCTGTTCGGGGTTGGGAGTTGGCAGAATAGTCACGTCCCCGCCGCGCTGCGTCACATGCAGGCCGCCGCGGGAAAACCAGGCGCGGGCGGAAACATCCTGCGTATTCCCCAGTTGGGGAGTAGCAATCACCTTGCTGCGGAAATCCGCAGGCTCCTTCAGCGTGGAATCCTTCGGAACCACCAGGGCGGCACCTCCTTCCACAGCTCCGGCAATCATCCTGATATCCTCCCCGCGGGAACGCACAAACGCATTGATGGCCGGACTGGGCCCCACATAAGCCAGTTCAATGGACCGGGCAAACACGGCTTCCATGGCGCTGGGGCCCGCATTGTACACGTACCAGTTGATCCTGACATCCTTTCCGGTAGCCTCCTTCAGCCGTTCTTCAAACCACCCCTTCCCCTGCCGGGAAAAATGATGCGCCACCAGGCCCTGCACATGTGTCACGTTGGGAAAATGACCGAAATTCAACTCTACGACATTGGGATCTTCCTTCTCCTTCTTTCCGCAGGAAACAGCCAGCAGGCAAAAAAACAGGGCCGGTAAAATCGTCAGGAATCTGGAACGGGACATAAGCAAAAAGAATGGAATACTGAGGCACAGCCGTTTTTCCGCGGCCTTTCAGGCACCGACTAGCAGAAGAAGCCGCCCGAGGCAAGAAGCCGAAGGCAACAACTTTGTCACAATGTGGACAGCAAAAATGCCCGTTTTGTTGAAAAACAATCCCGATCCCGGATCTGAACCGGGCTTTATTGACAAACCTGCACGTTCCCGTTACAAAAGCACCATTCCCAACCCGCCATGCAATCCTCCCCCGACCAGCCCTCATCCGGAGCATGGCTGGGCCTTCCTCCGGATGAAGAACGCCCGGTAAGCCGGAGCGTCAGGTACCGTTGCATATTTCTAATGCTCCTGTATTGGTCCGTTCTTTCCGCCATTCCCCAAGGCGCGGACCGCCTTGCAGAGATAGGAACAAATCTCCCTCTCTGGATGGGAGCCCTGGAACTGACTCCCTTCCTGCTGGTGCCGGCCTTCCTGTTCCTGGCGGTGCGAACAGGAGCCCAATGGAGAGCCTTGATGATAACCGTATATGCGGGACTGTTCCTGAACCTGCTGATGAACATGGCGCTTCCCTCAGGCGCCATGTGGGGCGACCTTCCCGCAGCCGGCCCCTACGGTACGCTTGTCTGGCCCGG
>OWKP01002266.1_pt1 | contig 10387 bp, 6 predicted proteins | sample 1732991 | NCBI WGS metagenome assembly OWKP01 (sample SAMN05065777, study PRJEB22554) | human gut metagenome | biome: ENVO:2100002; feature: ENVO:00000062; material: ENVO:00002003 | host: Homo sapiens | place: USA
CAGATGTGTATAAGAGACAGGGTAATACATGAAGCAGGGCTTTTCGCCATCCTTTCCGTTTGTTGGTAATGTACGAGGGGTCCTCCTCAATTGTCAATGGCAACACCCACTCTTTCGAAAGGTTCATTTCTGAAAACTTAAACTTGATAGGGAATAGTTCCTTTCTTGAACCTGCCGGAATATGGCAGGTGGCGGAAGGAAATTCGTAATTCTCCTGTGGTAGTAAGTTATACCATAAGTCTTTTCTGAGTTCGTGAAAGTTGGCTTCGTTCATGGCGTTCAACGTATCCGGGTCTACGGCAATCCGTACATCGAGATCCTTATCCAATGGAGTAGAACCACTGACTAGCACCGGAAGGTTGTAGATAACCTCACCATTAGGCTTGTAGCGGACGTAGATACTTGAAACCTCTCCATCATTAATTGGAGCTTTTAGTGAGACCATGTGAACATAAAGTTCGTCTTTCCATTCGTCATTGCATGCACTGAACGAAAGCAATGCGATAAACAATGTGGCTATATAAATATGTCTTTTTTTCATTCTTATTGTATATTTTAGATTAATCAAAAGTTTCCCATCCCGGCGCCTGTGTCATTTTGCGGTTTCTTTTTAATTCATTTTGTGGCATAGGCCAAAAGTACATCTTACGTGAGAAGTTTGCTTGTAGATTTTCTACTCGTATACGTTCATAAAAGCGTTCTTTTTTGCTTTCAGTCATCAGTACGTTGTAACCATAGATTTGTTCGGACTCTTCTACCGGAGCAAGCTTCCAGCGACGCAGGTCGTAGTAACGTTGATTCTCACCCATGAATTCTACCTGACGTTCATGTATTAGTTTCTTACGGAACAATGTTTGGTCATTATATGTCTCCTCGTTGTAATCAGGAACTCCAGCACGCATCCTGACAGGCAAGACAGCTTTGCGGATTTCTTCTGTATTTCGCGAAACTGTAATTGGTTCTCCTTCCCAAGTTGTTACTTCGTAGCTACTACTCGGAGTCAATTCGTTTAGGGCTTCCGCATACATCAGCAGGATGTCGGTATAGCGAAGTGGTATGTCTACTTTATCATAGATTCTTCCGTTGTTCGTGTTGCAGTCGTTAGGGCTGACAAATTTCATGACACCTATTCCTGTAGGAATCCAGTAGTCGGAACTGTTTTTTCTTCCGTTATCGCTACCTCTGTAGTACCATACCTGTTGGTTGCGTCTATCTCCATCTTGCGCACTTGCCAATGCCCAAAAAGCACCGTTGAATGCTACGCTGGCATAGAAACGCGGTTCGCGGTTCGCATATTCTTTCCATACTCTCGGACGTATCTGCGGGTAAAGTCCGCGGTTGTATTCATCTTCCGAGACGAAACGTTTGTCTACTTCGCAAGTGTCTAGGAATGTTTCTAGATTGAAGCTACTTCCGTCTGCCATATCATAGGCATCACACTGTTTGATTGTCAGTCCGTGGCGGTTTCTTCCTCCGGCATTTGTGGGTAAATGATCGAGAACAAGATCTCTGACTTGATCATTTAATGCATTGTTTCCTCGTGTAAATATCAATTCCGGATTTTCGGTAGCATACAAGTCTCCATTGAAAATAGAGCGATAAGAGGCGAACGGGTCAATGTCAGCCCATCCTTCCGGGAAATCTTTGTTGGAGTATACCGAGTGATAGGGAGGTCTTACGGTTGCCGGATAAGCGTTATCTCCTTTAGATTGATAGGGAGCGGTGTATAGCTTGTATACACCGGTTGCGTTGGCTAGGTCAATGACATCTTTAGCCGCTGCCGCTGCTCTAGCCCACTTGCTTTCGTCATACGTCTGAGACATTAGCATGCGTCCTTGCCAATCAGTAAAATCAGAGAACTTATCGGAGTCACCGGGACGTGGGTTATTTATCGGACTTGCTGTATATAGAAGTACCTTTGCGCGTACCGCCAAGGCAGCTCCTTTCGTACTGCGATTGACATTCTGTCTGTCTCGTTTCTCAGGCAGTGATCGGGCCGCCAGTGCCATTTCCTCACTGATGTAGTTCACTACTTCATCGTAGCTACTGCGTGGATAGGACATGTCCATATAATCTTCATCAATACTGATTGTCTCTTCAGGAATTAGAGGAACTGGTCCGTATTTTCTTAGTAATAACCAATAAAAATAGCTTCTTAAAAAGCGGGCCTGTGCTTTATAGTCTGCAATTTCTACTTCTGACAGTTCTTCATTAATATCTATATTGTTGATTAAGATAGAAGCCTGGCGAATACCTTCGTAGCAACGGATGTATGAATTGTTTGTCCAGGTATTGTCATATTGTCCGAATTTGAAAGCATTGTAAGTTACGGCTCCGTCACTTTCATTAAAAATCATATCGTCTGCAAAATTAGTTGTGGAATAGCCGATACGTGTGATTTCTAAATTTGTTTCTAACAGACAGTTGTAGCATTTGGCCAGCCATTGTTCCGTAAAATTCTTGCTCTTGAAAATTTTCTCTTCACTTTGACGATCTTTAAAAAAACGTTCCACGCTCAAATAGTCTGAACAAGAAGAAATACCCAGCCCAATGACTAAAATGGCTACTGCGGATAATATATGTTTTTTCATCTGTTTTTGAATTAAATGTTAATTGTAAGTCCTAAGGTATATGATCTTGATAATGGATAAGCCTGACCGTTGGTGCTGCCCAGTTCCGGATCCCATAACTTAAAATTGGAGAATGTTATCAAGTTAGTTCCCATGAAGTATAAACGAACGTTGTTCAAGTGGATCTTATTGATAAGACTCTTCGGAATATTATATCCGATTTCTAGGTTTTTCAAGCGCAGATAAGAACCATTGCGAAGCCAATATGTAGACGGACGGTAGTTGTTACTATTGCCTCCATAGCTTAAACGCGGGTATTCTGCGTTCGGGTTTTCATTTTCACCTAATATCCAGCGGTTGGAGTTCGCCATGTCGGTGAGAATATTTCCCCAATCACCATTCTTGAAAGGATATACAGTAGGACCTTCGATACAGAAAGTTGATTTGCCTGCACCTTGGAAGAGGATGTTGATGTCAAATCCTTTCCATTCTGCGGAAAGACCGAAACCATAAATAAGATTTGGGCGATTGGTTGCACCGATAGGAACTTCGTCATTTTCATCTATCTTTCCGTCTCCGTTGACATCCGCATACTTGATATCACCTGGCATTACGTCGCCCCAGCTCTGTTTCGGACTGTCACGAATGTCATCATAATCTTTGAATAATCCTAGTGAAATAAGTCCGCGGGTTTGGTTAACACGGAAACCTTGTTGGCTTTTATAAGGGTAATTACTGAATTCTTCGTCATATTTCAGGATTTCACTCTTACTGTATGTAAAGTTACCTCGCAGTGTCAGATTCACATCTCCAATACGTTGTTTATATCCCACATTACCGTCGAATCCTTTGGAAACTACCGAGCCAATATTGGTAGATAACTTCATGCCTGTTCCTGTACCGTACATACCAACGGAGAGAGGGATATAGTTACGCTCTTGGTAAATACCGTCACGTTGTTCGTGAAAGTAGTCAATTGTACCGGTCAGCTTGTCATTGAACAATGCGAAGTCGATACCTATGTCATGCTTGGTTGCTATTTCCCAAGTGACAGCATTAGTTGCATAGTAAGTATAGGTCAATCCGTCGAACTGATAGCTTTGTCCTAGGTCTGCATAGTTGTAATTGTTGCTTGCTCCGAAAGTAGACAAGTAGGGAAAGCGTCTATCCATATTGTCATTACCTACTTTTCCGTAAGAATAACGTACTTTAAACATATTGATCCACGGTGATTTTTCTTTAATGAAAGACTCTTCTGCCATGTTCCAGGCTACAGAGTAAGCGGGGAAGAAACCGAACTGATGACCTGTTGCAAAGTTCTCGGATCCATTGTAACCAAAGTTAAAGTCAACGAAGTAACGGTACTTCCAACCATAGGTGAAACGTCCGGAAAGTCCTTGATGACGTCTGTCAATACCTTGCATAATGTCATCTTCCTTTTTTACAGAGGCATTGATTGTCTTATCTTGTGTATATTTCATTACGGCTCCCACCATGTGATTACCAAAGGTACGGTCGTAGTGCAACTCTGCTTCTAAATATTCTTTTCGTTCACCGGTTGAGTTAGCTTCTTGTGACATCAATTGTTCATCTCTGACTTTTCTCATCACAAGACTACCATCAGAAGCGCGGTTCTGTTCCGCTCTCCATAATTCTGGTATTTTTTTACGGTTGATCCACTGATAATTGTTAGTGTCGAATCCATAGCGTCCGATGAATTTTAGACCTTTGGTGATAAAACTGAAATCTTGTTCGAGAGTGATATTGGTCTGCAATTTATTATTCCATGTTTCTTGATAGCCGGTTTGTGTAGCAATGGTCCAAGGATTGATTTGTTCATCGTCCGAACCGAAAGCGGGCGTATATCCATTGGAATACATGATTGGTACTGAGACCGGGTTATAATTCATAGCAGAAGCCCAGATATTGCTTGACATACCCGGTTCGTTCTTTTTGTCTAATGAACCGGATACACCGACTTTTAGCAGTGTGGTTTTGGTGATATCCATATCCACGTTCAGACGGTAGTTCCAACGGCGATAGTTGGCGTTGGTATTATAGTCTTTTAGCCCTTTGTCTACTTTATACATACCACCTTCATCTACATAGCTTGCAGATACATAATAGCGTGCCAATGAACCACCGCCGTTCATGTTGATAGTGGCACGATAAGTAGGTGCTCCTTTTTTCAGGAGTACATCCATCCAGTCTACATTGGGATATAAGTCCTGGTCCAGTCCGTTACGGAGTATATACAATTTGTCTTCAGGGAAGAAAGGTTCTTGGTTACGAGTAGTACGTGCTTCATTCATCATTGAAGCATATGTATATCCGTCAATGAGGTCTGGGGTTATGGTACGTGTGTTGTAGGTTGTTTCTACTTTTGCATCGATTTGTACTTTTCCTCCTTTACCACGTTTAGTTGTTATTAATACTACACCATTGGCGCCACGCGAACCGTAGATTGCTGTGGCAGAAGCATCTTTGAGTACAGTGAAGGATTCTATATCCTCAATATTGAGTTCATTCATACTGCGTTCAAATCCGTCGACTAAAATCAAGGCACTTGAACCTGCTCCGAATGTCGAGATACCGCGAATCCAGAATTCGGAAATATTATTTCCGGGCTGTCCGGAAGTTTGGCGAGCCATTACACCTGCTATGTTACCTGCCAAAGCATTAGTAATGCTTGATGTGGAAGTCTTCAGTGTATTTATATCCACATTGGTAACGGCACCGGTCATCGTTATTTTCTTCTGTGCACCAGTACCTGTTACCACTACTTCATCCAAAGCAGTGGCAGTGGCTTCTTTCATTATGACCTTGATTGTTCTTTGTTCTTTTATCAGGACTTCCTGTTTTTCGAAACCGATGAAAGAGAAAACGAGTCTGTGGTAGGGTTCCATCTTGATTTTGAACTTGCCGTCTATGTCGGTGATGGCACCTAATCCCGGGATGTCTTTGATGATTACGTTGACACCAATTAATGGTTCTTTGGACTCGTCTGTCACGAGACCTTCAACCTCTATTCTGTTTGTTTGTACCTCTACCGAACTGTTTTGAGCATACACGCTGCATGTGCAACAGAACAGGAGGAGCAAGTTAAAAATATATTTTTTCATTCGGAATGTGTTTTTATAGTTATTCTATAGAAATGGTACGGATGCTGTGATTTTCTCTATCGGCGATGTAGAAAGTCTGTGTTTCTTCATCGTAAGCGATGCCGCATGGATTATCAAAGCGTGCTTCCGTTTTTAATTCTCCGTCAATATTGCCAGATACCTTGTTGTCAGAAGAGACACTGCCTCTTCCTGCAAAAAGAGATACGTTACCGTCGGGAGTAATTTTAAAGATGCAATGGTTTCCTCTGTCGCATATATAATAATCATAAATGTTTCCGTCCGGACGAGGATTTTTTATGTATTCTTCATTCTTCACAAATGTGCCTTGGTAAGGTTCCTGAAAACGGGCACTCGGACCGGGCGAGGGACTGTACCCGGCTTCTCCTTCTCTACCGGCAAATGTGGTTGGCTTCTGAAATTCATTGGTTACTTTATTATATTGGGATACCAAAATACAGTTACGGCCTGTGATATACATAAATCTTCCATCCGGATGGATACACATAAAAGTACCGGAATCACTATTTTCGTATACACCAAATAATTCTACTCCTTTTTTGCCACCGGTCGTAGGATCGTGAACAGCTTTTTGAAGTCCTCCTTTCCAATAGGTGTTGTAGTAAAGTGATTTATTTAGGGCGCAGTAAACATTGTTATATCCTGTGCGGTCATAAACATAGGGGTGGGCTTTTCTGAATTCTTCAGATCGCAGAATGTAAGCAATTTCACGGTTGTCTTTACTGCTGCTTCCATGGTCATCTGATACGAAAAGCGTGTCTCCGGTTGTATCGAAAGACATGAATTGCATATTCCTAAATCCTCCCTGGCCATTAGTAAGAAGAGTTGAGACTTCTTTTGCTTCCAGATTGATTCGACGTATAGGACCGCCTTGACCATTAATAATTAAGCATTTCTCAATACCAAATGTGTCCATTAATAGCCATTGAGGATTTCCGAATCTTGCTTTTTCAAAGTTTCCGTCTACGTCAGATGAATTTCCATTTTCGTCTTCGCTACCAACAAGAGTACTCACTGAAGGCTGTAGAGTATAATTGAACTTCTTTTCAAATTCATATTCTATAGGAGAGGTTTTTCCGTCGGCACTTTCGATTTTTATTTTAATATTACCATCGAAAGCTTTCGGCGGGACTATACAGTAAATTTCGGTGTTGGTGCAGCCGATAGTTGTCGTGTATTGTCCACCTATTGTGATGTGGATTTTTGAGGGATCAGTTCCAAAATTATCTCCATAAATATGGATTTGAGTACGAAGACTCCCATGATCGGGGGTAAAGTCTGAGAAAACAACCGGTTTAGACGGGTCGTATCCATTGGAACCAATTTTGTCGTCCTGACAGCCGATAAGGCATACGCTCAGAATCAACACCAGTGCCTTATACCAATAGAGGCATCTTTTTTCATGTGTTTTTCTTTTCATATAGTTTTTTTAATTAAGAGTAAAATATTAATATTTTTTATTTTAGAACTCATATAATGAGGAGAGCGTTAGTTTATAAGTTCACCTCGATACCTTCCACAAGATTGCCACTAGCTTGGCAAACGCCTTGGTCTGTGATAACTTTGACAATAGCCATATCTTTGTTTTCTGTTTTAAATTTGCCTTTTTCGCTAGTCAACTTTACTATAACTTTGTCGCCTTGTTTTTCGGCTTTGAAGGTTTGTTGGCTGTAATCTCCCTTCTTGAATGCCCAGCCATCTCCTGCATCCCAGTACATTGATCCATCGGCTTTTCCTTGTTCATCCAGACAAACCAATAATGTGAGCGGATCTAATGAGTTTTCTGTGGTATTTTGAATGATCTTTCCGGTAGGAATAATCGAACCGCCACGTATCTTCATCTTTGCTTGATATTTATCACAGTTGTCACCTTTAACTAGTGATAGTTCTTTCCAAATGCCTTTCGGCAGTGCAGGCTGCTTAGCGTATACCGGAATAATAAGCAGGTTGTTACCAATCAGGAATGCTTCTTCTTCGGCACGCAACGACAAGTCTTTAGGGTCGGCGAAAAAAACAGGTCGCATGATGGGCATACCATTTGTTGAGGCTTCGTGCAGCAGAGTATAATAATAGGGGAGAAGGATGTATCGACGTTCTAATGCTATTCGTGCGGCATTTTCTACTTCTTGCCCAAATGCCCATGGCTCCTTGTTGTTTGTTCCTGCACAAGCGTGACCACGTGAGAATGGATAGAAAGCACCTACACCAATCCAGTTGCCGAATAAATCGGCATCAGCATTAAATAGAAAGCCACCGATATCCGAACCGCTGAATGGTTGGCCGGATAATCCCAAAGTTAAAGACATGGGTATTGACATTTTCAGATGGTCCCACCAGGAGCCATTATCACCGGTCCAAGTGGCTGCATAGCGCTGACCACCTAAGAAATTAGAACGAGTAAGAATAAACGGTCGCCTTTCGGGGCGGGTTTCCAGTATGCCTTCTCTGGATGCTTTAACCATTAGAAAACCATAAACATTATGATATTGTAGATGTGTTCCTGCAGGCAATTTACCTCCTCCGCGGTGGAGATTATCTTCCGGCATTGTTTTGTTGGGAGTGTCATTGATTTGTGGCTCATTTACATCGTTCCAAACACCGTCTACTCCTTGTGCCATGAAATCTTTATATAAGTTCCTCCACCATTTATTTACTTTAGGGCATGTGAAGTCTGGGAACGCTGCCGCTCCTGGCCAGGCATCACCATGAAAGTTCTTTCCGTCTGCAGTTTTTACCCAAACGTCATTTTCAGTTCCTGATTTATAAACGAAGTAGTTGGGGTCAACTTTTGCTCCAGGATCAATCATCCATGCAGAATGGAAGCCGCGTATATGTAAATCGCGATTAACAGCCTTAGGATTGGGAAAACTTTGTGGGTTAAATGTGAAAATACGATATCCATCCATGTAGTCAATGTCCATCCAGATAACATCGCATGGTATTCTTTTATGTCTGAAAGTGTCTGCAATCTCAATTACGCGACTGTCTGGTGAATAAGAGAAGCGACTTTGTTGATAACCTAATGCCCAGCGGGGAATCATCGGCATAGTGCCTGTTAGTTCCGATAGTCCGCGAACTACAGCTTGTGGAGATTCTCTGTCAATAATAAACACCCGAAAAGGTTCTCCCTCACTTCTTAGTTCAATTTTCTCATTTGTACTACTTAATTCAGCTTTCCATGTGGTATCGAATAAAATACCGAAAGCTGTTCCGTCTTTTCTAACTCCCATCATCCAAGGATGTGATTGATATAGGCGTGTACCATTATCTACACCGTAGGCACCGGAATCTGTATTCCAGAGCTTGATTGTTTTACCATTTCTTAGAAGAGAACCGGTTACTTCACCACCTCCGTAGATACTTGTGCCTTCCGGTATTGTAAGTGATGCATTAGCTTTACCATCTGTGAGGGAGAATTCGGGAATAAGTATCCAATCGGCAGGGAGTATGCCTCTCTCACGTGGTTCTTTTTCAATTGCGAACGAAGGTACTTTCTTTGCGTCAAAACCTTCTGGGATAAACTTGGCAATGCCGTCTCCAACCAATACGCTTTGTTTGATGGATACTTTCTGTGTTGCTGCGTCTGCCAATAGAGGCAAAGCAGTGAGCAAATATATTGCTACTGTTTTAATAAGGGTATATTTCATGTTTTAATAATTTTAGTTGTCATTCTTTCTAGAAAAATTATTGGATAGTGGCAAGGCGGGCGTACATTTCTATCATGGCAGCTTGTGTTAACAACCATTTTTTGTCATCTTTGCTTTTGCCGCTTAAATCTGTATTAAATAATCCTTTATCATCCCGGGCGTACATCCAAGCATGGTTTAAACTTTTATCGAAAGCGTTGATATATGTTTTATTCTTATCTATATGATAGAGTTCGATAAAGCCTCTTAACATTACCGCAGTAAACCAGATATCTCCTTGCTTTAGCATTTTAAAGCTTTCTCCTGTAGTTGTTGTAAAGTCTGTGAAAAAATAGTTATAGCATTCTTTAGCTATATTTTGTGCATCTTTCAGGTAGAGAGGATTTCTTGTCAGTTGATAGAGCAGGGCGGCTGATTGCATCATTTGCCCGCTGTTATAGGCGTATTTGGCTTTTCCTATCTTTCTGTCAAGACCGATATTGTCAAAATAGAGGTAATCAGTGGAGTCTTGTAGATTCTTTTGCGTCCATTCATATAATTCTTTTCCTTGTCTGAAGTAGATGCTGTCATTAGTTGCTTTAAATAGTTTAAGGGCGAGTACAGAGCCAGGAGCATTTGAACAAGTATTTTTAGACTCTTTCTTTTGCTCACACCAGTAAATGCCTCCTCCCAACAGGCTATCAGTACCACTTTCTATAAATTTCCATATTAATTGTGCTTTATCCAGATATCTTTTCTCTTGTGTTATTTGGTAGATGTCGGTGAAGTCAATGCCTAACCATACATTGTCGTCATAAAAACGATCGGATGTCGGTGCTGTTTGTATGTACGATGAGTAAGCGTTAGGAGTTCTTTGGATATCGAAATATTCTTCCAGACCAGGTAATACCCGTTTATCTAATAATTTCTGGTATTTCTTGTCATGAGTCGCTTCGAATAGTGCATTTACTGCAGAGAAAGTACCCGAATATGGCCATAAATAGGCTGTCTCTTATACACATCTCCGAGCCCACGAGACATGCGCAGATCT
>OWKP01002269.1_pt1 | contig 10378 bp, 7 predicted proteins | sample 1732991 | NCBI WGS metagenome assembly OWKP01 (sample SAMN05065777, study PRJEB22554) | human gut metagenome | biome: ENVO:2100002; feature: ENVO:00000062; material: ENVO:00002003 | host: Homo sapiens | place: USA
CTGCAGAACAGGCCAATACGGCTCTTGCAAATGGTGAAATCTCACAGCAGCAGTATGATGCTTTGCAGCGTGAGATTATTGAAACCGAAAACGAACTGAAACGCCTGACCACAGAAGCAAACAATTCTCACACCGCTTTGGAAAAGATGGGTGTTCTGGGTGAAACGCTGCAGTCCGCCGGGGACAAAATTTCCGGTGTGGGACAAAAGCTGCTGCCCGTCACTGCCGGTGTCACGGCTCTGGGAACCATTGCCGTGAAAACTGGTGCGGATTTCGATTCCGCCATGTCAAAGGTGGCAGCGGTGTCCGGTGCGACTGGTTCAGAGATGGACGCTCTCCGGGAAAAAGCCCGTGAAATGGGCAGCAAAACAAAATTCTCTGCAAGTGAGGCTGCGGATGCTATGAACTACATGGCAATGGCAGGCTGGAAAACCAATGATATGCTCAGCGGTATCGAAGGTATCATGAATCTTGCCGCCGCTTCTGGGGAAGACTTGGCATCTACTTCGGACATTGTCACGGATGCTTTGACCGCTTTCGGTTTGTCTGCCTCGGACAGCGGACACTTTGCAGATATTCTGGCTGCCGCATCAAGCAATGCCAATACCAACGTCAGCATGATGGGTGAAACTTTCAAGTATGCTGCTCCGGTACTGGGTTCTTTGGGATATTCTGCTGAAGACTCTGCCATTGCCATCGGACTAATGGCAAACGCCGGTATCAAATCCTCGCAGGCTGGTACAGCACTGCGTGCTGCCATCACCAATCTGGCAAAGCCGACAGATACGGTAGCATCTGCCATGGAACAGTACGGCATTTCTCTGACAGATAGTTCTGGCAAGATGTACTCTTTACGGGAACTCATGGAACAACTCCGACAGAAATTGGGCAGATTGTCTGAGGCAGAACAGGCACAGGCTGCTGCCTCGCTGTTTGGCAAAGAGGCCATGTCCGGTATGCTGGCGATCATCAACGGTTCCCCGGCGGATTTTGAAAAGCTGTCCAATGCTATTGACACTTGCTCGGATACAGTAGACGGCTACAATGGCACAACTGAAAAAATGGCAGCGGTCATGCAGGATAACCTTGCCGGACAAGTGACCATTTTGAAATCTCAGCTGGAAGAATTGGCGATCAGTTTTAGCGATATTCTGATGCCCACCATTCGCTCTATTGTTTCTCGTATTCAGGAACTGGTGGACAAGCTGAATCAATTGGATCCGCAGACAAAAGAAACCATTGCGAAAATTGCACTGGTGGCTGCTGCTCTGGGTCCGATGCTGGTGGTGCTTGGAAAGACCATCTCCAGTGTGGGAACCGTCTTTTCCGCAGTGTCCAAACTGCCTGCCCTTTTCTCGGCTGTGCAAGGTGGCATTGGAGCTATTACCGGAGCGTTGGGTGTGTCATTAGGTCCGCTGCTTGCCATCATCGCAGCTGTTGCCGCTTTGGTGGCTGCCTTTGTGCATCTCTGGAAAACCAATGACGAATTCAAAAGCAACATCATCGCTATCTGGGAACAGATCAAAAGCACCTTTACTGGATTGACACAGGGCATCACTGACCGGCTAAATGCTCTGGGATTCGACTTTGAGAGTTTCACCGATGTGCTGAAAGCGGCGTGGGACGGGCTGTGCAATCTGCTGGCTCCTATTTTTGAAGGCGTTTTTCAGAATATCTCCAACATCTTTTCAGAGTTTACTGGCGTTCTTCTGGGGCTGCTGGATGTTCTGATTGGTCTATTTACCGGCGACTGGGAGCAGTGCTGGGACGGTATCAAGGGTATTTTTACTTCTATCTGGGACTTCATTGTCAACACATTCCGCAATATCATGAATACCCTGAAAGGCGTTGCAGATGTGGTGCTGGGGTGGTTCGGAACAAGCTGGAATGAAGTCTGGACTTCCATCAAAACATTTTTTGTGGACACATGGGACAGCATCGCTTCCTTCTTCACGGGAATCGTTACCGGAATCCGGGACTTTTTCGTCAACACTTGGACATCCATTTCCAATACCTTCACCACCATTGTCACTGCCATTCAGACGGTGGCAACAACTGTATTTACGGCAATTCGGGACTTCTTCACCACCATTTTTACGGCAATCTACAACTTTTTTAGCACGATTTTCAATGCCATTTACAACGTGGTTTCTACGGTTTTTCAGGCAATTTATAACGTCATTACGACCGTTTGGAATGCCATTTACACCACCTTAGAACCGCTGATCACGGCATTTGGTTATCTGTTTCAAACGATTTTTGAAGCCATCCAAATCATTGTGGGCAGAGTGATGGACTGGATCTCGGAGAAGATCAGTGCCATTTGGAATGCAATCGTGGCATTTTTAACGCCGATTTTAGAAGGTATCCGAACGACATTTGAAACCATCTGGAATGCCATTTCTACTACAATTTCCACGGTCTTGACGGCAATTCAAGATGTGGTGACTACGGTTTGGAATGCGGTGTCTGGTTTCATTTCGTCTGTCCTGTCAGCGATCTGGAATGTAGTTTCTTCCATCTGGAACAGCATCTCCGGCACGATTTCCAGTGTGATGAATGCCATTTTTTCTGTGGTATCCTCTATCTGGAATCAAATTTCTTCTGCGGTTTCCAATGTTCTGAACGCCATCCGGTCAGTAGTATCTAACATCTGGAACAGCATCAAGAGCACCATTTCCAACGTGATGCAGAGCATTTCTTCTACGGTGTCCAGCATCTGGGACAACATTCGTTCTGCGGTTTCCGACAAAATCAGCGGCATCAAATCCACCATTCAGAATGGATTCGATGCCGCTGTGGGATATATCAAGGGATTGGCTTCGGATGCCTGGAACTGGGGACGGGATATCATTCAGGGAATCATTGACGGCATTCAGAGTGCCATTGGCTGGCTGGCGGACTGCGTCACCAATGTTGCCGATACCATTCGGGATTTCCTGCACTTCTCCGTGCCGGATAAAGGGCCGCTGACAGATTACGAGAGTTGGATGCCGGACTTTATGAAAGGACTGGCAAAGGGCATCGACAAGAGCAAGAAGTATGTGGAGAAAGCCGTGGGCGGTGTGGCGAAAGCCATGCAGCTGACCATGGATTCTGATTTGAATTACAGCTTGCATGGGATTTCCGGAGCAATGCTGCCAGATAGTTCCGGTGGGACGGTGAACAATTATTACAACACGGACAACCGGAAAACGGTGAATCAGACGAATCAATCGCCGAAGGCACTGTCACGGTTGGAGATTTATCGGTTGACACGGAATGCGTTGAATGTGTAATGGGGGTGTGTAATGTATTTTTCTCTGGTTTTAGAAAATGAAAACGGTGAACAATTAGATATGACCGCCACCGCCAATCAATACATGACCTCCAAAATCGAAGGTCTGAATCCGCCTGCCGGAACGATTTCCACATCTTCCTATGCAGGTATGAACGGCAGTTACCTCAACAATGCCTTCATCGAAAAGCGAAACGTGGTCATTTCCTTTGCCATGCGTGGCATTGGGATCGAGAAACGGCGGCATCAGCTGTATCATGTGGTCAAGCCGTCCCGATACATCAAGATCTGGTACAAGACGGCGAACATCGATGTCTATGCCGAAGGGTATGTAGGAACCTGCGAGGTGTCAAATTTCGAGCAGCAGATCAGCGGACAGATCTCCATTCTCTGCCCGGATATTTACTGGTACAGCCGGGATATCTTCTACGCTTATTACAGCGGCGTGATCGGAGCATTTCACTTTCCCTTTCCGGAGAGCGATGCTCCGTTTCCTTTGGGTGTGTACTCCAACAGTAATCTGTTCTCTATCACCAATGATGGCGATGAAACCGGATTCACGCTGCGAATCGAGGCATTGCCCAGCGACATTCCACAGGAAGTGGTGGCAGTGACACCGACCATCTACAACGAAAACGGCGAGTATCTGCAAATCAAAGGCGATATTCTGACCGGCGATGTCATTACGGTTACCACGAAAACCGGAAACAAGACCGTCACGCTGACACGCAATGGCGTAGACAGCAATATCCTGAACCGGCTGGTTTCCGGTTCGACTTGGCTGACCTTGAAGGAAGGCACAAATATCTTTCGGGTCGAGGCAGTTCGTGGTGTGAAAAAACTGCGTGTAACTTTGATGCACCGCAATTCTTATCTGGGAGTGTGAGAAATGCAGTTGGAAATTTACAGCTTGATAGCTTTGAAAGATCAGATTTCTGTGTCACTGGAAGCTATCTGCGACAGTTATTCTTCGCTCTTATGGGATATTGAATTTTACCAGTGCGGCTGTTTTGAGGTGTATATCGCTGCCAGTCCGCAGAATGTATCCATCTTTCAGCGTGGCAGAATTGTGGCAAGGAGCGATGATGCACAGCACTTCGGCATCATTGAATCTCTGCAATTGGAGACGGATGCCGAAAAGGGCGATTACCTGACGGTCACCGGACGGTTTCTTGCCAGCCTGCTGGAACGAAGAATCATCTATCCCACCATCACCGCAAACGGCAGCTATGAGGACATTGTCCGCAAAGTGCTGTCCCGCAATGCAATCTCTGCCGGAATCCGCAATCTGCCCGGTTTTTCCATGGGGACGGTTTCCGGCGACTGCTGGCAGAAAACCGCACGAATGCAGGTCAGCTATGACAACATTTTAGAATGGCTGTACGGTCTATGCGAAACTATCGGTGGTTCGGCAAATGTGCGGCTGGATGGAAATGCACTGAAATGCGACCTGTTTTCCGGAACAGACCGCAGTTTGTTGCAGGATGAAAACCCCCACATCGTATTCTCCGATGCGTACAACAATCTGCTGTCGTTCTCCTATGCAGCAGACGATGCCGTGCAGAAAAACTTCGCCTATGTGATGGGCTGTGGCGAGGGCAGTGCCAGAAAACGCACGACCTTCTGTTCCAGTGCAGAGCCGACCTATCTTGACCGCTATGAGGTGTATGTAGACGAGCGAAACACGGCACAGGAAGAAGATGTGACGGATGCGGAATATCTGGAAATTTTGAAAAGCAGCGGTGCAGAACATCTGGTGCAGCCAAAAACGGCATCAGAATCTGCCATCGCTGCTTTTTCCACCCAGTATCAGTACAATAAGGATTACTTTGTGGGCGACTATGTGACTGTGGAACAGAAACGCTTTGGTTTGATTCAACCCAGAATCCAGCTAATCGGCATGGTGGAGAGTTTCGACCAGAACGGCAGAAGTCTGACACCGACGTTTAAAGAAACGGAGTGAGCATATGGCATTTTCCTATGGATTTTTTAACGCACAAAACCTTGACCGGGTGTATACCGCAGAGGATTTCACGGCATATTTGTCCAGTTTAATTTGCAATGGGATTCTGGATACTTACCGGCAGTGTTTTGCACCAACAGTCAAAAATTTGTCCGTTACATTCGGCACGGGTAAGGCGTGGATCGATGGACATTACTTTATCAGTGATACCCTGCATACCATCGACCTTTCTTCTTATGTAGATGAATCTCTGAATCGTTATGTAGCAATCGGGATCTATTGTGATCGTTCTACTCGTACCTGTGGGATTCGTATTCTGGCAGGTACAGCAGCCACCAGTCCAAACATTCCCGCCTTTACCAACAACAATGTGACGACTTATCTGACTTTAGCAGTTGTAAGACTTCGTGCCGGAACGACAAGCATTCTGGATTCCGATCTGACAGACTGCCGTGCGGACGAGAGCAAATGCGGTTACTGCAAGTGTATTCTTGGTAAGTGCAGAGTGACGGAAATGCTTGCCGAAATGGCAAAGACAAATGCCACACTGGACGAACTGCAAAAGCGGCTGGATGCGATGAACAGTCAGATTTCTGAACTGCAGACCAAGGTAGATGACTTGACGGCAGGCGAAATCCTAGCAACCGGACAGTGCGGTGAAAACATCTACTATGTTCTCTATGACAACGGCAAACTGCTGCTGCGTGGAACGGGTGCAACATACGACTATACTTCTCATGATTCTGTGTTTTATCAAAACGATCAGATCAAGGAGATTGTGCTCAGCAATGGCATTACTGGTCTGGGTGACCGTTTGTTTTATCATTGTGCCAATGCGAAAACGGTATCGCTGCCGGCTACACTGACCAGCATTGGTGATTCCGCTTTTGCACAGGAAGATGCTGCAATTGGCTATACCGCCGGTCTGACTTCTGTTACCATTCCGCAGGCAGTTACTGCGATCCAGTCATATGCCTTTTATCACACCGCCATTGCGGAAGTCACTGTGCCTGCCAGCGTGAAAACATGGGGAAAGTATGTTTTCAGCGGCTGTGCAAAGCTGAAGACTGCTCGTGTTGCGTGTGATTCCATTGGTGCTTTTGCGTTTACAAGATGTACAGCATTGTCCAGCCTTACCATTTCTGCGAATTGCAGAACCTTTGGGGAAAATATGCTGGCATACTGTGAAAGTCTAACAGACATCACATATGAAGGAACGATCGCTCAGTGGAACACCATCACCAAACCGGTCAACTGGATGTCCTCCGGAGAACATTCCTACAACAATTATCTGAAAAAGATCCAGTGCATAGACGGCTATTTGGAATATGATCCTGAAAATAATGTGTGGAATGAGGTGAAAAACGGATGATGAAATTCTTAGTGAAACAGCAAAAAATCGAAGTGCTGGAACGAGAGATCATTGCTTCTGACCAGATCGCATTTGTTTTGGTGAAATTCGTGTTCGATGGGGCTTGGAAAACGCTGCACAAGGTGGTACAGTTCACACAGTGCGAAGAAACATACAACGTGGTGCTTGGCATAGACGGAACAACCTGCTTGCTGCCTGCCGAACTGCATCCTGGTGCGGTGAAGATGAGTTTGTTTGGCTACGATGCAGAAAGCGATACTACACTGCGTGCAACAACAGTACCCGTCACACTTCACATCCGACCGTCCGGTTTTGTCGCAGATGGGGATACGCCAATTCCGCCGACTCTGGATTTATATACGCAGCTTTTGAAAAAACTGGATGAAAAGGCTGCTGGACTTCAAAATGGAAAAGATGGATTTTCCCCCAAAGTGAAGGCGGAGCAAATGGAGTTTGGTGTTGTAATTACCATTGTCGATGCCGATGGTGAAACTTCTGCAATGCTTCATAATGGTGCAAACGGAGAAAAAGGTACAGACGGTAAATCTGCATATCAAATTGCGGTAGAGCAAGGTTATCAAGGCTCTGAATCAGACTGGCTCTCTTCCTTGAAAGGTGATAAAGGCAATACAGGAGCCAAAGGAAATCCCGGTCAAGATGGTGCAGATGGAAAATCAGCATATGCAATTGCAGTGGAGCATGGCTACGAAGACTCCGAGGAAAAATGGCTTTTATCCTTGAAAGGTGAAAAAGGTGATACTGGTGAGCGTGGTGAAAAGGGCAACACCGGAGATAGAGGGCTGCAGGGCGTTCCAGGAGAAAAAGGTGAAAAGGGAGATGCTGGCGTAGCTGGTAAAGACGGCACAGACGGCTTTTCCCCGATTGCGAATGTTGTGAAGAATGGCAGTGTTATCACAATCACCATTACAGATAAAAATGGTACAACTACAGTGACATTAACAGAGGGTGCAGCCGTAGACCTTACACCCTATGCTAAGGTTACTTATGTGGATGAAAAAGTGCAGGAATTATCCGACAGTCTGACGTACACCCTGCAGGAGCATACACTTTCCATCACACACCTGGAAGATAAATCGCATACCCACGAAAATCAATCCGCATTGGATCAGATCACTGCCGCTAAAATCGCACAATGGGATGGTTTTGGCACACAAATCAATGGGCTTAGCACAAAGGTTACAGTCTATTCAGAAAAGACAGAACGTACTTTGGAGAGCCTGCAAAAGCAAATCGATAATCTGACAAGCGGCAGAAATTACACCGTCCTGTTTCAGTCCGGGCAGAATGCCATTTCGACCTATGCATCAAATCTCAGTATGATTCTGGACGGCAGGTATCAGACAATGGCGGATTTCCTGACTGCTTATCCGCAGTTTTGCAGTGCAGAAAATGATTTCATGTTGTCCTACTCGCAAACGTGTTTTAACTGGGATAAGTCGGTCTTGACCGTTTGTGCAAAGCCTCTGTCTCTGACGAAAAATGCGGAAATCGTGATGTCCTATCAGTCGGGTTCCAGCGAAGCCGGAAGCCTGTATCTGGTGCAGAAACCGCAGAAGATCGACATTCCTATTGGTGTGTATGTGAACACAGAGATCGATGCAAATCGTGCGGTTTCTCTGGATTTCCAATGGCTGCAGTCGGAAACCTTTATCACCACCATCACAGAATGCACCGGCATTTCTGACGGCGAATATTACCTTGCATGGGCAGGCAGAAGCAACAATTCCCACCCAAAAATCCGATTCCTGAAAGTACTGGAGGGTTGAAAATGAAAGATACCATTTGTGTAGCTGTCGGCTTGGCCGGCGGCTTTTTTACTGCCATTTTTGGCGGCTGGGACTCCGCTCTGGTGACACTGGTCGTCTTTATGGCAACCGACTTCTTCACCGGCATCATCACCGCCATGATGAAAAAATCCAAACACACGGAAAGCGGCGGACTTTCTTCCAAAGCCGGCTGGTTCGGTCTGGCGAAAAAAGTCTGCACCTTGATGCTGATCGTTGTTGCAGTTCGGATGGATATTCTGCTGAATACCAACTACATCCGAGATGCAGTCTGCATCAGCTTTTGCCTGAACGAACTGCTTTCCATCGTGGAAAATACAAGTTTAATGGGGATCCCGTATCCGCCCGCAATCAAAAAAGCAATTGATGTTCTGCAAACGAAAATCGGCAGAACAGAAGAAACGACCGACAAGGAGGACAAGTAATATGACTATTTTAAGACCAGATGCTACAACGACTCTGAACGGAGTAAAAATCAACGAGTATTTACTCACCAAACACAATCCCAACCACATTGATATGCCCTCTGTTTCCATGGCGGGGAAAATCATTGGTGTGACTGTTCACAACACAGACTGGATCACAGTAGCAAGCGGCACGACCCCTGCGGAACAGTACACAAGGGCAACCGTCAATAACAACATGAAGGATGTGCGTGTCCATTACTATGTGGATAATGTATGTGCATGGCAGAATCTGCCCCACAGCCTGAGCGGCTGGCACGCCGCTGATGGCAGTGGTAATGGAAATCGCAGAACCATTGCCATTGAGTGTATTATGTCCTCTGCGTACAATTCTACGGATAAGAAGTCGGAGGACAATTGTGCGAAACTTGCCGCAGCACTTCTGAAACAGTATGGATTGGACATCAACCATCTCTACACCCATACCCACTGGCTGAACGTCCGGGACGGCAAGTCCGGAACGGTTGACCAGTTGAACACCATGTACAATCGGTACAAAATGTGTCCGGCGTACATTTTGCCTCATTGGGCGGAGTTCAAGAAAAAGGTACAGTCTTATTTGAATGCAGGTTCCTCTGCTGTACCTTCCACAAAGCAGCTTTACCGTGTGAGAAAATCGAGGGCAGATGCAAAGTCGCAGCTTGGTGCGTATTCCTCTTTGGAGAATGCGAAGAAAGCCTGCAAGGTCGGATATTCTGTATTTGATGCCAACGGAAATGCGGTTTACACCAATGGCGGTAAGTTCACCAAGGGGCAGAAGGTTGCCATTCGTGCCAACACGCCATTGTTCGCCAGTGCAGAAACTACATCTGTAACCAGAAGAATCAACGGTACTTACTATCTGTATGATGGTATTGCCTGCAAGAACGGTCGTTATCGGATCACCACAAAGCCGGAGTTCTGCGGAAAAACACCGGTGGGACAGTATGTGACCGGCTATGTTTCTTGGGATAATTTCAATCAGTGAGGATTCTTTTATGGAACAACAAAAATTGATGGATGAACGGAATTCCCGCCGTGCTCAAAAGCTGACTGATGCGTTATATCATTCCGGTTTGATTTCTTTTGAGGAATATGACAAATTAACGCTCAAAAATCGGCATTCTTTCTCTCCGATTTACGTGGACTTATTGCCGAAAACGCTTGCAATTCCGCCGAAAAAGAGGTAATATGGACACGTCAAAAGGAGGTGCAGAAGCATGAAAACTATTACTAAAATTGAGGCAAATCGCTCTGCAGCTGTTCATCGAAAATGTCGTGTAGCGGCTTATTGCCGTGTTTCCACAGAGCATGATGACCAGATAGAAAGTCTGGGAACACAAAAAGAACATTATGCGGCGTGGATCAAACTGCATACAGAGTGGGAATCTGTGGGTATCTTTTATGATGCCGGCATTACTGGAACAAAAGCAGAAATTCGTCCTGGACTGCAAGACCTTTTACAGGCTTGCCGCATGGGCAGGGTAGACCCTGTCTCTTATACACATCTCCGAGCCC
>OWKP01002278.1_pt1 | contig 10336 bp, 9 predicted proteins | sample 1732991 | NCBI WGS metagenome assembly OWKP01 (sample SAMN05065777, study PRJEB22554) | human gut metagenome | biome: ENVO:2100002; feature: ENVO:00000062; material: ENVO:00002003 | host: Homo sapiens | place: USA
GATCTACACCCTAGAGTTCGTCGGCAGCGTCAGATGTGTATAAGAGACAGCAATCAACACTTCCCACGTCGAGTATCAGACCGACAAGCGTCACTATGCGCACGTTGACTGCCCGGGCCACGCCGACTATGTCAAAAACATGATCACGGGTGCCGCTCAGATGGACGGCGCTATCCTCGTCGTCGCTGCGACCGACGGTCCCATGCCCCAGACCCGCGAGCACATCCTGCTTGCCCGTCAGGTAGGCGTTCCCTACATCGTAGTGTTCATGAACAAAGTTGACCTCGTCGATGACGACGAACTGCTCGACCTCGTCGAAATGGACGTGAGAGATCTGCTTTCGTCCTACAACTTCCCCGGCGACGATATTCCCGTCATCCGCGGTTCTGCGCTTAAGGCTCTTGAAAAGGCCAGCTCCGGCGCGTCCAACGAAGAAATTCTTGCAGCTCCCGAATGCCAGTGCGTTCTTCAGCTGATGGATGCCGTCGATTCCTATATTCCTACGCCCGCCCGTGAAGATTCGAAGCCCTTCCTTCTTCCCGTCGAGGACGTATTCACGATTTCCGGCCGCGGCACCGTTGCTACGGGCCGTGTCGAGAGAGGCGTTGCGAAAGTCGGCGAACCTGCCGAAATCGTCGGCCTTATCGAAAAACCCGTTCCCACCGTCATCACCGGTCTCGAAATGTTCCACAAGCAGCTCGACGAGGCTATGGCGGGCGATAACGTCGGCGCTCTGCTCCGCGGCATCAACAGAACGGATATCGAAAAAGGTCAGGTTATCGCGAAGCCCGGCACCGTTAAGACGGGTACCGAGTTCGAAGCTCAGGTCTATGTTTTGACCAAGGATGAGGGCGGCCGTCATACCGCGTTCTTCAACCACTACAGACCTCAGTTCTTCATCAGAACCACGGACGTTACCGGTACGATCGAGCTTCCCGAAGGCGTTGAAATGGTTATGCCCGGCGACAACATCAACATGAAAGTCGTCGTGATCAAACCCGTCGCTATCGAAGAAGGCGTTCGTTTCGCTATCCGCGAAGGCGGCAGAACCGTCGGTTCCGGCGTCATTGCAAAAATTCTCAAGTAATTTTTGGGATTGTTTATTATTACGAAACAAAGAAGCAGCTTGCCGTTTTCGGCAGGCTGTTTTTTGTGAAAATAAGCGGCGGCTCGTATAAGCGCCCCGCAGGTAAAGGACGAGGAAAAAATGATGAAAAAACGGCTTGAGGAAATGAGCTTGGAGGAACTTTGGAGGCTGTTTCCCGTAATTTTGAAAGAATACGATCCTGCCTATCCCGTTTGGTACGAAGAGGAACGATCGCGGATTTTGAAGATTGTGGGAAAAGAAAATATTTTCCGTATCAGCCATATCGGCAGTACGGCCGTGACGGGGCTTTTAAGCAAGCCTACCGTGGATATCCTGCTGGAATTGACGGCCGCGGCCTCCGTGGCCTTGGCTTCGGAGCGACTGAAAACAGAATGGATTCTGATGTCGGAAAATCGGGAGCCGCTCAAACTCGCTTTCAATAAGGGATATACGGAAGACGGCTTTGCCGAGCGCGTGTTTCACCTCCACGTGCGGCGCGCGGGGGATTGGGACGAGCTGTATTTTCGGGATTACCTTCGCGGACATGGGGAGACGGCGGAGGCGTACGGCAGGCTTAAACAAGAGCTGCTGCAAAAATATTGCCATAACCGCGACGCTTACACGGCCGCCAAAGCGGAATTCGTTAAAAAATATACAGCCGAGGGCCGTGCGCTGTATGCAGACAGATATGCAGTGAAAGGAATGTAAAAATATGCTTCGGGTGATAGAAGGACTGACGCTTGCATAAGCGTCATTCCTTCCCGATTTTTTATTTGATGCTGGCCTTATATTCGCCCGGGGTCATTCCCGTATATCGCTTGAAAACGAAGTTGAAATGGGAGAGCGAATCGAAGCAGAGCCGTCCCGCCACTTCGGTGAAGGTGTATTTCTGTCGGATCAGCTTTTTCGCCTCATCTACCTTCAGCCGCAGATAAGTCTGGTAAATGCTCATGCCCGTCTTTTCGCGGAAGAAGGTGCACAGGTACGTTTTGCCGTAATGGAGACTTGTGCACAGGTCGTCCAGCTCGAAGGTATCGTACAGCTTCGACGAGAGAAAGCGGACGATTTCGTCCTGAAGCTCCGTGGAGGAATTGATTTTGGAAATAAAAAATTCCTGCTGGGAACTTTGGTTGTTTGCCTTGCGGAGGATATACACCAAAAGCAGCTCGAGCGAGTTTTTGATGACCTGTTCGCCGCCGAGGTTGGGATTGCTGCGCAGCTCCAGCTTGTGAAGATCGGGGTTGAAATCGGGGATAACGAACGTCTCCTTCGCTTCCGACATGATATTCTGCAATAAATATTTCAGATTGTCGGGCACGGAATAAATTTTGTCATAAAAAAATCCCATGCTTTCCGAACGGCATTCGAAAGAGATAATGAAGATATTCGCCCCGTCGCGGCCGCACCGCACAAAATGCGGCTGGTTCGGCTTGATAAACACCATTTCCCCCTGCTTTAACGGATCGCGTTCCTCGTCCTTGACGATGGTGACGGCCTGTTTATCGACGTAGATGATCTCCCAGAAATTATGCATTTCTTCCCGCGAATAGTATCCCGCGGGCAGCTCCTGATAGTGAATCGTCACAATTTTCTGCACGTTCAAAAGATTGGCGATCTTGTGCATGTAAAAGTGCTTGCTCTTCGCTTGTTTTTCCATACCGACATTATAGCATACTTTCCCTGCTTTGTAAATTATTTCACGATACGATTTTGAGAAATATTTTATAAAAAAAGAGAAATAATTTCAATTGCTATCCCCGAAAAAAGTAGTATAATAAAGGCAAAAGAAAGGGAGGCTCGGTTAGGTATGAAAACGCCCGTTTTGGACAAAAATTTTTATCCCATGATCAAGGCGCTGGAGGAGTACGACGCCAAGGTAAAAAAGTGCGGCAAAAAGACGGAGGTCGTTTTGGTTGCGGAGCGCAACGGCGGCTATAATTACGTTTACAGATATACTGCGTTTGCGGACGGCTGCGGCGAGGACGAACTGAATTTCCGTATTGCGGAAAGGCTCGCAAAAACGATTTTGTGGGTGGTCGGCGGCTATAAGATTTCCGTCGCGGGAAGCAAAAAAATCTATGAGGGGCTGAAGGAAGCCTATACGTCGGCGGGCGCGCGGGCGTTCGACGTGGATTTCATGAGCGGCGTTTACGAGCGGCCTTTCGAGGTGACCTGGCTGGAGGAAAACGAAATCCCCGCGCAGAAAAATTGCTCGATGCGCGTGGGCGGCTATCTGAAAGGCTGCCGTATCGGATTCGACGCGGGCGGAAGCGACCGAAAGGTGAGCGCGGTGATCGACGGCGAAGTCGTCTATAGCGAGGAAGTCGTCTGGCACCCCAAAACCACGGAGGATCCGCATTATCACTACAACGAAATTCTCACGGCGATGAAGACGGCGGCGTCGAAAATGCCGCGCGTCGATTGTATCGGCGTTTCGTCGGCGGGCGTTTATGTCGATAACAAAATAATGGTGGCGTCGTTGTTTATCAAGGTGGATAAGCAAAAGCACGGCGATTTTGTCAAAAATATGTATATCGATATCGCCAAGGAAATGGGAAACGTGCCCCTCGAAGTGGCCAACGACGGCGACGTGACGGCGCTTGCGGGCAGTATCGATCTGGGCGACAATAAAGTGCTGGGCATTGCGATGGGTACCAGCGAAGCGGTGGGGTATATCAACGCCGACGGCGGCATCAACGGCTGGCTGTCGGAGCTTGCTTTCGTGCCCGTGGATTTCAACGAAAACGCCATGGCGGACGAATGGAGCGGCGATACGGGCGTAGGCTGCAAATATTTCTCGCAGGACGCGGTGATTAAGCTGGCGGAAGCGGGCGGCTATAAATTCAAAGCGGGCGCGACGCCCGCCGAAAAGCTGAAGGAGATTCAGGCGCTGATGGAAAGGGACGATCCCCTCGCGCGGCAGATTTACGAGGACATCGGCGTTTATCTCGCTTATACCATTCCTTTTTACGCAAAGTTTTACGACATGAAGCACGTGCTTCTTTTAGGGCGCGTGACGGGCGGAAAAGGCGGAAATATTCTGCTCGACACCTGCAAAAAGGTGCTTGCGGAGGAGTATCCCCAATTTGCGGGGCTGGACATTTCCCTGCCCGACGAAAAGAACAGAAGGGTGGGGCAGAGTATCGCGGCCGCGTCTCTTCCCGCCGATCGGGCATAAAAACGGCCGGGGAACGGATACAATAATACGAGAGGAAATAAAACTCGGGAGGATTTTGGATATGAAGGTAATTATCGCCAAAGACTATGAAGAAATGAGCAAAAAGGCATTCGAGGTCATGCGGGAGGTCGTCAAGGGAAATCCCCGCGCGGTTTTAGGGCTTGCGACGGGCTCGACGCCGATCGGGCTGTATAAAAATATGATCGAGGATCATAAACGGAACTGCACCTCCTATCGGGAAATCCGCACGGTCAATCTCGACGAATACGCGGGGCTGGATTATTCCAGCGATCAAAGCTATGTTTACTTTATGCGCAGCAACCTGTTCGATTACATCGATATCGATCTGAAAAATACGAATATCGAAAACGGAAAGGCCGCCGACAGACAGGCGGAGTGCGACAGATATAACCGCCTGCTGGAGGGCATGCAGCAGGATATTCAGGTGCTCGGCATCGGTTCCAACGGCCATATCGCTTTCAACGAGCCGGGAACCCCGTTCGGCAGCGTCACGCATATCGTCGATCTGGCGGAGAGCACGATCAAAGACAATTCGCGGATGTTCAAAAGTATCGACGAAGTACCCCGTCAGGCATTTACGATGGGGCTGAAAAATATCATGAACGCGAAGAAGATACTTATTCTGGCCAACGGCGCCAATAAGGCGAAAGCCGTTTACGGGCTGGTGAAGGGCGAGGTGACGGAAGCGGTGCCCGCCAGCGTATTGCAGCTGCATCCCGATTGCACGCTCGTGTGCGACGAGGCGGCGGCCGCGCTTTTGAAGTGAGGTGTGAAAAATGAAAGCTTTCAGAAATGCCCTCGTCTATGTGGAGGGGGAAGGGCTTAAAAGGTGCGATCTCGTATTCGATAGAAAAATCGAAGCGATCGGCGGAGAAATCGGCGGCGCGGAGGTAATCGAACTTTCCGAAAACGCCGTCGTGCTGCCCGGATTTATCGACGAGCATATCCACGGCGCGGGCGGCGCGGACGCCATGGACGGTACGAGAGAGGCGCTTAAAACGATCGCGGAAACGGTCGCGGGAGAGGGGACGACTTCCTTCCTTGCCACAACCATGACGCAGAGCAGAGAAAATATCCTGCACGCGATGAAGGCGGTTAAGGCGTACCGCGAGGAGGCGCCCGAGGACGGCGCGCGGATACTCGGTATCCATCTGGAGGGCCCGTTTATCGCGGCGGCGCACAAGGGCGCACAGCCCCTCGAATACGTGGCGAAGCCCGACGTAAACACGTTCGACGAATATAACTCGGCCAGCGGCAACGCGATTAAAATCGTCACGCTCGCTCCCGAAGAGGCGGGCGCGGACGAGCTGGTGAAGCACCTCGCTTCGGAAAATATCGTTCCTTCAATCGGCCATACGGGCGCAAAGAGCGCGGATATCCGCGCGGCGGTTCGGTGCGGAGCGAAAAACGTCACGCACACCTACAACGCGCAGAGTCCGCTCCATCACCGCGAAATCGGCACGGTGGGCAGCGCGCTTTTGTACGACGAACTCAACTGCGAACTGATCGCGGACACCATTCACGTTTCCGTGCCCGCCATTCAGCTGCTGACGAAATGCAAGCATAAGGACAAACTGACGCTGATTACGGACGCCATGCGCGCAAAAGGCCTGGCGGACGGCGAAAGCGAGCTTGGGGGGCAGGTCGTCATCGTCAAAAACGGCGAGGCGCGTCTGAAAGACGGAACTCTGGCGGGAAGCGTGCTCCGCATGAACCGAGCAATCGCCAATCTCGTCGAAAAGGTGGGGATCGCTTTCCTTCAGGCTGTGGACTACGCGACGATCAACCCTGCAAAAACGCTGGGAGTGGACGGCGAAACGGGCAGCATCCGCGTCGGAAAAAACGCCGATTTTGCGGTGCTTGACGACAAATTTAACGTTTTATATACCATCCGCGACGGAAAAATCATTTATCGCGCCTGACTTTCGGCGGCGCGGGCGGAGAACTGCGCTCAAACGTAGCTTCCTCCTTTTTAGAGCGTAGAAGAAAATTATGCTCAAAGGAAAGTTTCTCCTTTTCAACGAGCGGAAGCAAATTACGCGCAACCGTGTTTTCTTCCTTTCCCGAAAGGGAATGAAAAATATGACCACACATTATTTCCTCTTATAGAGAAAAAGACGCGGGGCGTTTGCCTTGCGTCTTTTTCATGGAGCTTGTCGGAAAATACTCAAGTGAGCCTTAAAGTATTTGTCTTATGAGGGGGAGACGGTTTCGCGCCTTACAGACGAAATACCGTCTCGCCGTCCTTAATCGTCTGTTCAACGCGGATATCGCGGAGCTTTTCCGCAGGACAACGGAGGGGATTTTCGCTTAAAACCACAAGATTTTCCCGCTTGCCCGTTTTCAGCGTACCCGTTGTTTTTTCTTCGAAATACTGATATGCCGCGTTTGCGGTGACCGCTTTAAGCGCAGAGAATACATCTATCCGTTCTTCTTCGCCCAGCGTTTTTCCGCCCGCCGTCTTTCGTTCGACGGCGCACCAAATCGTTTCGGTCATATCGGGCCGAATGACGGGCGAATCCTGATGCAAAGTGAAAAGGATATCCTTTTTTAACGCGGAGCGCAGGGGACTTATGCTCGAAGCCCGTTCGAAACCGAAATTTTTGATATGCACGTCTCCCCAATGCAGAACGTGAGCGACAAAAAAGGAGGGAATAATCGCCGCGCGCTTGAGCGCGTCCAGCTGATCGGTTCCCAACAGCTGTGCGTGAATCATGACGGGACGGGTGGCGGGATCGCCGTAGTTTATTTCCGCTTCGATAAATTTTTCCGCGGCCCTGTCCCCGTTGCAGTGGACGAGAAGCTGAAGCTTTTTTTTGGTTGCAAAGCGCACGGCGTTTTCAAGCGTTTCTTGCGAAACGGAAGGATATCCGCAATAACCGTCCGATTCGGGACGGCCGCTCTCATCCAGATAGGGCGTGCGCATCCAGGCCGTCCTTCCCTGCGGCGAGCCGTCGGAAATAAGCTTGACGCCGCCGAGCTTCAAGCTTCCGCTTCCGCAGGATAAACGGGCGGGGATCGCTTCCGCATACGCTTCGTACGCCGCGAGGTCGGGATAGATCACTACGTCCGCTTTCAGGCGTCCCGCCGCGGCGATTCCCTGATAGAGCGGCAGAAGCTCTTTCACCCCCAGACCTTCCTGCATCATGACGATTCCGTTTGAAAAATACAGCTCCTGCGCGCGGTCAAATGCGCCCAGCAGTTTTTTTCCGTCGGGCATGGGGACGCTTTGAAGACGGGTGACAAAGTCCGTTTCTTCCATATATCCCGTCGGCGCGCCGTCCGCGTTCCTTTCGATGACGCCGCCCTCCAGCGGTTTCGTGTCCGCAGCGACGCCCAGAAGCTTCATCGCGGCGGAATTGAAAATTCCCATATGTCCCGACTGATATTGCACCACCAGCGGATTATCGGGCGCGGCGCGGTCGAGAAGCTCCGCGGTCAGCCGTTTCCCCTCTACCCGCGTGTGATCGTAGCCGCTCGCAAAGACCCATTCGCCGCAGGGCGTTTTATTTTCTGAGATAAATTGCGCGATCGCCTTTTCGATTTTTTCGTTTGTTTTACAGTTTTCGAGATCGAGCTGTAAAAATTTTGAGGCGCAGGCGGAAATGTGGCTGTGCGGATCGATAAAGGCGGGCAAAAGTGTTCTGCCTTTCAGGTCTATTTTTTCCGTGTCAGCGGAGAGGACGGGCGGTGTTCCCTTACCTGCTCCCTTGATTTTACCGTTTTCGGCAACCAGATAATCGGCGCGTCCCTCTCCTTCCAGGGTGAGGATATCGCCGCCGAAGTAAATTCGTCGAGACATAAAACAGCTCCTTTATTTTGTTCTTATTTTTATTATAGCGCTTTTTTCTGCTTTTGCAAGCCCAAAACGGAAAATTTCACGCGGTTTTTGAAAAAGCGTCGCAAGGCAGAGCGTATTTTATTGACAAAAATCCATTCTGTGGTATAATAAAAGCGGAAATGCGTAAGTACGGAGTATTTATCGGCATTTCCGCGCCTTATTCAAACATAGCTTATCTATGTTATAACATTCTAAAGGAAGAGCAAGGAGAACGACATGACGGAAATGCTGAAACGGCTGCGGGATAAAAAAGTGCCCGTCGCCATTTATTATAAAAGCGTGGGCGGATTCTGCGCGGGGTTTGTCAGAGAGACGGACGACGAATTCGCGCTGTTGGAGCTCATTTCCCCAAGCGGAAGATTCGACGGCTATCTGTGTATTAGGATCGAGGAAATCCTGAAACTGGACGCGGGCACCGCGTATCTCAACAATCTCGTAAAAGTGTATCGCCATTACGGCGAGGAGCCCCTCCCGATCAAGGTATCCTCCAGAGACGTCCTGCGCGAATTTACCGACGTCGTGATCAAAAACAAATGGATGTGTACGATGGAGATCGGTTTCGAAACGCTGGATAAGATCAACGGCTTTGTCGTCGGGCGGGAATGGGAGCTCGTCGAAATGCGGCTCGTCAGCGAAAACGGAGAGGACGACGGATATACGACGTTCGATCTCGAGGAAGTCGTCTGCTTCGGCGTCCGTTCGGAATACGAAAAGTATCTCGATACCCTTTACGGGCTGAACGGCGGCGCGGAAGGCGAAAACGGCGGGCAGGAGAAGGGCAAAAAATCGGGTGATAAACATATTCTTTCCTTCCCGTTCGGGAAATAATCGGGGAATATTTTGTAGCGCCGCAATAAAAGATTTTCTGCTATAGGCGCTCGGAAATAATCGATAAGCTCTTACCTTGTCCAGACGGAAAGCTTTTCGGTACCGAGTGTCCGAAAATAATGGGTAAGCCTTTCAGCTCGTCCCAATAAACGGCTCGGCGAGCCTGATACTCGGAAATATCCGACAAAAAGTTAAAAAAATACCGCGTACCCTTGGTCGCGGTATTTTTTGCGTCGTTATACGCAAAAGGCGGAGACGATGGAAAAAGCAAATAGGTGCACTATTTCGGCGTCGTCGATTTTTCCTATTTACAAAAAGGGGGAGATCGGGTATAATCGGGGATAGTAAAGGGGACTTTTTCGGACTGTCCCGATTTTATAGGAAGGTGATTTATGCTTTTTACCGAAACGCACGGTTCGAGGAAAGCCTTTTCGAAGGACCCCGCCGTCATCAGACTCAAAGACACGTACTTTTTATATTATTCGTCCTATTACGCCGACGGGGAGAGGGAAGCTCTGGGGATCGGCGTGGCATCCTCTCCCGATATGGAGCATTGGACGACGGTAGGGCGTATTCCCCCGACGCAGGAATGCGAAAAAAACGGGATCGGCGCGCCCGCCGCGATTCTGCTGGAGGGAAAGGTGCATCTGTTTTATCAAAGCTACGGCAACGCCCGAAAGGACGCGATCTGCCATGCGGTTTCGTCGGACGGGATCGGCTTCGAAAAGGACCCGACAAACCCCGTGTTCCGCCCGACGGAGGATTGGTGCATCGGCCGCGCGATAGACGCGGACGTGGTGGTGTTCAGAAACAGGCTGTTTCTCTATTTTGCGACGCGCGACCATTCGATGACCATTCAGAAGCTCGGTGCGGCATATGCGGAATTGGGCGGCGATTATTCGCGCGGGGCGTGGAAGCAGGCGGCGGAGCGTTCGATCCTCTATCCCGAATACAAATGGGAGGGCGCGTGTATCGAGGCGCCCGCGACGGTGGTACATAACGAAAAGGTGTATATGTTTTACGGGGGCGCGTATAACTGCACTCCCCAGCAGATCGGCGCGGCCGTCTCCGACGACGGAATTAATTTCCGCAAGCTGTTCGGCCGCCCGTTTATCGCGGCGGGAAAAAAAGGCGAGTGGAACAGCAGCGAATCGGGCCACCCCTATGTATTCACGGACGACGACGGAAAGACGTATCTCTTTTATCAGGGCTCGGGAGACATGGGAAAAAGCTGGTACATCACGAAGTGCAGGATCGGCTTTAAGGACGGGCTGCCGTTCGTCTGCGGGGAAGATACGGGCGCCGCGCAGGGTCATTCGATGCGGCGCGAACTGTCTCTTATACACATCTCCGAGCCCACGAGACATGCGCAGATCTCGTA
>OWKP01002289.1_pt1 | contig 10280 bp, 6 predicted proteins | sample 1732991 | NCBI WGS metagenome assembly OWKP01 (sample SAMN05065777, study PRJEB22554) | human gut metagenome | biome: ENVO:2100002; feature: ENVO:00000062; material: ENVO:00002003 | host: Homo sapiens | place: USA
TCTCGTGGGCTCGGAGATGTGTATAAGAGACAGCTTTTAGTTCGTCTCCGGGAGTCAGATACAAGGTATTTCGTCCGATACGGAAATAAGCAGGTTTACTCAAAGGTAACACCAAATCGAAATTTCCATCTGCGTCCACGGGTATTTTTATCACTCCGGCATCCGAAATCTCTCCGGCAGCTCCATCCGGAGCCATATTCACTTCTGCCGCTTTAAATTCTTTCAACGAACCATACAAATGCACCGTGTTATTTTTTTCCCCATACACGAGCAGCCCCCACATACAGAGACAAACGATCAAAATACTTTTCATTATTTTCAATTTTATCCTTATTCCTGAAACAATTTCGCTAATTTTTCATTCAACCATCCTCCACGGGCATTGGTGCTGACTACCCGGCCTTCGGCATCGACCAAAACACAGGAAGGCACACCATTGGTTCCGAAGAGTTTCATACATTCCTTGTCATAACTCTTCCCGTTCGCCCCGCAAACCTGTGTCCAAGCCATTCCTTCTTCCTTTACCGCCTTCAGCCAGGCATCCGTGTCGTCTATCGAAATACTGACCATATCGAATCCCTTTCCATGGTAACGTTCATAGGTCTCTTTCAAATGGGGGATATCTGCCCGGCAAGGGCCACACCAGGATGCCCATAATTCCACCAAAGTATAATGACCTTTGCGTAATATCCCGGACAATTTCACCTTTTCCAAACCGGTGGTCAATACCTCGAAATCAGGCAATACATCTCCAACGTATAAAGGCTGGCCCAGGACAGCCTTCTCCAGCTTCTGTCCTTCCGGGGTTTTCCGAAACTCTTCCGGGAAAAGTCCGGCGACTTCCCGGGCAACCCGTCTTTCATGTGCCCGTACATTCAACCCTTTAGCCACATATACGGCTACCGGAGAGGAAATATGCCGACGAATAAAACCGACTCCGGTATAAAAGATACTGTCGCGTACGGCATCCATTTCCCGGACACAGCGGAATACGTCTTCTTCCGTTCCTTTCTTATAATAATACACATGCCGGTAAGCATCGAACAAACTATCGTTCTGTAAAACAAACGGAGTCACCCGTCGCTTATAAGCCATATACAGATCATGAGATTCCGATCCTTTCACCTGTAAACCGGCAGGAAGTTCTTTTTGCAGTTTCGAAGGCATTTCAGCAAAAGGTAGAGTGACCTGAATAACAGCATTTTCAATAAAAACCGGAATATTCAGAATTTTATCCCACCCAAAAACCCGTTGTGAGGGATCTTTAAAATAAGTAATACAACGCAATTCCGGACTGTCAACTTTCCCTTTAAACTCAAACCGTCCGTTTTTCAACCGGGTACTATCGTAATAATGAGTTTGTCCGGTATTTGTCAGAAATACCCAATGATCATCCGGAGCTCCCTCTAATTCACCCTTCAGTACAAAGCCTTCCGTCTTGCCAGTACAAGCTCCTAACATCAATAAACCAGCTATTATAATAAATAACTTCATACGCTATATTTTTAAATAAATACAAAATCAGTAATTTCCCCAAAATCAGTATATACTTGCTTGGCCGGATAATGCTCACTATCTCCACCGACACTTCCGGTAGGCGATAAATTCAGAATGACAAAATCTCCTTTACCATTTCCCATATCGAAACCAATACCCAAACTATATTGCACATCAAATTCATAAGTATCGAAAGCATTACTGCTGGAAAGATAGCGCTTAGCGAATTTCATCTTCACCGCCTTTCCTCCGGCATGGGTATAAATAGCTGTCGCCTTTCCTCCTGCCTGCTTAAAATCCAAACGATAAACCGTATTGCCGGAAGCATAAAAAAGAAGCCCACTGTACGGAGGGGTAGAAGCAAACACTGCACTCTCGTCCAAACCTTGGGGGATATTTATGGTATAATAGCCATTAAACGAAGCATTGTCCGAATAATTAAATCCTCTCGGATTGAACTCATAGACGAAACATCTGGTATCGTTTTTCGCCAAAGCATAGGCATACACACTGGTCCAGGCAGAAGCATACTGATAACCGGTTCCCAAATACAAGACTTTCTGGTCCTCAGGCAGTTTATTGGGATTTACAGCCGACACATTTCCATCCCGGGTCGGTATAGCCTTGATCAGATTCGTATTTTCCTCGCTTTCACTAAAATACAAGGGATCGTATTTCTTTACACCCAACCCGTCACTCGTATTATAATAGAAAGCGAAACGATGTCCTGCTTCATCGTACAACAGCGCATTATTACTGATTTTAGAAGCAAGCGTGATATTTACCTCTCCTTCCAGATCAGCAGCCGGCTTATAAATTTTCCCGGCACGGGGCGACTGATAAAGCATGCCGCCGGACAGCAACAAAGCACTGGCAGCGCCATCACCATCTGCTAAAGTGACATGCTGAAAATCAAAACTACTCTGAGCTAACGGAGCTACCATCCGTATCAGGCTGTCTTTCTTTTCAAAATGTTTCCACTGACAATATACGCCCGCTTCTGCCGGATCGTCCGTAATGACAGTAAACATATTCCAGCCCGATCCTGTACCATAATACTTACAGGAAGTCGTATACGACATCAAAGCCTGCGGTTTTCCGGTAAATCTTTTTCCGGTTTCTTTATAATAAGCATCTTCCTGTACGACGATGTCTCCCCCGATATATTCGACAGAACCTAATTCAGTCTGTCCGTTTTTACGGTGTAATATCATCCACGAACCGACATAAGGTTTGATCAATTCAATGGTCGTATTGACCGGATATTCTATATCCGTTATTCTATCGTATACATTCAAACGAAAATAATGGGCATAGGCCAGATTTTTAGCTTCAGGATCAATATGAAAACTTAAATTCTTTTCCAATCCAACCGTGTCGAACTTGCCATGTCCGTAAAAATTATGATTGGTTGTCGAATGCAGCCACGTATATTCCAGATTATCCTCATTTTCTTGTAAGGACTGAGACAATTGCGGTATAATTGTAACCGTCGTATCTTTATCCAGACGCACCGAATATACTTTATTCAAAGAGACATCCAGCGTATTTACCTCCTGATAAGTATAATTTCCCTTATCATCGTAGCACGAAGCCACGAGTAATCCTAATATAAAATAGATCAATCTTTTCATACTGTTCAAATTTTAAAGTAATTCCGAAATATCCGGGATCTCGATCCATTCCCCGGTATTCTCATCAATCAAAGGCTGATTGGCCGGATCTGCTTTATAGGCTTCAAAATCCGTATAAAATCCGTTCGACAAGAGTATATCGTAAAACTGATTGGTCATCATCCATTCATTCAGGGAAGTCCCTCCGTATTTTGTAATCAGATACCGGGCTTTCGTCTCACTATAATCACCGAAATACATGGCATAGTAACCGTCCCATTCTTCCTCATAGGATCCCCATAAACCGAGATTTACCGTATCTTCGGCCTTTAATCTGAAAAATTGTCTTTCTAAAGTACCCGCTTCAAAATCAGATTGGGCATAATCGAAAGTCAGATTAGCCGAATATGTAACATTGCGTGTTGCCGGACGTTTTAAAAGTATTTTAAACACAGCCTGTCCGGTATCGGCAGGTACATAATATGTTTCCGGAAATAAAACTTCCAATGCATTTTCATCAGGAGCATCGGTTTTAAATACTACTTTCCGGGGATAATCCACCATAGCACCGCTGATTTTCACCCCGATCAATACAGTATCTACCCGCAATGAATCGCCCAACGGATTTATACCGAAATTCACCTCATAGTGCAGATAAGCCGTATCGTCCTCCCAATAGGGCTCCTTATTCTGTCCCAGATAATAATCCCCCATAAAATTAATTTGTTGTCCTGCTCCATACTGTACCATTTCATACTCTTGACAACTGTATAACACCGCCAAAGCCAGCATCAAAAAGATAACTATTCCTATTTTTTTCATAATTCTTCCGATTAATTGGTTTTACCAAACAAAGTTTCATCATCCGGCCAGGAAAACATATAGTTACTTTCGGTCATATTACTGAGCGGACTATGTAAAAAAGTAGTATACCCATTGCGTTTATAGAAGTAGAACAACTGTCCTTCTCCATAAAACTCTTTCCGGTATTCTTTCTCGATCTCATTCAAACGGTTGGCTTCCGTACAAACCGTCGGGTCTATACCACGCATTTCCCTTACCTTATTTAAATATCCGGCAGCCTCTTCAGGAGTTGCAGCACATTCTGCCAAAATGTAATACATCTCCGACAACCGGATCAATACGACCGTACCTTCTGTAGAAGCCCATAAATTCTCCTGTTTGTACTTTCTCATCGTAATCCCATGAGTACCGTAATCGAAGCCAACCCCCTCCCGGATGCGTAAGTCATTCGACCCGTCATTGGCCACATCGAAAAGTTCGTCCAAAAACTCTTCCTTACTGATATAATAGGTATTCCCATTAGTGATCGTAGCCACTTGCTGGTCGAAATCGTCCACATACACCGAAAATACAATTTCTTTCGAACGCAATACATCGGAAGCATCTCCGATCAGATCGAAATAACCACTCCCAATCACCTGATTGGCATAATTCTCTGCCTCCGTCTTATTTCCGGCATACAGATACACCCGGGCCAACAAAGCTTTCACCGCATACAGATTCATCCGTTTATGACGATATACCAAAAAACGGTCACCTCCCATATCCTCTTCCTCATAATCACTAACCGGAAACTCAAAATTCAGGGGATCGGTACCGGTGAGTAAGGTTTCCGCTTTTTTCAGATCGGAAATAATACTGTCCATGACCACATTCGACGGTTGCAACTCCTTGATTTCTTTACTGAACTCAGTCCGGTAGGTTATACGTTTAGAAGTGGGATTATCCTTATAAACCGGGCCGAACATCCGCAACAGGTCGAAATGCAGGAAAGCCCGTAAACCTAAAGCCTCTCCCTTTATAATCTCATAATAATGACCGGTCGTAAAAACCTGTTTATTCTCATCACAATAATAGAGCAGATTGTTCACGTTAGCTATAATGTTATACATTTTTTCCCAGATCGTTTTAGTATAACTTTCCGTTTTGGTAGAAGGGAAAGTGTACCACAATTCATTCTGATAAGTCAAGGCATCGCTCGCCTGATAACGTTGCCCCAGAATATCGATAAAACCATAACTCAGATTCCGGGCATATAAATCGGTGGAAGCCATTTTAATATATACCCCGGTCAAAGCTTCTTTGAAACCCAATTCACGACTGAACACTTTTTCTTCCCCCACAGTCGTCTTCGGTTGTACATCGAGCCAATTGGAGCAGGAAGATAAGAATACCATTCCCAAACAAATGCTTACTATATATTTTTTCATATCCATCATTTTAAAAGATCACATTCAAAGACATAGAAACCGAACGGGAAAACGGATAATCGATACCACGTTCCATTTTTACCGTAGAAAAGCGGCAGATATCTTCCATATACAATCCCAAAGTTGCAGAACTGATACCGGCCCGTTTCATCCAATTGTACTTTTTCCCTTCCAGCCGATAGGATAAATTCACTGTAGAAAAATAAAATTCGTTATCATCCATCACAAAACGTGAACTTTCTTTCGTATCGGTCTTATAAATATTACCGTCTATCGCTTTAAAAAACACCTGATCACCGGGATTCTGCCAACGACTGTACAAAGCCCTCCGGTCGGCATTCAACCGCAGATTGGCATTTTCAACCTTATTGATCAAAGTCTTGTTGTAGGTCTGTCCTCCGAAATGATACTGCCCGGCCAGGGTTAGGCTGAATCCTTTATAGGTAAAAGTGGTCGAAACCGATCCCTGAAGTTTGGGTTCCGTATCCCCCACCGGAATCTGGTCGGCCGCTGAATAGATATTCGTCAATCGTCCGTCACGGGTTAAAAACACTTCCCGGCCTGTCTGAGGATCGATCCCCATCGAGCGAACGGCCCAAATCGTCGTTTGTGAATAACCGTTTTCATAACGGGGCAAAGGGCTCTTTTCCCGCTTATCGGCGATATCCGTTTCGTAAGGATTTTCAACCTCATCGGCAATAGCCATTTGTTTTTCATTCATGACCTTCAGGGCATTGGAAATTTGTTCGATCCGCGATTTATTGTGCGAACCGGTGAAAATAATATTCCAATAAGCTTCTTTAGAAGGATTACTATAAGGCATCAAACGTAAAGTAACTTCATACCCTTTATTGGAAATCTTACCCAGATTTTCCTTCATGGTCAGAAAACCGACAGAAGGCGCCATACTATAATCCATCAGGGTATTTTTAGTGTATTTTTCATAATACTCGACCTTAGCACTCAAAATATTACGAAACATCGTAAAATCCAATGAAACATTATAATTTTCAGTCTCCTGCCACTTCAAATCGGGATTTCCCAACCCATAAATCTCCGTTCCAACGACATCCGAACTTTTATAGGTTTTCATCAGATTGGAATAAGTATACATCTGTAAAGACTGATAGGGAGTAAAACCTTGAGAACCGGTAATCCCGTATGTCCCCCGCAATATCAATTCATCGAATATCCCCCAATTTTTGATAAATTCCTCTTTCTCGGCATTCCAGCGTAATCCGGCCGACCAGAAAGGAGCATAACGATTGTTCTTTCCAAATTCCGAAGAAGCATTGATACTCATACTATAGTCGACAGCATAACGTTGTTTATAAGAATAATTCAAGGTCATAACAAATGCCAAAGCCCTGGTCATATTCTCGTTACCTGTCGTATTCTGAAATTCTGTTCCCATATAAACTTCACTCAGCCTGTCGTTCGGAAAACCCTTCATCGACAATGCGGTCGTTTTCAATTGGCTCTCATTGATACTATAGCTGGCAAAGGCAGCCAATAAATGGTCGCCCCAGGATTTATTATAGGCACCTGACAATCTCAAACGATAAGAGGTATTTTCATTTTTAGTCCAATCGTACGAACCTTTTAAAGACGGATCTTTCTCTTCGTAAAAATCATTATGCTGGGCTGATTTGAATACCTCTACGGTCCCGTCGTTACGACTCAGTGAAAAGTCCAGGCTCAAGCGTAACGCATCGATCGGCAAATATTCGAGTTTCAAAGCTTCTCTCAACTCAAACTTCCGGCTAGAATTTTTAGATCCAAACTGCTTATTCCATAACGGATTCAAAATCGCTTTATAATAATCACCGACATAACCACTACTATTGTAATCCGTATTCGTCTCCCCGGTATCCAGTACCTGTTTAATATTACCATTCTCATCCGTCTTGCGGTAGTAAGGATTTACAATCGCATAATCCTGAAAAGTCCCATAGGGCGACTCACGTGTCCCATCCGAATAATCCACGGTCAGTGAATTATTGATCAAAATTTTATTCTGACGATAATTCAGATCGATCTTTCCGGTTTTGGTATTCAGATTGGTCTCTTTCATTACCCCCGGATCCCATTTGGCCCCCAAATAGATTTTATACCGTAAAGCCCGATCTCCACCTTCCACTGTCAGGCCATGGCGATGGGAAAAAGCAGTCTGTACCGGTTCCCCCAGCCAATAAGTATCGACACCACGCAATACTTCCTGTTTCAAATGATTATAATAATTCTGTAATCCTACATCGTCCTTATTCGCATAATACCCGGCCAGTTCTTCCACCCTTAGTTTTTCCCCGGCATTCATCAGATCATACACACTCAAATCAGGCCATTCCAAACCGTAATTCCCGTTATAGGTAAACCGCAATTTTCCGGGTACCGGCGCTTTCGTTTCCACCACCACCACTCCGTTTGCTGCTTCCGAACCATAGATAACCGTCGCTGCAGCATCTTTCAACAAAGTGATCGATTCCACCTGTGCCGGGTCCAAATCCATGATCGTCGTCGCATCCACTCCGATCACCCCGTCCAGTACAAACAAAGGCTGATTAGGACGGGTATTCACATCTCCACGCAACACGACAACATCATTGGCTTCATAATTACCTAAACTGGCCTGTCCCCGCATCTGGAAATCAGGGATCGCATTCGGATTCGAGCCGGCCAGATTACTGGTATTCATCCGAAATCCGGGATCCAGCATCTCAAGTGCTTTCAGGACATTGCCAGCTGTCATCTTTTTGATTTCATCCCCAGATACCTGAGTTGCCGATCCGGTAAACCCTTCTTTGTTGCGTTTGAAAATACCGGTTACAACCACTTCCTCCAGATTTTCTTTAGCCACTTCCATCACAACATCGATCACCGTCCGGTTACCCGGCTCTATCTCCTGCGACTCCATTCCCACAAAAGAAAATACAAGTACGACATCGTTCATTTCGGGAATTTCCAGGTTCCATTTCCCATCGATATCGGTAGCGACTCCCAGTGTCGTCCCCTTAATCCTCACCGTAACTCCCGGCATCACATCGCCACGGTTATCTTTGACCGTACCGCTCAGGACCATTTTTTTCTGGGGAACACTGTTCATCACCTGTACGGCAGGTTTCACAATCACGACCTCATCCACTACTTCAAAAGTCAGTCCGGTATCTTTCAGACAAGCTTCCATAATCGTCTCCACATCTGCATCCGTCATTTTAAAATCCCGTTTCTGCAAGTGCCGGATATCATCGTTACTGTACATAAAACTCATTCCGGTCTGTTTTTTCACTTGTTCGAAGATTTCCCGCAACGAGACATTTTTCAATTCGATACTCACCCGCTGGGCATTCACCGAAGCGAATAAAGAGGACACCGATAGAAACACAAATACCAAAGCAATTTTCATCATACGTAGAAATTGACTAAGCCACGGAATCCTGTTCCGCAGGCAAACACTTCTTCTGTTCATAAGCTTGTTTTTGATTTTACATTAAGTCTGTTTGTTATACATTATTCCGGACTCCTGTTTGCGGCACGATATCCGAAACTTCTTATTCGATTTTATTCCTTTTCTCTTTTATTTCATGTCTAATTTATTTACCTTTGAATAATGATTTTACATCAAGCCTGTTTGTCAGGTATCGGGGAGGATGATATTTGCGGTATCATCCTCCTTTTCACTAATAGCTATTGACTACCACCGTACGTCCTTTTTGCGTAAACTTCACTTTGTTCATCCTTTCCATGAGATTCAGGACTTTTGAAATTTCCTCATATTTCAAAATATCGATTGTAAAGTGCATCTCTTTCACATCGGGATCAGCATAAAACAACTCGAAATCATACCAGCGTTGCAATTCGGCCATAATCTTTTCCAGGCGTTCGTTTTCAAATACCATCCGTCCGTTTTTCCAGGCAATAAAGGGATATATATCCACTTCGGCAACCCGGACGTCTCCTTTCCCGGCAATCCGGGCCTGTTCTCCAGGCTTCAACCGGTCGTATATCCGGCCGCTGCTCACACCGACCGCCCCTTGTACCAAAGTTGTCACCACCTCTTTTTCATCGGTATAAGCCCTGACATCGAATTCGGTCCCTAAAACCGAAATATCGGCTTTATCCGTATGTACTGTAAAAATGAGATTCTCACGGTGAACCACTTCAAAAAAACCTTCTCCTCTCAACCATACCTCCCGGCTCTCTGTTCCGAAATGCACCGGAACTTTCAGCTCCGAACCGGCATTCAGATGAACGACGGAGCCATCCGGCAGACGAGTGATGTATTCTCCTCCGTGGGGTATCCGTACCACATTGTATTCTTCTCCTCTCTCCCCGGCAATCACGGGCTGAATGATATCCAGAGTATCCCGGCTGCTGACCAACTGTATCCCCTGAGCCTCGAGACGCAAAGTGGTATCTTTATTAAAAAGGAACTGTTGCCCCCCGGCCAACTCGACAATCGCCTTAGGACTTCCCACCCGGATCGACCCGGCCAAAGGCGAACCACTCCTGTCTTGCCGGCTATTGCTCCACAACCCTACCGCCCCTATTCCCAATGCGAGTATACAAACCGCAGCAGCCACCCTGAAACGGATCAAACGCACCGAACGGCCCCGCTGACGAACGATCCGTGCTTCCAACCTTTTCCATTCCCGCCGTCGCAATGCTTTATTATTATCCGACACCGCTTTCTCCAAAAAGGATCCTGAAACTAATTTTTCGTATAATCGCTGATGCTCCTCCGACTGATTCCGCCATTCGTCCAGCAAACGTCGTTCTTCACCGGAAGCTGAACCTAATATGTCTTTAACGATTATTTTCTTCAACCGATCGAATTCCATCTTTTCAACATTTTTATACTAAAGATGCCATTTCAAAAGGGAGGTGTTATATCTGTCTCTTATACACATCTCCGAGCCCACGAGACATGCGCAGATCT
>OWKP01002309.1_pt1 | contig 10186 bp, 13 predicted proteins | sample 1732991 | NCBI WGS metagenome assembly OWKP01 (sample SAMN05065777, study PRJEB22554) | human gut metagenome | biome: ENVO:2100002; feature: ENVO:00000062; material: ENVO:00002003 | host: Homo sapiens | place: USA
ACGAGATCTGCGCATGTCTCGTGGGCTCGGAGATGTGTATAAGAGACAGGCGAAACCGTGACGTTTGAGAACGCCGTGGAATATTTCAGGGGCAAATAAAACATACTTCGAAAGAAGGGATAAGGAGAATTATTATGGTCAAATACGTTACCTCTCAAGAGCTTGAGAAACTTCTTGCGGGCGAAAAGCCCGTCGTGTGCGATTTCTGGGCCTCCTGGTGCGGACCTTGCAGAATGCTGGCGCCCGTTTTCGAGGAGGTTTCGGATAAATTCGACGACAAAGCGGTTTTCGTGAAGCTGGATGTAGATGAAAACGAGGACGCCGCTATGAAATACGGCATCACCTCGATCCCCAACGTCATTCTTTTCAAAAACGGCAAGCCCGCGGCCAACAGCCTGGGATTTTTGCCCGAAAAGGCTCTCGCCGATTTCGTGGAAAAGAATATCTGAACTCTGAACCCGACGAAGAAAAAACGGCTTTTTCTCCCTCAAGGGAAGGAGCCGTTTTTTAACCTTTCTATCCGCCGTGGCGGTTGATTTTTCACGCTTCCGTCAGAAAGACGGAGCCGTTTTAACCCTTCTATCCGCCCTTAAGGGAAGGAATAAGCAGCTCTTTTCACCTTTTTGCGTTAAAAGAAAGAAATAAGTTGCCCTTTTTTCTTTCAAGAAAAGGAATAAGCTGTTTTTCGCCCTTTCTATCCCCGAAAAGGAGTTTTTTATGGTTTTTCAAATCCCGATAGGCAACGCTTTTCCGTTGGATAAAAGCGGCAGACCCGATTTTTCGGCCGCGCTCGAGCGGCAGAAAGGCTATTTTCAAAGCGGCGCCACGCTCGCGCCCGCCCGCCGTATCGAGGCGTTGAAAGCCCTTTATACGGCGATCGAAAGGGCGGAAACGGATATCTTCGAGGCGCTGGAGGCCGATCTCGGGAAAGGGGAATTCGAAAGCTATATGTGCGAGGTGGGACTGACGCTGTCGGAGATTTCCTATCTTGTGAAGCATACGAAAAAATTTGCGCGGGACAGGCGGGTGAAAACGCCGCTTTCCCAATTCGCCGCGAAAAGCTTCGTGCGCAGGTCGCCCTATGGGACCGTGCTGGTGATGAGCCCCTGGAACTATCCCTTTCTTTTGACGATGGAGCCTCTGGCCGACGCGCTCGCCGCGGGAAATACCGCGATTTTGAAGCCGTCGGCGTATTCGCCCAACGTCTCCCGCGTGATTCAGGAGCTTATCGAGCGCACCTTTCCCGCCGAGTACGTCACCGTCGCCACGGGCGGGCGCGAGGAGAACGCCAGACTGCTGGAAATGAAATTCGATAAAATTTTCTTTACGGGGAGCGTCGCCGTAGGGAAAGAGGTGATGCGTTCGGCTGCGGAAAATCTTATCCCCGTCACGCTGGAGCTGGGCGGAAAAAGCCCGTGTATCGTCGATGAGACGGCCGAGCTTCCCCTGGCGGCGAAGCGGATCGTATTTGGGAAATATCTCAACGCGGGGCAGACCTGCGTCGCGCCCGATTACGTCTATGTGCATGCTTCGGTCAAGGACGCTTTTCTCGAAGAAGTAAAAAAACAGATCTGCGCCCAATACGGCCCCGCGCCCTTAAAGGACGCCTCTTACGGCAGGATCGTCAGCCGTAAGCATTTCGATCGGGTTTCGTCGCTCATCGAAACGGAAAAAGTAATTTACGGCGGGGGCAGGGACGAGACGACGCTAAAAATTGAGCCTACCGTGCTGGACGGCGTTACTTGGGCGGACAAGGCGATGCAGGAGGAAATTTTTGGCCCGGTCATGCCCGTATTGACGTTTGAAAGCCTCGAAACGGTAATCGGGGAAGTCAATTCGCGCCCGTCGCCTTTGGCCTTGTATATCTTTTCCTCGGACAAGAAAGCGGCCGATTTCGTAATGAATAAATGTCGTTTCGGCGGCGGCTGTATCAACGATACGATCATTCATCTCGCCACCAGCGAAATGGCGTTCGGCGGCTTCGGAGCCAGCGGAATGGGAAGCTATCACGGAAAAGCGGGGTTCGATTGCTTCAGCCACGAAAAGAGCATTGTGGATAAAAAGACCTTTATCGATCTTCCCATGCGCTACCGCCCGTATAAAAAATCCAACGAAAAGCTGCTGAGATTTTTCCTTAAGTAATAAAAATCCAACGAAAAGCTGCCGAGCCTTTTCCTCAAGTAATAAAAAATCTCCCTTTCGAATTTACGAAAGGGAGAGGGGATATTCAGAAATCAATAATTTTCGGCGCGTACCTGGAAATAGCTTTGGGGATGCGCGCAGACGGGGCAGAGCTGGGGCGCGTTTTTGCCGACGACGATATGTCCGCAGTTGGAGCACTGCCAAACCGCGTCGCCGTCCTTGGAAAATACCAGCCCGTTTTCCACGTTGGAAAGCAGCTTTTTATACCGTTCCTCGTGTTCCTTCTCGATCGCCGCCACTGCGTCGAACAACCTAGCCACTTCGGTGAAGCCCTCCTCCCGCGCGGTTTCCGCAAATCCCGCATACATATCCGTCCATTCGTAGTTTTCGCCCGCGGCCGCGTCCTTGAGATTGGTCGCCGTGTCCGAAACCTGCCCGCCGTTGAGGATTTTATACCAGATCTTGGCGTGCTCCTGCTCGTTTTTCGCGGTCTCTTCAAAAATCGCCGCGATTTGTACATAACCGTCCTTCTTCGCTTTGCTTGCAAAATACGTGTACTTGTTGTGAGCCTGCGATTCTCCCGCAAACGCCGCTTTGAGATTGGCTTCCGTCTTGGTTCCCTGTAAATTCTTCTGTTCGAAATTTGCCATAGCTTACCTCTTTATTAGGATTATGTTTTAATAATGTATTTATAGTATAATACAAAAAAAGGGATTTGTCAATAGGTTTTGAAAAAAATTTTCGAAAAAAGGGAGAAAAGCGAAAAGGTGAAATTTTATTTTTGGCAGGCAGCTCTCGGGCGGCGGTTGACAAACGGGAAAAAAACTGTTACAATCATATCGTTGCTATCTTAATAAAAAGGAATATCGACCGTGAAACGCATGAACGAAAGACGCCGCAAGCGGATAGAAAAAAACATTCTGAAAAATCGGAAATATAAGACGCTGATTTACAACCGCGTCATTCTTACGGTAGCCCTGGTGCTGCTGCAAATCGTACTGTACGGGCTGTTGGTGGCGTCGTTTTATACTTCGGGCTGGACGGTGCTGATGGCGGTGGATATCCTCGGCTTGCTGTTTGTGCTCTACGTCATCAACCGCAACGAAAAGCCCAGCGCAAAGCTCAATTGGGTGATTATGATTCTCGTGCTGCCTATCTGCGGGATTTCGCTGTATCTGCTGTTTGGAGAAGGGCGGCCGACGCGCAGAATGAACAAACGGATTACCGCGGCGAAACGGGCAAATGCGGGCATTCTGGTCCAGGACGCCGAAATGAAAGAGCGGGTCGAGAACGGCGGACGGAATGCGGAAATCTGCCGCTACCTCATGAACTATGCCAATTATCCCGTCTATGGAGACGGCGAAGTCACCTATTATCCGTCGGGCAAGGAGATGTTCAAGGATATGCTGGCGGCGGTGGAAAAGGCGGAACGTTTTATCCTTGCCGAGTACTTTATCATCGCGGGCGGAAAGATGTGGGATACCTTTCGGGAGCTGCTGCTGAAAAAAGCGGACGAAGGGGTGCAGATCAAGCTGGTGTTCGACGACGTGGGCAGCTTGATGCTTCTGCCGCCCAAATACGACAAGTATCTCGAATTTGTTCATCCCAACATCAAGTGCTTCAAATTCAATCCCGCGGTGCCTATTTTCACGATGCGCATGAACAACCGCGACCACCGCAAGATCCTGGTGGTGGACGGCAAGGTTGCCTTTACGGGCGGGATCAATCTCGCGGACGAATATATCGACGAAAAGATTAAGTACGGAAAATGGAAGGATACGGGCGTGCGCGTGACGGGGCGGGCGGTGAACTCCTTCACGATGATGTTTTTCAATATCTGGAACGCCTTCCGCAAGGACAAGGGAAAGCTTCGGGATTTTATCGCCCCCGAATACCGCGAGGAGGAATACGCGGCGGCGGACGGCGCTTCGGAAACCGTGGGAAAGAACGGAACGCATATCCCCGTGGAGAGCATAGGCGAGTCCCCGCACGGCAAGGGATATTTCGTTCAGCCGTACGACGATTCGCCGCTGGACAGGGAAAGCGTGGGCGAAACGGTGTATCTCGACCTCATCAACCGCGCCTCCAAATATCTGTATATCTTTACGCCCTATCTGATTTTGGACGATTTTATGCGCACGGCGCTGTGCAACGCGGCCAAGCGCGGGGTGGATGTGCGGATCGTTACGCCGGGAATTCCCGATAAAAAAATGGTGTTCCGCCTGACGCGCTCCAATTATGCGCCGTTGATGAAATCGGGCGTGAAGATCTACGAATACACGCCGGGGTTTATCCATGCGAAAAGCATGGTCTGCGACGACGAGGCGGCGGTGGTGGGTACGATCAATCTCGATTACCGAAGCCTGTATCTGCACTTCGAAAACGCCGTATATTTCTCGCATTGCGACGCCGTCGCGGCGGTGAAACAGGACGGCGAGGACGTGTTTGCCGTGTCCAAACGCATGACGATAGAGGATACGCGACAGACCTTTATCGGAAAGCTTGTCGATTCGGTTTTGCGCGTTTTCGAAACGTTGTTGTAAAAAAAGCCTGTTTGGTGGGTTTCGCGGCGGCGATGAGTTTGCAAAAAGGCTCGTTTGTTCGGTTTGGTTGACGGCGATGAGTTTGCAAAGAATCGTCGTTTGTCCGATCGGCCGAGTTGTTTGGAAAGTGTGCTTCCCCTGAAAAGAAAAGCCCCGCTTCGAGCAAAGCAGGGCTTTTTTCTTTTATACGATTTTTCTGAAATAATAATAAGTTTCGTCCTCGCCGACCTTCTGCATGACGGACGAAAGCATTTTTGCCGAAGCGACGTTTTCTTTGAGGCATTTGCCGTTTATCTGGACGAGCTCCAGCGTATAGATGGCATAATTCGCCATGAGGGAGAAGGCGTATCGGCCGAGCTTTTGTCCGTCCGCCTCGGGCAGAATACGCACGCCGATCTCCGCGCCGCCGCGGAAATCGAAATTGTATAAAATGACTTCGCCCAAAAATTTCCCGTCTTTGCGTATCGCAAAATTCATGGCCATGCGGTTGGCAAAATCCTTTTTTTGGTCTTTATAGAAATAATCCCGTTTGGGACACGGGCAGTCCTCGCGGTAATCGTAACCCCACCAGCGGTTTCGCTCGTCGTCGAGGCACAGCCGATTGTAGGCGGGAATGTCTTTTTCCGTGATCGGCGTCAGGGAAATACCGTTTTCGCCCTTGATAACGGGAATTTTTTTCAGACGATTGATGGGCGTCTTGACGTGGATCAGGTGCTTACGCAGGATTTCCAGCGGCTGATATTGCAGCTTGGAAATGCGCAGGCCTCGGCTTCCCGCGTCGTCTTCGCGGTTGATATATCTGACGTTTTGCGCAAAGGTTTTGGCAAACTCCTGAACGGTGGCGGGATAGATTCCCTCGTAGTCCGTCAGCGCTTTTTCGATATGGTCGATCAGCGTTTCGCCGCAGATCTCGCTTAAGCAGAAGGAAATGATTTCGCCGTTTAACGTAAACCCGCCCGAGACGAACATGTCCGACCCGACGTATTCCGTCATCGCGTGGGCGAATTTCAGCTCCGTTTTGGCGCCGGGCGAATCGTTTCGATCGCCGAACTTTTTCCAGAACTTACGGATACGCGCATGATCGTTTTTGCCGAAGGTCTCGAACACGGCGTCGGGACAGGCCGCGTAAAATTTTCGGATATGGTTGCGCTGTCCCGCGTACTTTTTGCCCTCGAACCTGATAAAATCGCCCGCGAGATAGAGATAGTCGTCGAAATTGCGTTCGGTACGGATTTCGATATTCGGATAACAGCCGAGGACGGTGCACACCGCGCAGGCGGGCACGTCGCAGAGCCGAAAGGGGATAAAATGCTCCGCGCAATACTCGCCGCAGGCCACCAGGGCTGCGTTGACGTCCGCTTCATCGTCGATGGGAACGGGATAATCGAAATAGGTTTGACCGCCCCATTTGCTTTTTACCAGCAGACAGCCGCACGCTTTTGCGTATTCGTAGCCCGCGTTCTGCCACATGATTTTGATCCCCGCGGAATAATCGCAGATACGGTAACGGCATTTTTTATAGTAGGCCGCAAGCTGTTCGATGTTGCTGTTGTCGATAGGGGTAAATTGCATAAGGTTTTTCCTCAATTTTATTGTAGCGCGGCTTCTTTTCGCTTTTATTATAACATAGGCAAGCTATGTTTGAATAGGGCGCGAAAATACCTATGAATGCTTCGCATTCCTGTATTTTTGCTTCTATTATAACAAAGTATGGCCGAAAGTTCAAGTTTTTAGAGACGGTGTATAGCGGCCGAATAAGATTTTTGCGTGAAAAAAACCGCCGTGCGGCCTTATTTTGTTGCGGCGGCGGCAGAATTGTGTTACAATAAAAACGAAAAAAAGAAAACGGGAGGGAAAAGAGTATGCCGAAAGGAAATAAAAATCCTTCGGGCAATCCCGAAACCATGCACTGCCGAAAATGCGGCGCGGAAATGGAAAACGGGGTGTGTCCGAAGTGCGGATACAAAGTATATGTGCCCATGGACGAAAAAAAAGCCCTGAAAATACGGCTGATCCTCGGCGGGATCATCCTCGCAGGGTTTATTATCTGGGTAATCGTCACGCAAGTAAAGGGATAACGAAAAAGACCGCTTCGGCGGTCTTTATTTATATTATTTCGAGGGCATTTCTCTTCCTTGGTCGCGCCCGACGAGTTCGTCCAGAGTGATACCGTAAAAATCGGCAAGCTGTACGCAAAAATCAATATTCGGCAATCCTTTGTTTGTTTCGCTCCAACTGATCGTTTGTTGCTTTAAGCCTGTCTTTTGGGCTAATTCCGATTGGGAAAGGCCGCGTATTTCCCGTTGATATTTGAGCGCTTCTCCATAATTCAACATAAGTGTCTCTCCCCATTGCCTTTATTCTACCAAAAAATCAGTAAGAACACTTGAATTACCAATATATTTGTAGGAAAGACGAGCTATGGAAGAAAGAAAATTGTCCTCCAAGCTCGTTTTAACCGTCAATATCATGACCGTATTATACGAAATGGAGGCTTACTTTTTACAGAGAAAAGTCGAAAAAATCGGGTGAAGATATAATAAATCACAGATTTTCTGTGCTTTTAACACAGTCCCAAAAAATTGTGCTATACTTGTCTCACAAATACTCGAGGAGACAGATATGGAAGAAAAAGAATTGAAAACCCCCAAGCATTGCCTGAGCTGTCAATACCATGAAACATATTATACCAAATGCGGGCTTACATTTTACAGAGAAAAAAGGGGCTACTGTTCGCAACAACAAAAATTGACGGAAAACCATGATACTTGCGAAGAATGGAAAAGAAAATCCGGAAAAATTACAAGAGATTTTCATAAGGAAGTAGCTTCGGAAGTCGTGACGAAAATGGCTAAAGATATTCTGATAATCGCCCAGATTTTGTGCGACGACAAGATAGACGAGCGGGAAGAAAGCAAATAAATTTACGTCTGTCAAGTAAAAACGCTTGACAGACATATTTTTTTCGGATATAATAAAGCAACAGTCCATAGATAGCGGAGGTGAAACCGATGTCGGACGGGTGGGAAGGAAAGGATCTGAAAACGGCGTTGCTTTGGGACGCTTACGGCGCTCTGCTCACCGAAACGCAGCGGGAAATCACCGATTTGTATTTCAATTACGACCTTTCTTTGGCGGAAATTGCCGAGCAGAAGGGCGTTTCCCGTCAAAGCGTGTCCGACTGTCTGGGAAAGAGCCGAAAGCTGCTGGAGGAATACGAAAGAAAATTGGGGTTTGCTTCTCTTTTGGAAAGGGAACGGCTTTTTTCGGAAGCGCTGGAAAAGCTTTGCCGAAGCCGTCCCGAGCTGAAGGCAGAGTTGGACGGCCTCAAGAGGATACTTGACGAAGAGGAAGCTTGATTAAACGGGTAAAAAATAAGCGGCACGGGAGGAAATAGGGACACAATGGCGTTGTTTTCATCGCTTTCGGAAAGATTGAACCATATATTTTCCAAACTGACCAAGCGCGGCAAGCTGACGGAATTGGAAATCAAGACGGCGATGCGCGAAGTGCGCGTGGCGCTTCTCGAAGCGGACGTCAACTTAAAGGTGGCCAAGCAGTTTATTGCGGACGTTTCGGAAAAGGCCGTGGGGCAGGAGATACTCGCCTCGCTCAACCCCGCCCAGCAGGTAATCAAAATCGTCAATGACGAACTGATCGAGCTGATGGGTTCGAAAAACGCCAAGCTGGAGGTGTCGTCCAAACCGCCCACAATCATTATGATGTGCGGTCTGCAGGGCGCGGGCAAGACGACGCTTTGCGGCAAGCTGGCGGTGCTTTTGAAAAAGCAGGGCAAGCGTCCGCTTTTGGTGGCGGGGGACATCTATCGCCCCGCGGCGATCACCCAGCTTCAGGTAGTGGGCAAAAACGCGGGCGTCGAGGTATTCGAAAAGGGCACGCAAAGCCCCGTCAAAACGGCGAAACAGGCCGTCGAGTACGCGCGCTCCATGAATTACGACACCGTAATCCTCGATACGGCGGGCCGTCTCCAGATCGACGAAACGCTGATGCAGGAGCTGGAAAATATAAAAAAGGAAGTGGAGGTAAGCGAAACCCTCCTCGTCGTGGACGCCATGACGGGACAGGAGGCGGTAAACGTCGCGGAAACCTTCAACGCGCGGCTGGAGATTACGGGCGTCATTCTGACGAAGCTGGACGGCGATACGCGCGGCGGCGCGTGCCTGTCGATTAAAGCGGTGACGGGCAAGCCGATCAAATTTATCGGCGTGGGCGAAAAGCTCGCCGACCTCGAGCCTTTTTATCCCGAACGCATGGCGTCGCGGATTTTGGGCATGGGCGACGTCATGTCGCTGATCGAAAAGGCGCAGCAGGCGATCACCGAAGAAGACGCCAAAAAGATGCAGCAGAAGATGAAAGAAAATTCCTTCACGCTCAACGACTATCTCGAACAGTTCGCCATGCTCAAGAAAATGGGCGGCGCGCAGGCGATGATGAGCATGCTCCCGGGCATGAACAAAATGAAAGTCAGCGAAAAGGATATCGACGAGAAGCGCATCGAGCATACGAAGGCGATGATTCTTTCCATGACGCAGGCGGAGCGGGACAATCCCTCTATCATCGACAGCAAGCGCAAGCGCAGGATCGCGGCGGGGTCGGGCACCAGCGTGCAGGAGATCAACCAGCTTTTGAAGCAGTTCGAGCAGACCAAGCTGCTGATGAAGCAATTAAAGGGCAATAAAGGCAAATTTCGGATGCCTTTTTGATAAATCGGGACAAAATTAATTTTTAAGATACTTTGGAGGTATTATCATGGTTAAAATGAGACTTTTCAGAATGGGCGACAAAAAGAACCCTATCTACCGCGTGGTGGTTGTAGATGGAAGAAAGGCGATGAGCGGCGAATATATCGACTGCGTCGGGCATTATCGTCCCACCTGCGATCCCGTGGAGCTGACGATCGACGTCGAGAAGGCGAAGGATTGGCTCTCCAAGGGCGTACAGCCCACGGAGACGGTGAAAAGCCTGCTCGTCAGGACGGGCGCTATGGAGAAATCCGAGAAGCTCAGCCCTTCCAAGACCAAGGCCAAGAAGTCCAAGAAGTAATTTTTCGCAAGCGGTTTTCGCCTCTTGAAGAGAAGCGAAGAAGGAATCGGGAGGTAAAAATATGCTGGAGCTCATTCAATATATCGTCAATCAATTTGCCGAGGATAAGGAAAACGTCGAATACGAGGTAAACGAAAAAGAGCGCGTCATCGAAATCGTCGTAACCCTGCCCTCGTCGGACATGGGTAAAGTGATCGGCAAGCAGGGCAAAATCGCCAAGGCGATGCGCACGATCGTCCGCGCGGCAACCCCGAGAGGGAGCAAGCGTTACGTCGTCGAAATCAAGGAAAAGGGCGGAAACGCCGTAAACCGCGAGACGGAAGAAGAAGCCGCAGACGCGGAAAACGCTGACGCGGAATAATTTTTCCGCAATAAAAAAACGGAACGTGAAAGGCTTTCTTGCGAAAGCCTTTTTTCCGATACGAGGAGATGACGGT
>OWKP01002312.1_pt1 | contig 10176 bp, 9 predicted proteins | sample 1732991 | NCBI WGS metagenome assembly OWKP01 (sample SAMN05065777, study PRJEB22554) | human gut metagenome | biome: ENVO:2100002; feature: ENVO:00000062; material: ENVO:00002003 | host: Homo sapiens | place: USA
TAAACAAAATGATTAAAGTAGGTATTAATGGATTCGGACGTATCGGACGTTTCGTATTCCGCGCTGCAATGAAGAGAAACGATATTCAGATCGTAGGTATCAACGACCTTTGCCCGGTAGATTACTTGGCTTACATGCTGAAGTATGACACTATGCACGGCCAGTTCGACGGTACTATCGAAGCTGATGTTGAAAACAGCAAGCTGATCGTTAACGGTCAGGCTATCCGCATCACTGCAGAAAGAAACCCGGCTGACTTGAAATGGAACGAAGTAGAGGCAGAATACGTTGTTGAATCTACTGGCTTGTTCTTGAGCAAAGACAAAGCTCAAGCTCACATCGAAGCCGGCGCAAAATATGTTGTAATGTCTGCTCCTTCTAAGGACGACACTCCGATGTTCGTTTGCGGTGTTAACGAAAAGACTTACGTTAAGGGTACTCAATTCGTATCTAACGCTTCTTGTACTACCAACTGCTTGGCTCCTATCGCTAAGGTATTGAACGACAAATGGGGTATCACTGACGGTTTGATGACTACTGTTCACTCTACAACTGCTACTCAGAAGACAGTTGACGGTCCTTCTATGAAAGACTGGAGAGGTGGTCGTGCTGCTTCCGGCAACATTATCCCGTCTTCTACCGGTGCTGCTAAGGCTGTAGGTAAAGTTATCCCGGCATTGAACGGCAAACTGACTGGTATGTCTATGCGTGTTCCGACTTTGGACGTATCTGTAGTTGACTTGACAGTTAACTTGGCTAAGCCCGCTACTTACGCTGAAATCTGCGCTGCCATGAAGGAAGCTTCTGAAGGCGAATTGAAGGGTGTTCTGGGTTACACTGAAGATGCAGTTGTTTCTTCTGACTTCTTGGGTGACACTCGCACTTCTATCTTCGACGCTAAGGCTGGTATCGCTTTGACTGATACTTTCGTTAAGGTTGTATCTTGGTATGATAACGAAATCGGTTATTCTAACAAGGTTCTTGACTTGATTGCTCACATGGCATCAGTTAACTGCTAATATACAGTTAGAAAATAATAAAAAATAGGTGACTTCTGCAGAAGTCGCCTATTTTTTTTGCAATTTTGCAGCTAGTTCGTTTTTTATCAGACCCTTTAAACATGATGAAGATTATACTAACTCTAATATTGCTTTGCTTTATGAACACTATATCGTCTCAAAATCCTTTTTTTGAAACATACTCCACGCTGCACAGCACTGTCCCGTTCGACAAGATTAAGACCGGAGATTACGTACCCGCCATCCGCGAAGGCATCCGCCGCCAAAATGCGGAAATAGAGGCCATCATCCGCAATCCGGAAGTCCCGACATTTGCCAACACAGTGTTGGCCTACGAGAAGTCCGGTGAGATGCTCCACCGTGTCAGCACTGTATTCGGCAATCTGCTCAGTGCCGAAACGGACGATGACCTACAGGAACTGGCCAAAGAAATCATGCCGATGATGAGCGAGCATGAAAACAACATCAGCCTGAACGAAGAGCTGTTTGCACGTATCAAAGCTGTTTACAAACAGCAAGACAAAGAAACATTGAGCCCGGAACAGCACAAACTGCTGGAAGACATTTATAACGGCTTTGTACGCAACGGTGCCAACCTCCTGGGAGAAGATAAGGAGAAATACCGGGCTTTATGCAAAGAGCTCAGCCTGCTGACGCTGCAGTTCAGCGAAAACAACCTGAAAGAAACGAACGACTACAAGCTTGTCATCACCGACAAGTCACAACTGGCCGGGCTGCCCGAGAGCGCGGTAGAAGCCGCTGCAGAGACAGCCGGGGAAAAAGGCGTCGAAGGCTGGGTATTCACCCTGCAGGCTCCCAGCTATGGCCCTTTTCTGACCTACGCAGACAGCCGTGACCTGCGCCGTGAGCTATATATGGCCTACAATACGAAGTGTACGCATGACAACGCCAGCAATAACCTGGAAATTGTAAAGAAACTGGCCAATGTCCGTATGGAGATTGCCCAACTCCTAGGCTATGACAACTTCGCCGAATACAACCTCCAGGAGCGCATGGCACAAAACAGTGAGTCCGTGTATAAGCTGCTGGACCAACTGCTGGAGGCTTACACGCCTACCGCCAAACAAGAATATGCAGAAGTGCAAGCCCTGGCACGCCAAGCGGAAGGAGAAGACTTCGTCCTGATGCCGTGGGACTGGGCGTACTATTCCCATAAACTGAAAGACCGGAAGTTCAATATCGACGATGAGCTGCTCCGCCCTTACTTTGAGCTGAACAACGTGAAGCAAGGCGTATTCGGCCTGGCAACCAGGCTGTATGGCATCACCTTCAAGAAGAATCCGGATATTCCCGTTTATCATAAGGATGTGGATGCCTACGAAGTCTTCGACAAAGACGGGAAATTCCTTGCCGTGTTCTATACCGACTTCCACCCCAGAGCAGGCAAGCGCTCGGGAGCCTGGATGACCAGCTACAAGGAACAGTGGATTGACGAAAAGACCGGTGAGAACAGCCGTCCCCACATATCCATTGTGATGAACTTCACCAAACCGACACAGGACAAACCTGCTTTGTTGACCTTCGGCGAGGTAGAAACCTTCCTGCACGAATTCGGCCACAGCCTGCATGGTATGTTTGCCAATACCACCTACGGGAGCCTGAGCGGGACCAACGTGTATTGGGACTTTGTGGAACTCCCCTCCCAATTCATGGAGAACTTCGCCATCGAAAAGGAATTCCTGCATACGTTTGCCCGCCATTACCAGACCGGAGAGCTGATACCGGGCGAACTGGTGCAGCGCATTGTGGATTCGTCCAACTTCAACGCGGCATACGCCTGCCTCCGCCAGGTTAGCTTCGGCCTACTCGATATGGCTTGGTACACACGCAACACCCCGTTTGAAGGTGACGTGAAAGCCTATGAAAAGAAGGCTTGGGAAAAAGCACAAGTTCTTCCTTCTGTAGAAGAAGCCTGTATGAGTACACAGTTCTCCCATATCTTTGCCGGAGGATATTCTGCCGGATATTACAGTTATAAATGGGCAGAGGTGCTGGATGCAGATGCTTTCTCGCTATTCAAACAGACGGGCATCTTTAACCCGGAGACTGCCGCCTCCTTCCGAGAGAATATCCTTTCCAAAGGCGGAACGGAACATCCGATGACGCTCTATAAACGCTTCCGCGGACAAGAGCCTACAATCGACGCATTATTAATCAGAAATGGAATAAAGAAATGAAGAGACTTATAAGGAACATCTTTTGCATGTTGCTCATGTTTTCGCTGCTCCCCCTGCTAAGCGGTTGCGACAACGAGGACGATGTTATCGGAATATTCACCGGGAAGCCATGGAAACTAAGTCGGCTCGCGAATAAAGACAGCAACAGACAGTTCTATTCCGGTTTATGGAAAGACGAAGAGGCTGAAAGAAAAAGCAGAGACTTCCTTAAAATAGAAGGCAATTTCACTTTGAATTTTGAAGGTTCTGATGTGAATGGAGAATTGATGGGTACAACAGTCACAGGACACGGCATCCATTCAAACGCTGACGGAACTTGGAAAGCCGATGGCAAATCACAGTCACTAAGCCTCAATGTGAAAATCAACGGTTCGGAAAGCGACCCGTTAGGCAAGGCATTCATCTCCGGATTGCAAAACGTGTACAAGTATGAAGGGGATGCCAATTCACTGACCCTCTATTTTAAAGACGGACCGACAACCAGAGTCATGGGATTCACCCCGCAACGATAAAGCATAAATATGATGGACGATTCTACAAAAGACAAACAAGAAGCATTGGATAGGCGTTATATACGTATGGCAAGCATTTGGGCCGAAAATTCGTATTGCCAACGCCGCCAGGTCGGTGCACTGATTGTAAAAGACAAGATGATTATCTCTGACGGCTACAACGGTACCCCTTCCGGTTTTGAGAATGTATGCGAAGATGAGAATAACGTCACCAAACCATACGTGCTCCATGCCGAAGCAAACGCCATTACCAAAATAGCCCGTTCAAACAACAGCAGTAACGGTGCCACCATGTACGTCACTGCCTCCCCCTGCATAGAATGCTCCAAACTGATTATCCAGGCAGGCATCAAACGGGTAGTCTACTCCGAGAAATACCGCCTGGAAGATGGTATCGAACTTTTGAAACGGGCAGGCATCGAGGTAGTGTTTATTTCAATGGATAATGAAAAGTTGAAAATGGAAAGTTGAAAGTTGCATGCGCAGCCAAATAGTAAATTGTAAATAGTCTAATAGTAAATAAACATCATGAGTACAAAAAATACTTCCCGCTTTATGCCGCTCATCATCGCAATCAGCGTAGTCGCGGGAATCCTTATCGGAACGTTTTATGCCAGGCATTTTGCCGGTAATAAACTGGGAATCATCAATAGCTCGTCCAACAAGCTGAATGCCTTGCTGCGTGTTATTGATGACCAGTATGTGGATACCGTCAACATGACCGATTTGGTAGAGAAGGCCATGCCGCAGATATTGGCGGAACTCGACCCCCACTCCACCTACATCCCCGCACAGAAGCTGGAAGAGGTAAACTCCGAACTTGAAGGCAGCTTCAGCGGTATAGGTATCCAGTTCACCATTCAAGAAGACACGATACACGTAAACAGCGTGATTCCCGGCGGACCGTCCGAGAAAGTGGGCCTGATGGCAGGCGACCGCATTGTAATGGTCAACGACAGTCTGTTTGCAGGCAAAGGCCTGACAAACGAAAAGGCCATGCGCAACCTGAAAGGTCCGAAAGGAAGCCAAGTGAAGTTAGGCGTCAAGCGTGCCACGGAAAAGGAGTTGCTCGACTTCACCATCACACGCGGTGACATCCCACAAAACACCATTGATGCAGCCTATATGCTTGATGATGACTATGGCTATATACAAATCAGCAAATTCGGACGTACCACACACGTGGAGCTGCTGAATGCGATTGCCCAACTGAGCCACGAGAAGTGCAAAGGCCTGATTATCGACCTGCGCGACAATACCGGAGGATACATGGAAGCCGCCACACGCATGGTGAACGAATTCCTGCCGGAAGGGAAGTTGATTGTATATACCCACGGCCGCAAATATCCCCGCATGGAGGAATATGCCAACGGTACCGGCAGTTGCCAGAAGCTGCCGCTGGTAGTATTGGTGAACGAAGGTTCAGCTTCTGCCAGTGAAATCTTTGCAGGAGCCATTCAGGACAATGATCGCGGAACAATCGTAGGACGCCGTTCCTTCGGTAAGGGACTGGTACAGCAGCCTATCGATTTTAGTGACGGTTCTGCCATCCGCCTGACCATTGCCCGTTATTACACCCCATCGGGCCGTTGCATCCAGCGCCCCTACGAGAACGGCAAGGACAGCAAATACGAAATGGACTGGATTACCCGTTACGAACACGGCGAGTTCTTCTCCAAAGACAGCATCAAACTGGACGAAAACCTGCGTTACTCTACCGGTTTGGGCAGACCCGTATACGGCGGCGGTGGCATTATGCCGGACGTATTCGTTCCGCAAGACACAACCGGAGTATCTTCTTACCTGATAGAAGTAAGCAACAAGGGACTGATTCTGCAATTCAGCTTCCAGTATACCGACCGCAACCGTGCGAAATTGAGTGAATACGACAATGAAGAAGATTTGTTGAAGTACCTTCGCCACCAAGGTATCGTGGAGCAGTTTGTACGTTTTGCAGACTCCAAGGGAGTAAAGCGACGCAACCTGCTTATACACAAGTCTTACAAGCTACTGGAAAGAAGTCTTTACGGCAACATTATCTATAACATACTGGGAAGGGAGCAATACATCCGCTACATCAACCAGAGCGATACTACCGTCAAGAAGGCATTGGATATTCTGGAACGTGGCGAGGCATTCCCCAAAGCCCCGGAAGCGACACCAATCATAGAGGATACAAAAGATGATGGAAAGGAAAAAAGAACTGCGCAGGCAGGTAGCTTTGTTGAAGACCCGACACAGCTCTTCCACTACGCGTCAGTCTGCTGAAATACTTGCCGCCCTCGAGGCACATCCTGCTTTCAGGGCGGCAACAACCGTACTGCTTTACCACTCTCTCAAAGACGAAGTGGACACACACGAATTTATCCGGAAGTGGAGCCGCGAAAAGCGGATACTGCTTCCGGTAGTTGTAGGTGACGACCTGGAACTGCGGCTGTACACCAGACCCGAAGACTTGAAACCTGGCGCATACGGCATCGAAGAACCAACCGGCGAGCTATTTACCGACTATGCAGACATAGACTTCATAGCGGTTCCCGGCGTGGCATTCGACCGTAACGGCAACCGTCTGGGGCGCGGTAAAGGTTACTACGACCGACTTCTGCCCCGCATTCCATCAGCCTACAAAGCCGGCATCTGTTTCCCGTTTCAACTCGTAGAAGAAGTTCCTGCGGAACCGTTTGATATACGCATGGATGAAATCATAACGCAATGAAAACTAATTATCATACACACACCACACGCTGCATGCATGCCACCGGAAATGACGAAGACTATGTGCTCAGCGCCATCAAAGGCGGTTACCGGATACTCGGATTTTCGGATCACACTCCCTGGAAATACCGTACTGACTACGTAGCCGACATGCGGATGCTCCCCGAAGAGCTCCCCGGCTACGTGGAGAGTCTCAAGACGCTCCGTGAGAAATACCACGACCAGATAGACATCAGAATAGGACTTGAATGTGAATACTTCCCCCAATATATCCATTGGCTGAAAGAACAAATCAAGAAGTACCAACTGGACTATATCATCTTCGGAAACCATCACTACCACACCGATGAAAAGTTCCCCTACTTCGGCCATCATACGGACAGCCGCGACATGCTCGAACTTTACGAAGAGAGCGCTATCGAAGGTATGGAAAGCGGATTATTCTCCTGCCTAGCCCATCCGGACTTGTTCATGCGCTCCTATCCGAAGTTCGACCACCATTGCACTACCATAAGCCGGCACATCTGCCGTACTGCTGCACGCCTGAATGTCCCGTTGGAATACAATATAGGCTATGTAGCCTACAATGAAGCGCACGGCTTATCCACCTACCCGTGCCCGGAGTTCTGGCGAATCGCTGCCAATGAAGGCTGTACAGCTATCATCGGACTGGATGCGCATGACAACAAGGATTTGGAAACTCCGATGTATTATGACCGGGCAGTCCGGGAATTAAAGGAACTGAAGATTGAAAGAATAGATGAGCTGAGGATGCTCATCTGAATATGATATTCGTTATGACCTGGGCCCCCACATGACGATTCAAGTTGCGCACCAGCAACTCGCGCCCCATCATCAGTTCCTGGCGCAAAGCAGCAGAAGTGAGGTGCACATAAAGCACCTGGTTCTTTATATAAAGTTCACGGGTGTAGGAGGCAATGGTAGGCCCCAGCACTTCGGGCCACGCACTGATAAGCCGCCGTTCATTCAGCGGAGACTCCAGACTTTCCTGCCTGAGGTAATGACGGATAAGTTCACCTATCTGTTCGGCATTATTGCGCTTCATGCCTCTTCCTCCTTCATTTCGGCAACCGTTCCCTGCTCCACACGGAACATCTTATAATCACTGCCCACTTTATGCAGAATACGGTCCAGGTGTTCGCGGTTGGTATCGGTTATAAAAATCTGTCCAAAACTGTCGCCTGCCACCAACTTGATGATTTGCTCCACACGCGAGGCATCCAGCTTGTCAAAGATATCGTCCAACAACAACAAGGGAACAGTGGTCCCGGTACGTTTCAGGAAATCAAACTGTGCCAACTTCAACGCTACCAGATAAGTCTTGTTCTGTCCCTGCGACCCTTCACGCTTGATGGGGAAATCTCCCAAAAGCATATTCAGCTCGTCCTTGTGCACACCGCGCAACGAATAGCCCATAATCTGGTCGCGAGCACGGCTTTCCTTCAGCACTTCCAGCAAAGAGGCATCGCGGGCATGGGAGTCATAGCTTAATCCCACCTTCTCCCTATCTTGCGAAATGAATGAATAGAAAGACTGGAAAATAGGAATAAACTCACGGATAAAGGCCTCACGTTTACGGAACACCACTTCACCGGCTTGTGCCATCATCTCCTCCCAAACCAGAAAGAGCTCTTCCTCCACCAGCTGTTCACTCTTCAGTAAGGTATTCCGCTGCACCAAAGCTTTATTGTACCGTATCAAAGCATCCAGATACTCTTTGTCGTACTGCGAGATAACCACATCCATAAAACGTCGGCGTTCATCACTGCCTCCTGCTATCAACTCCGAATCGGCAGGCGAGACCATGACCAAAGGCAGGAAGCCGATATGGTCCGACAAACGCGTATACTCCTTCTTGTTTCGCTTGAACTGTTTCTTCTGGCGCCTCTTCATACCACAGTAGATTTCCTCAGGAGTCCCATCGGCAGCCTCATAAAACCCTTGAATAACAAAGAAGTCGGCATCATGGCAGATATTCTGGGAATCAATGGGATTACCGGCACTTTTACAGAAAGACAAAAAATACACCGCATCCAGCAGGTTCGTTTTCCCCATGCCGTTCTGTCCGAAAAAGCAGTTTAACTTGGGCGAGAATGAAAGCTCCACCTGCTCCAAGTTCTTATAATTGAGTATAGATATACGTTTCAGTATCATTATAGTAACGATGAGTTCGGTTACAAAGATAATGCAAAACCGAAAGCAGTACAAAATAAGCCTGCTTATTTTTAATACAGAGGTGAAGCCCGGCTTATTGAAAAGTAGAAATAATTTCGGTGTTTTCTGATACAAAACAAAAAAAGATGCCGCTAAATTTCGTTGATAGCTATAAAAAACTTACTTTTGCGGGTCGAAATAGATAAATAAGAATAATAACAAAAAGATTATATAAAAATGGCAGAACAAAAAAAGACGAATGAAGCCTTAAACGTGGAGGATGCACTGACACAATCGGAGGCCTTTTTCATTAAGAACAAAAAAGCAATCATCGGCACTGTAGTAGCAGTAATCATCATCATTGCCGGTGTAGTGATGTACAAGAACCTTTATGCAGACCCCCGTGAAGAAAAAGCACAAGCTGCCTTATTCAAAGGACAAGAATACTTCGAAGCAGACGCTTATGCACAAGCACTGAACGGTGATAGCATCGGTTTTGCCGGATTTGTAAAAGTGGCAGACGAATACAGCGGCACAAAAGCAGCCAATCTTGCAAAAGCCTATATGGGTCTCTGCTATGCACACCTCGGTAAATATGACGAAGCAGTGAAAGCATTGGACAGCTTTGACGGAGACGACCAAATGGTAGCTCCTGCCATGAAAGGTGCTATGGGTAACTGCTATGCGCAGCTCGGCCAACTGGACAAAGCCGCTTCCATGCTGCTGAAAGCCGCCAACGAAGCCGACAACAACTCCCTCAGCCCCATCTACCTGCTGCAAGCCGGAGAAATCCTGGTAAAGCAAGGTAAGTATGACGATGCAATCCAGGCGTATACCACTATCAAGGATAAATACTTCCGTTCATACCAGGCAATGGATATCGACAAGTATATCGAACAAGCCAAACTATTGAAGAAGTAATATACCTTATTATAAAAATATCTCAGGCACGGATTACACGGAAAACACGGAAAGACACAATAGCCGTGAATCCGTGTAGTCCGTGCCTCTTTTATCTCTCCTCTCCCTTTAATTTTCAATTATTAATTCTTAATTCCTTATTTATGGCAACAGCTTATCACAATCTTTCAGACTACGATTTCAGTTCTGTACCCAGCGCGGAAAAAATGAAATTCGGCATCGTTGTATCTGAGTGGAATTATAATATTACCGGCGCTCTCCTAAAAGGTGCCATAGACACCTTAAAAAAACATGGAGCCAAAGATGAAAATATTCTGGTAAAAACAGTACCCGGCAGTTTTGAACTGACTTTCGGCGCCAACCAACTTATCGAATACAGCGAAGTCGATGCAGTTATTGCAATTGGTTGTGTAGTCAGAGGAGATACTCCACATTTTGACTATGTTTGCATGGGTGCTACCCAAGGAATTACCCAATTAAACGCAAGTGGCGATGTACCAGTAATTTACGGATTAATTACTACCAATACTATGGAGCAAGCAGAAGACCGCGCCGGTGGCAAGCTGGGTAATAAAGGAGACGAATGTGCAATTACTGCAATAAAAATGATAGATTTTGCTTGGAGTTTACAAAAAT
>OWKP01002313.1_pt1 | contig 10175 bp, 5 predicted proteins | sample 1732991 | NCBI WGS metagenome assembly OWKP01 (sample SAMN05065777, study PRJEB22554) | human gut metagenome | biome: ENVO:2100002; feature: ENVO:00000062; material: ENVO:00002003 | host: Homo sapiens | place: USA
TGTATAAGATACAGCAACCTTTTCGCAGAAATTTCGGGAAATGTTCGGATTGCACAAATCGCCGCACGGGGGAAACAGTTTTCGCTCCGACGGCGCAAAACCAGTTTATGCGCGGAAAATTTCGTGCATGAGCAGGAATTTATGTCGGCAATGGCGAAATACTTACCGCATCGTCTACGGTCAAAATGAACGCACTTTCCGAAAATCACAAAAAATGCAGGAGAAAATGCTGAATATGACTTGACGAAAATGCATAAAAGTGATTCAATAGTAAGTGAAAAGAGTGAAGAAAGCAAACGCGGCTCTCCGTGATTGCAGGCGGAGGAACGCAACGCAAGCAAAGGCAGGTGTAACTATGCGCTACAACGGCCCGACCGCCGCGGTGCGGGATCAGTTCCATCAGGGAACGAACCGCAGAGCCTATGAGATGCTCGGCGCGCACCCGGTGACGCAGGACGGACAGGAAATGTGGCATTTCGCTGTCTGGGCGCCGAACGCACGGGCAGTTTCTCTCATTGGCGAATTCAACCAGTGGGACAGAAAAAAAACGCCCATGCAGAAGGTCTACGACGGTACATGGGAAGTGCGGCTGCCCGCGGAAACCTTCGACGTGAAGAGTGACCCGAAACGCTATGATTATCCCGACGCTGCAAAGAAACTGACAACCTACAAATATTGCATTCAGGCGCAAGACGGGACGTGGCAGGACAAGGCTGACCCCTATGGGTTCGCCATGCAGATGCGCCCCGACACTGCCAGCCGTATTTACGACCTGAGCGGCTACCGCTGGGGCGACGCAGACTGGATGGAGGCGCGCAAGTCCTACGACCCGTACCACAGTCCGGTGAACATCTACGAAATGCACCTCGGCTCGTGGCGGCGGCACAAGGACGGCACGTTCCTGACCTATACGGAGATTGCCGAACAGCTTGTGCCGTACCTCAAAGAAATGGGCTACACGCATGTGGAGTTCATGCCGGTGATGGAGCATCCGCTGGATATGTCGTGGGGCTATCAGGTGTCCGGCTACTATGCGGCGACGGCGCGCTTCGGCGAACCGAAGGAGCTGATGGCGCTCATTGACGCGCTGCATCAGGCGGGCATCGGCGTGCTGCTGGACTGGGTTCCCGCGCATTTCCCGCGTGACGCAATGGGACTGCGCCGCTTCGACGGTACGCCCTGCTATGAGCATCCCGATCCCCGGCGCGGCGATATGCCGCAGTGGGGGACGCACATGTTCGACTACGCGCGCGGCGAGGTCAACTCGTTCATGCTCTCCAACGCCTGCTTCTGGCTGGAGTGGTATCACGCCGACGGGCTGCGTGTGGATGCAGTCACGTCCATGCTGATGTACGACTTCTGCCGTGAGCCGGGGCAATGGCTGCCCAACAAGTACGGCGGACACGAGAATCTCGATGCCATTGCTTTCCTGCGCCGGATGAATGAAACCGTCTACCGTGATTTCCCCGGTGTGATGATGGTGGCGGAGGAATCCAGCGCCTACCCGATGGTCACGCGCCCGATTTATCTGGGCGGGCTGGGCTTCGGGTTCAAGTGGAACATGGGCTGGATGAATGATATGCTGGCGTATATCAAGCTCGACCCGGTCTACCGCAAGTATCACCACGACAAGCTGACGTTCTCGCTGATGTACGCCTTTTCGGAGAATTACATCCTGCCGTTTAGCCACGACGAGGTGGTACACGGCAAGCACTCGATGCTGGACAAGCAGCCGGGCGACTTGTGGAAGAAGTTCGCAGGACTTCGCGCACTGTATGGCTACACGATGGCGCATCCGGGCAAGAAGCTGCTGTTCATGGGCGGCGAGTTTGGGCACTTCATCGAGTGGAAGTATGACGACCAGCTGGACTGGTTCCTGCTGCTGTACGAGAATCATCCGCAGGTGCAGCAGTGCTGCAAGCGCCTGAACGAAATCTACCGCACGACGCCCGCGCTCTACCAGATTGATGACAGCTGGGACGGCTTCCAGTGGATTCAGGCGAACGACAGCGATAACTCCATCGTTGCGTTCCTGCGCACGGATAAGCGGGGCAACTCGCTCCTGTGCGTGACGAACTTCACGCCCGTGTTCCATCCGCAGTACCGCATTGGGCTGCCGCAGATGGGTACGCTGACGGAGTGCTTCAACACCGACCGCAAGGAATACGGCGGCTCGAATCAGTACAACAACTGGGCGATTCGCACGGAAGAAGAGCAGCTGCAGGACTTCCAATACAGCTGCGATATCTGCGTGCCGCCGCTCGCAACGGTGTACTTCACCTATCAGCGCGACCCGCTGCCGGAGAAGGCGAAGAAAGCGCGCGTTATCCCGGAAATCGCGGATGTGCCGCCAAAGAAAGCATCCCAAACGGCAAAGAAACCGCAGCCCCTGCCGGAAAAGTCCGCCGGCAAAGCCAATTCCATTTCCATCGGCTGAATCGGCGCTCGCCGCAATCAGGGGAGGAGCGAAAGCGCTGTTTCACATACATCACCGTGCCACCTGATGCACCGAGGGCGGCGCGAATCCTGCACGGTCGGTGCGCTTCGCAAGAAACAAGGATGAAGGAGCGTGTTCTCATCATGAAAAAGAAGACCTGTGTTGCCATGCTGCTGGCAGGCGGACAGGGCAGCCGTCTGGGTGTCCTGACTAAGAAGGTGGCAAAGCCGGCTGTTCCCTACGGCGGCAAGTACCGCATCATTGACTTCCCGCTGTCCAACTGCACCAACAGCGGCATTGACACCGTGGGTGTGCTGACGCAGTATATGCCGCTGGAACTGAATTCCTATATCGGCTCCGGCGCACCGTGGGATTTGGACTTGTCCACCGGCGGCGTGTTCGTCCTGCCGCCCTATCAGACGGGCAAGACGGGCGACTGGTATCGCGGCACGGCAAACGCCATCTATCAGAATATGGCGTTTATCGAGCAGTATGACCCGGATTACGTCCTGATTCTCTCCGGCGACCATATTTATAAGATGGACTACAACGCCATGCTGCAGTACCACATCCGCAAAGGCGCGGATGCGACGATTGCTGTGCGCCCTGTGCCGTGGGAAGAAGCGAGCCGCTTCGGCATCATGAATACAGACGCGGACGACAACATTGTTGAATTTGAAGAAAAGCCCAAGCAGCCCAAGTCCAACAAGGCGTCCATGGGCATTTACATCTTCTCGTGGGCGAAGCTCCGCGCGTACCTGACCGCGGACGAGGCGGACAAGACATCCGCCAACGACTTCGGCAAGAACATCATCCCCGCGATGCTGAACGACAAGCAGGTCATGGTGGCATACAACTTCGAGGGCTACTGGAAAGACGTTGGCACGATTGAATCCCTGTGGGAAGCGAACATGGACTTGCTCAGCGTGCCCATGCCGATTGACCTGCATGACAAGAAGTGGCGCATCTACGCCAAGAATCCGGGCCTTGCGCCGCACTACATCGCCAAGGGCGCTGTCGTGAGCGATTCGCTGGTTACGGAAGGCTCGGAAGTCTACGGCTCTGTGCAGCACTCCGTGATTTTCGCAGGCGTGACCATTGAAGAGGGTGCAAGCGTCATTGACTCGGTTGTCATGCCCTATGCGGTCATCAAGCGCGGCGCGGTTGTCCGTCGGGCGATTGTGGCGGAGAACGCCGTGATTGGTGCGGGCTGCATGGTCGGCGAAGAGACGGGCAATATCGCCGTCGTCGGTCAGGGCGTCACCCTTCCCGCCGGTGTCAGCGTGACCGCGGGTCAGCAGGTGGACGAAAACACCAAATTCTGATAATCACAGCAGCGGAAAGGATGTAAGAAAATGAAAAACGTAATGGGTGTTATCTACACCGGCGAAAATGACGCCAATCTGCGCGAGCTGACCCTGACCCGCGCCATCGCGGCGCTGCCTGTGGGCGGCCGCTACCGCGTCATTGACTTCCTGCTGTCCTCGATGGTCAACGGCGGCATCAAGAACGTCGGCGTCATCATGCAGAAGAATTATCACTCCCTGATGGATCACATCGGCTCCGGCAAGGAGTGGGATCTTCACGGGAAGAATGACGGCCTCAAGGTGCTGCCGCCGTTCCTGACGCGCGAGAATGTTGGCGTGTACTCTGGTATGCTGGATGCGCTGCGCTCCAACACCAACTATCTCTCCCGCTCCAAGCAGGAGTATCTGGTGCTGAGCAACTCCACCATCATCTACAACGCGAATATCGCGGAGTTTGTGGCGTATCATCAGAACAGCGGCGCGGACATCACCATCATGTACACCGCCGATCCGAACATGCAGCGCGACGAACTGGGCTGCTATCTGGCGGTGGACGAAAGCGGCATGGTGACGGACATGGAAGTTGATCCGACGCATCCGAACCTGCCGCTGACGAGCATGGAGGTCGTCGTGATGAAGCGCGAGCTGCTGCGCACGCTGGTGGACAAGGGCGTGGCGCACGGCTATCATGACTTCAACCGTGATGTGCTGCTCCGCCTGGTGACGGAAGGCACGGCGCGCGTGAATGCGTGGGCGTACACTGGCCTGTGCTGGCGCATGGACTCCGTGCAGAGCTACTTCAAGTTCAATATGGATATGCTGGATACCCAGATTCGCCATCGTCTGTTCACGGCGGAGCTGCCTGTGTACACCAAGGTTCGCGACGAGATGCCCGCCCGCTATGGCGACAATGTGACCGTCGTCAACTCGCTGGTGGCGGATGGCTGCATTATCGAAGGCACGGTGGAAAACTCTGTGCTGGCGCGCGGCGTGCGCATTGCCCCCGGTGCGCATGTGAAGAACTGCATCATCATGCAGGATGGTCAGGTGCACAACGACGCTTCCATCGAAAACTGCATTCTGGACAAGCAGACGGTCATCAAGCGCAGCGCGCGGCTCATCGGCCCGGCGGCGTACCCGATTGTTATCGCGAAGAATGTTGTCATTTAATCCACGAATCGCCTAAATCGAATTGACGCGGTTCGGATTTGCAAACCGCGCCAATATGTGCTATACTATTGGTGCGGTTTGTTATTTCCCGTAATTTTTTTCCCTTGCCCCCGGCAGGAAATATTTCTGATGGAGGATAGAAACGATGAAGATTCTCTTTACGGCGAGCGAGTGCGTCCCGTTTATCAAGACCGGCGGTCTGGCGGACGTTGTCGGCGCGCTGGCGCCCGTTCTGGCGAAGCAGGGTCACGACGTGCGCGTGATGCTGCCCCTGTATGCGGCGGTGCCGAAGCAGTATGTTGACCAGATGACCCATGTGACCGACTTCGAGGTCGCGCTGGGCTGGCGTCGTCAGTACTGCGGCATTGAGCTGCTGGAAAAGGACGGCGTGAAGTTCTACTTTGTGGACAACAAGTTCTATTTCGGCCGTCCGTATATCTACGGCATGGGCGGCGACGAGTACGAACGCTTTGGCTTCTTCTGCCGCGCGGCGCTGAACGCCCTGCCGCTGCTGGACTTCCAGCCCGACGTGATTCACGCGCATGACTGGCAGTCCGGCATGGTGCCCGCACTGCTGAAAATTCAGTATGCGCACCTGCCGTTCTTCGCGAACATCAAGACCATGTTCACCATCCACAACCTGCAGTATCAGGGCGTGTTCGGCATCCGCGAAGTGCAGGACGTGCTGGGTCTGGGCGACAGCCTGTGGACGGACGACAAGCTGGAGTGCTACGGCTGCGCGAACTTCATGAAGGCTGCGCTGGTGTATTCCGACATCATCACCACCGTCAGCCCGTCCTATGCCGAGGAAATTCAGACGGCGTACTACGGCGAGCGGCTGGATGGGCTGCTCCGCGCGCGCAAGCATGAAGTGTTCGGCGTGCTCAATGGCATCGACATGGCGGATTACAATCCCGCGACGGACGCGCGCATTCCGGCGGAATATACCGCGGATGACCTGTCCGGCAAGGCAAAGTGCAAGGCGGAATTGCAGGAGAAGCTCGGTCTGACTGTTGACCCGAATGTGCCGATTATCGGCATGGTGGGCCGCCTGAGCAGCCAGAAGGGGCTTGACCTTGTGGACTACATCATCGGCGACCTGATGAGCGAGAATGTGCAGCTGGTTGTGCTGGGCATGGGCGAGAGCCGCTATGTCAACCTGTTCTCGTGGGCAGAGGGCGAGTTCAAGGGCAAGGTCGCGGCGCGGTTTGCGATGGACCACGCGCTGGCGCATCAAATCTACGCGGGCTGCGACATGTTCCTTATGCCCAGCCAGTTCGAGCCGTGCGGCTTGAGCCAGCTGATTGCCCTGCGCTACGGCACAGTGCCGATTGTCCGCGAGACGGGCGGTCTGCGCGACACGGTGCTGTCCTACAACGAGTACACCGGCGACGGCAATGGCTTCACGTTCTTCAACTACAACGCCAATGACATGCTCAATGTCATCAACCGCGCCATCGATTACTACGAGAACCACAAGGACGTGTGGCAAACGCTCCAGCAGCGCGGCATGACTGGCGATTACAGCTGGACGAACTCCTCCAAGAAATATATGGAACTGTACGAAGGCTTGGTGAGCGGGCGTTTCGACCATGACTCCGCATCGAATCAGGAGAAGGCATCTTCTGACGACGACGCGGAGGCGAACCCAGTGGTCGTTCCATATCCGTATGAGAAGGAAGAACCCGTGAAGCCCAAGCGCGTCCGCCGCACGAAGGAGCAGATTGCGGCCGACAAGGCGGCGAAGGAAGCGGCAAAGGCAGACAAACCTGCACGCAAGCCGCGCGCGAAGAAAACGGAAACGCAGGAATAATCCGCATTATCCGACAGGCGTTCTGACCTGAACCCAACAGGTCGGAGCGCCTGCCTTTTTGTGCGTGACGGAAATTTCCAGCGCGGTTTGTTACAATCTGCATGACACGCCGGGCGCTTTCTGCTACAATGGAGGAGAAGTACCACCACAAGGAGGATTTTCCCGTGCAATTCCGATACCAGCGGGCGCTGTGCCTGCTTCTGATGCTTTTCCTGATTTTGTCGGCTGTACCCGGAACGTCCGGCTTACCCGCTGCGCTCGCCGAGGATACAGCGGATGTTGCCGTGCACTCCGCGCCGCTGGAGCGGAGCGCTGCTACACGCAACGGCATGGTGCGTGTGCGCCTGCTGTCCATTGGAAGCAATCCTGCGTCGCTCACAGTGACGGCAGTCGGCGCAATGGCGGTCAGCGGCGGGCAGACGATGGCGCTGGCGAATGGCGAGAAAGTCAGCATCAGCCACAGCAGCGCGACGGGCGAAATCCGCCTGACGCGGGGCGGCGAGACGGTCAGCATGGGGCGGGAGATGGCGCTCAGGCGGCGGCAGACGGACGGCGGATTCCGCATTGCACAGGCAAGAAGACCGCAGAATGTCTACCCTGGTGACCTGCACCTTGTGTCGAAGCTGGAAAGCGGGACGTACCGGCTGTACGTCGTGGCGAATGTGTACATCGAATCGTACCTCTATGGCGTCGTGCCGTATGAAATGGGGTCCTCCTCGGCATTGGAAGCCCTGAAAGCACAGGCGGTTGCGGCGCGGACGTACACCCTGCGCGCCATGAATGCGAACGCATCGAAGGTCTACGACGTTGTGGACACGACCGCTGACCAGGTGTACAACGGCAGTCCGGCGGAGCGCGACCGGGCGGCGGAGGCGGTGGACGCAACGCGCGGCATCGTCGCCATGAACGACGGCAAGCTGACCGGGACGTACTACACCGCGTCCAACGGTGGGCAGACCGAATCCGCCCGCAACGCGTGGGGCTCATCCGGCGTGAATTACCTGACGGTTAAGGACGACCCGTTCGACCGCATGAACCCGTACAGCAGCACGCGCAAGATGACGATTTACGCTGCATTTGCCCATGCAAGCCAGAATCAAAGCCTGACGCGACTATTGCAGGCGAAAGCGCCGAATGCGACGATTCTGCGCATCGAGGCCGTTACGCCGCACACGCCGAAGTACGCCGCACCCAGCCGCTTATATACGAAGCTGGATTTTGACGTGACGGCGCTTGTGAATGGCGAAACACGCCGACTGACGCTGACGTTCGACATTTTCAGCGAGCTGGAAAGCGCACTCAATCTGTCCATTAACACGACGAAAAACGAACTCTGGTCGGTCAAGGCAGATGGGGAGACGTTCGTGCTGACCGTCAGGCGCTACGGACACGGCATCGGCATGAGCCAGCGCGGGGCACAGCAGATGGCGAATTTAGGATATACATACGACCGGATTCTCGGCTTCTACTACGAGAACTGCGTGCGGATGCAGTACACCTTCACGCACACGATTCTGCCGCCCGTGGGCGACGCGCCCGTGACGGCGACTGAAGCCCCCGCGACGATTTCGCCCGCCGCGCCTAATCAGGCAATGGTGACGCTGGTGAATGTGGAGGACGTGCTGAACGTGCGCCTGACCGCCTCGGACAACGGCACACTGCTGACGACGCTGCCCGCCGGAACCGCCGTGACCGTGCTGGCAAAGGGCGAAAATTGGACGCTCATCCGCTTCGTGCGGATTGTCGGCTACGTCCGCACGGAAAATCTGACGTTCACCGGCACGCCGCCGACGCAGAGCGACGAAAACCCGACACCCATCACCCGCTGGGCGACCGTGACCGGCACGAATTCACTGAATCTGCGCGCGTCCGGCAGCTACGACGCGGCAGTGCAGTCCACCATCCCCGGCGGCGCGGTGCTGTGCGTGTTCGCGGTGGAGAACGGCTGGGCGAGCATACAGTATGGCGCGAAAACAGGATACTGCGCGGCGGAGTATCTCACGTTCAGCGATACTTATCCGGGCAAAACGAGCCAGACCGGGCGTTCTGCGATGGTCAGGACGGCGACAGCGCTTCGGGCGACCCCGTCTACTGCTGCAGTGGTGCTGATGAACCTGCCGCAGGGCGTTCAAATTGCCGTGCAGAGCAGCGACGGCAGCTGGTGCCGCGTGACGGCGGGCGGCATTGACGGCTATGTGCTGGCAAGCAGCCTTGATTTCAGCGCCGTCGGCATCGAATTGACGCCTGTGCCGACGACAAGCGGCGAACAGACCGCGATTGTCAATTCCACCGCCTCGACGCTCAACCTCCGGCAGGGCGCGGGCACAGAATACCCCGTGCTGGCGGAAATCCCGAAGGGAACGAGCATCATCGTCACGGCATACGGCGAAACGTGGTGTGCCGTTCGCTGGGGCAGCCTGACCGGGTACGTCATGACGCAGTACCTGCGCTTTGATGTGCCGACGGCGACGCCCACACCGGGCGCAACGCCCGAACCGACGGCATCCCCCGAACCAAGCGAAGCGCCAACGCCTGTCCCAGCTGCGTCCGAACCGCCTGCGAAGGTGGAGGATGATGTGTCAGCTGGCAGCTACGTTGCGTGGGTGAGTGCGGACAATGCGCCGCTTCGTCAGGCGATGGCTGCGGATGCGGCAGTCCTGGCGACAATCCCGCGAGGAACGGAGGTGACAGTGCTTACACAGAGCGGCGATTGGTGCTATGCCGCGGTCGGGCAGATGACGGGCTATTTCACGGCGGATGCGCTCTCCTGCGAGCAGCCGGACGCGCCGCTGGGGCAGAAATACGTCAGCACAAAGTCGGATTCGCTGGCGATGCGGCAGTCGCCCAATACGGGCGCGGCGATTGTGCAGTGGCTTCCGCGCGGCGCACTGGTGACATTCATTTCGCAGGAAAACGGCTGGAGTTACATCCGCTACGGCGGCAAAGAGGGCTACTGCGCGTCGCAGTATTTGAGCGACAGCGCGCCCGGTGCGGTCGTCATCAGCGATACGCCGATTCTGGACGTGACGCTGGAAAAAGTGACTGGGTGGACGGCGAGCATCCGCCAGGCAGAAACGCTCTACCAGTGGTGCAGCGCCGATGCGCCCGAAACGGCGAAAGTCGAAGCGGATTTGGTGCTGACCGTGCTGGAAAAGGGCGAAATCTGGTGCCGTGTGCGGACAGAAGAAGGGGAGGAAGGCTATTGTCTGACAAGCCGATTGACGCTGATTGCGCCGGAAAACTGACCATCCTGCCCGGCGAACGGGTGGACGAATTGCAGCAGGCGGGGCTGCGCATCCTGCAAAAGGAGCAGGGATTCCGCTTCGGCATGGATGCCGTGCTGCTGTCGAGCTTCGTGCGGGCGGAAAGCCGCGACCGCTGTGCTGATTTCGGCACGGGGACTGTCTCTTATACACATCTCCGAGCCCACGAGACATGCGCAGATCTC
>OWKP01002341.1_pt1 | contig 10081 bp, 7 predicted proteins | sample 1732991 | NCBI WGS metagenome assembly OWKP01 (sample SAMN05065777, study PRJEB22554) | human gut metagenome | biome: ENVO:2100002; feature: ENVO:00000062; material: ENVO:00002003 | host: Homo sapiens | place: USA
ATAACAAATAAACGACAAGGGATAGTATAGTAAAAATATAATATATTTGCTTTAAAACACTTAGTTGAATTTATAGTTTCACCAAGGTGAAGCAAGCGTATCACTTGGGTGACTACGCCTCTCCACTTAGATGCCAATGTATTGTCACCTAGGTGAAACCACAAAAGAAGACAGACAAAAGATAAGCATCCGGGATTGTGCGTGTTTTTTCCAGTCATAACAAAGTCAAAAGCCTAACGTACTTCGTTTGGCTTTTGACTTTATAACAGCTTGAAGAGAAATACACAAGAGGCCGAATGCTTACAATTCTTCCATAAACTTGACCAACGAGTGAACAATGCTTCAATCCATATACACCCACGCAGGGTGTGACCATGTGCAGGTATCTCCTCCAGGTAGTCGAAGGTGTTTCAATCCACACACCCACGCAGGGTGTGACTCCCCGAAGAAATCCGGCTCATCGACATACAGACCGTTTCAATCCACACACCCACGCAGGGTGTGACACCTTCAGCGTTGTGCCGATCTGATAGCCTGCACTGTTTCAATCCACACACCCACGCAGGGTGTGACTATTGTAATCTTCAATGGGATTAACATCTCTATCGTTTCAATCCACACACCCACGCAGGGTGTGACTACATCATCTATCTCCTCGGCTGTCAAGATGCCGGTTTCAATCCACACACCCACGCAGGGTGTGACACACTGTTCTGCTTGACCTTATCAATCTCGGTAGTTTCAATCCACACACCCACGCAGGGTGTGACGTAAAGTCGTAACGCTCCAGATCATGCCTTGCAGGTTTCAATCCACACACCCACGCAGGGTGTGACCACAGTAACTACCCCTGATGGTAGATGTATTAAGTTTCAATCCACACACCCACGCAGGGTGTGACGAGGAAGTAAAACATCAAATAATACAGCCCTTATGTTTCAATCCACACACCCACGCAGGGTGTGACTCACTGACAAATACATCAACTTCCAGCCCAAAGGTTTCAATCCACACACCCACGCAGGGTGTGACATCAGAAATGGTGCGTTGTCCCGAATCTTGGCAGTTTCAATCCACACACCCACGCAGGGTGTGACTCTATATCTAATAACATATTATAAATCAGCAAATTTAATCCACTGTTATGCGAATCATCATTATTATTCAACTTCATAACGAAGAAATACTTTACAAATAATTTAATCTACTGATTATTAACACATGCGAAGATACTACTTTTTTTGTAACACACCACATTCGCATTATATTATAAGAGCCTCCTCAAGTTTATACGCCGTTTCAACACCTATTACTTCCACCCTCTTATTCTCATTTTTACTAAGAATATAAAAACGAACACTATCAAGAGACATATCAATAATATCCCTAACTCTCCCTTTTAGAAGAGAATATTGCGCTTCCGTCACTACACACTCAAAGACTGAGTTCTGCACCCTCTGTCCATAATCCAGACAAGCCTTGGCCACACATCGTAAACGGCGAGCCCCCTCTTTGCTTGTAGTATCCACATCGTAAGTCACAAGAATGTACATAATTAAAAATCATTTTATAAGAAATACCGGATAATCGTCAATATCCTGCCTGATATACCTTGCCATTAACATAGCCTGCACATAAGGCAGAAGCCCTATTTCAACTTTTTCATTAAGATAAGGATGAATTATCACTTCCCTTTTCCTTGCCTGCCATGCAGTAATAAAAGTCTTTTTCCCTTTATCTGTCATAACAACCCCATTATCACCTTGGAACAAGAAGTCTTTTACTGAAATCTGTCTTTTATTAATCAACGACAAAATAAAACGGTCGCCAAGGTAAGCACGTAACTCTTCCATCATATCTAAGGCCAACGATGTGCGCCCCGGACGGAGTGTATGGAGAAACCCGACGTATGGATCAAGGCCAACAGTTTCGAGAGCGGCCGCAACATCATTGGCTATCAACGTATATGCAAAAGACAACATGGCATTCACCGCATCCTTGGGAGGACGACGATTGCGACCATGAAATGGGAAATCAGTCTTCTGATTAAGTATCAAGATTGGCAATACCTCAAAATAGGCATTCGAAGCCATCCCCTCATAACCAATTAATTCCGTCTTATCTTGAGCCTTCAAAGCATCACGCTTGGCACGTTCCAATACTTGCACCGCCCTATTAATGTCTTCATTCTCACCATAATCACGAATATATCTCCTCAATATATTGCGATAGTTTTGAATCTTACCACCAATCATCAACCTAACCACATGCAACGACCAAGATGCATCGTCCGACAATTGGTACTGCTTTTTGCGTAACAGAACATTCCCTTTCGTAGCACCTTGAACCCTGCTGATAAATCTGCCTTGTGGAGAAAGAAATGTGAGTGATATACCATTGTCACTACACAATTTCATCACACCGGGACTTGCGCCCATATATCCGAATGTAACGATGCCCTCTATATTTATGACAGGAATACGAAACACCTCCTCCTGCTGAACAGATATAACGACATTCAGCCCATCCTTACTAAGATACGCTTCCGGTGTCGTCACATACAAAGTATTCAATAGTTTTCTCATAGGTACAGATTTTTAGTAAGGTAATTATCTACCGAAGTACAATTATTTACCATTTCCGGCATGCAGATATCTTTCAGCGAGCACTTGTCACAATGTTTCCCATATTCAGCCTTCGGGATAACCGCTTTACTAAATATATCGTGCATATCCCGGGCACATTGTCTGACTATATTTCGCAGCTCCTCCGTTATATCCACATTAACCCGATGGCGAAGCTCCCCATAAAAGAAAGAGCCGTATGGTATATGGATAGCATACATTTCTTCTATACACATGATTTGTGCTGCCAACTGCACTTCATCCACTTCGTTTCTTTTCGGTTTGCCATGCTTATACTCCACAGCAACCGGTTGCCATCGCCCCGGATAGTTGGGATGCAAAATCGTATTTTCAAAAGATGAGGAAGGAAGTAACTCTATGGCATCAGAGATTCCATAGAGTCCAAGTTCACGCGAAGCGATATTCACCGCACGCAATGTTATCTGGTCACCACACTTTTGTCTATAAAACGGATCATCTATATGCTTGTGCAGAATCTGTCCTTCGATGGTGAGACGATTATCATCCCATTGCTGCTCAATGTGTATCAAAGCCCATTGCCGAGGACAGAACCTAAAGTGCTGAATCCCCGACAACATAAGCATATCGTCTTCATTGTACATACGATGGAATTATATCAGTTCCTCAATAGTTACATTTGATGGAGCATTCTCCTTATCTATAGTAACTGAATAGTCGATGAATGAGCGTGGTGCTCCATCGCAGACTTTCTCCACTTTTACCAATTCAAACAACTTGTTGGCGGGAGCATTACCCAATATGGAGTCATGCTTGAAGACTATCAGTTTTTGAGCACTCATCAATCCACGTGCCGCCGAACGATCCACATCGAACATGTTCTTTAAAGCTTCCCAAAATAGTTCAAGGTCTTCTTCAGAAAATCCTGTCTGTTGTGCCAAGTTAGCGGAGATGAAGCCGTGACAGACATAGAGGCCATAAGGAATGGTCGCTTTACGTCCCATTGTACGATTGCCACCATCTTGTTTTTCCGCTTCTTTCTCTGTTGCTACTGCCATACGAGTTATAGAATGTTCCGCTACAGCAATTGGATCTATAGAACGAGCAAAGGTGAACTGGATAGGACCACGAACTTGACCCGCATTTTTACCTGTTGACATAACTGCACCAAATGTTCTGATATCGAAGTAATTATTACACATAAAACGACGTGCTGCTTCTATTTTGTCCTTTGCATTTTTTACTTCTGAATCATCATGTGCATTATCAATCAAAGTATTCAGGACTGCCTTCTCTTTGATAAATATATCAAAGCCATTCACAAGCCCTTTTGCTATTTGTACATAATTACGAACCTTGCGTTTCAAGCAGACATCCGTAACAAGTCCCATACCTGTTTCGGCATCCACACGTGGTAGATTACCCGCATCCGGATCACCATTTGGGTTACCATCTTTTACATCAAATATGTAAACGAAATCAATTCTATTCTTTAGTTCTGACATAACTTTATATTTTTAAAATTATTATTCCATTTCTTTATTTTCCTTACTCATAAAAAGGTCTTGACGTTGGTGATAATATCCCACAAAGAACCGTCCTTGATCTTGCAGGTTAAGATGTGGAGGAAATCCTTTTGCATCAAGTTTGGATATAATTTCCTGTTTCAGCTTCTCATAGAACACTTGTCCACCCGGATTCAACTTCTCTATATGATGAGTAGAAAGATTGAGCACCGTGGCAAAAACCATGGAAGGAGTTGCTGATGCAGCATTCATATAGCGTTCTCGAATGGAATGAATACCATTGGCATCCTCCTGTATCTTGTCAAGTACGGCAAATAGCCTTCCACAAAGATACCCTTGATTTTGATTTTCTTTGTCTAACATAACATCTAATTTTTTATGGTTGTTATTTTCGTTTAGTCTGTTGAGATATGCCTTGATGATAGCAGCACGCACTATATTGACGGATTGTTCTGCACGTATGCGACGAATACATGCTTGAAAGAGAGAAGCCGGATACGGCAACCCTTGAAATATGCTTCTCACCACAGCATCAGGAAGATTGGGAGTCGCATCACTTGACTTTCCTCCAAGAGTAACATTTCCAAGAATGGAATGCAGTCCCACGTACGGCTTCTTATCTTTGCGAGTGTCAACCATCTCCATATCCGTAAAATGTTTACTTATCAAACCTGCAAACTCACGCAAAGGCATCTCATTCCAATATACTACCGCAATTCTTGCCGAATTGGGAGCCAAACCCAAAATGAAGAATTTGTCATCATCGTTTGCCGATAATTTTCCGTTATAGATAGACTGGAAAGTATCATATACTAACTTTATGCGCCTGTTTGAGTCGTCATTTTCTTCTTCAATCCGCCCCAACAAAGAAAATAGACTATTTTCGGACTCTTTTGAAGCCTCGCTATTGGAGGAAGCCCAGAAAAGATAAGTACGTGAGCCCACCATAAACTTATTGTGAGAATCCGAACGCAGCAAATGATTCAATGCGGTTGTATATGCAAATTCAGCTTCTTCTGATATTGGAGCATTGTATCCTTTAGATTTCCCATACGAATCATACCCGGAATTAACTTGAAATGCAACTAGTTTAGCTGTTTCTTGGCTTCCAAGTATCTTTGTAGCAGTTGTAATCTCTACAACTTTTGAATATCTACCTGTTATCAAACAAAGATTTCCTGCCACGCCATGATTCTCGTCAAACAAATTTATCAATTCTCTTTTCGAAGCCACTATTTTCGTATCCCCTTCTATAAGGAAAGAAAAGGTAGAATATTTCTTATTAAGATTTTTGGCTATATCATCCCATAAAGAATCCTTCTGCATAGCCTTAACTATAAAAGAAGAGTCTTGCTGATAAAATGCGTAAACAGCCTTTATGTCCTCATTATCCGGAAAAGCATCATATATATCTTTTACTTTTGCCTTAAATACTTCAAAGTACTTACGTATCTTTTCCATATCCCCCTTATCGGAATAACCAAATACATATTTACTATTGTCATACAAATAGTTTGCAACAGGGGCACTTGACCGGCTAACACTTTTCTTAACAAGAAACCGCTGTGCCGACTTCTTATTTATACGCCTGTCTTCAAAGCGCAGAAATTTTCCATATCTATCAATAACAATAATAAATCCAATCTCTTTGTATTCTAAACCAAAAGGGGCCACATCATCTCCACTCCGATGATAATAATCATATAATGCTTTCAGTATCATCTCAGCACCTCCTCACTATCTTTATCCGGTACAACAATCACTCCCTTTTTCATTTGGGCTCTATAAAACATAGCATCCGGCTTTTGTGGATTTTCCTCAAAGTCCATATCATAAAGCATAATGCCGAAATCCCTGTCTTCGGCTAAGGGATAATCAAGATTATCAGTACTTTCAATATACTTCCAGTTTGCAGAAAACTCACGACATCCAAGATAGGGCTGCGTAAAACATTGCCCTTGTGATGCCCTGCGTTCGAACATCTGATAATACTTCATAGGATTCTCGTCGGCACTTGGCTGATGCTTGGCAAAAGCCTCTTTCGGACGGTCTTTTACCGGAATAAATACTAACTTAGCATAAATTCGGTAACGCACATCCAGCAGAAGCAACGTGTTCTTCTGCTGACGTTTATCTTCAATAATGATAGGTGATTTACTGGCAACTGCCCCCACCTCATTCCGTCTAATGGTAGCCCATTTAATAGGTCTGAGTACCTCAATCTTTGTTACCTGCCAACGCATGGCATAGCGTTTAAACAGTATCGCTTCAAAGATGGCGCGTGCCGCCGATGGCGTTATGACATCGTAACTCACACGCTCTACTTTCAATTCCGGACGAGTGAAACAAGCCCAATCGCCCCACACCTCCAGACAATATTCTTTATCTGTATATTCCATATCATTCATCGTTTTCCTTGTTTTCCAATAAATCTTCCGGCTTCTGACCTTCAAAAAACCTTTTTGCCGACAAGGGAGTTACCACTTCACGACCGGTTTTTTGCTCCAACTGTTCGCGTGCCACACGAGCCACATCACCACCGTCAGCCGCACACTGCATATTTTCACCCAATGTCTGAGGATTTTTAGCTTTAGTAATACTTGTCGTAGAGAGTTCGGCCAGCATATTAAGAACCAATTCTTCATTGGTCATATTGTCCCGGAGATTTTCTTTCTTCAAGCCCTTGAACTGTTTGTACTCCTTTGCCGACTTTCCGGTCCATTGCTGATAGATAATGTCTGTAAGAGTAGCATATTGAACACCTTCCTCTACATTATGTAGTTTCCATTGATCTGTAAGATCTTTACGGATTTCAATGCTCTTCAAGCGTTGGTTTATCCAGTTGTCAGAGTAACCAAGTCGCTTGTAGTCCATCATAGCTTGCCCAATACTCAACTCAGGGTCTTGCATCTGATCAAGACGTTCGGATGCTACATGTGCCATCCATTGCTTGAACGGTTCTGCCTTGGGAGATGGGATAGACTGAATGATACGTAGTAGTTGTTCTGTATCAGCCACATCTGTAAGTCGCATCTTACCGTCTGTGGCTTTCATTTTCAAACCGTGACAATTTGTCACGGTTTCATTTCCCTCTTCTTTAAGTCTTTGCTTTAACTTACGCCAATAAGCAGTTGCATCAACACTGTCTGTTAAAACTGACACCACATCAACTATCGAAAAATACCATTTTTCCTTTTCATCATCCCACACGGTGCGGACTTTACGTTCTTCAAACAATTTCAATGTTTCTTTCTTTGTCATATCCGTTTCTTTATATCATTAATACTTCCTCCAGCCAATGGTTATCAAGGCTGAGACCTGTGGCTTTATTATACTGAGACCTGTCTGCCAATACATATATTCCTTCCAATATTTCTTCGACAAGCCCATAGCCTTTCAGTTGCTTAAAATCATAGGAACGGATGCCTACAGTAAATTTCGCCAATTGCTTCACCAACGAGTAGGTACACCCCGATTCTTTCAACTGCTCTATAAGTTCCATGCTGTTTTCCCAATTTACGATAACATTTATACTTGTATCATCAATCAGGCGAAATTCTTTTGATGCAGTTTCAAAACATAGCTCAGTAGGTTTGTAGAGCCAGTGCTTTATATCCTTTTCATCAAATGTTTGCTTTCTGCTATACAATTGACAAAAATAGGCTTTCATGGTAGAAGGAGCAAACCAATCACTATCTTCCGGCAAATTCAACCGAGCATTGTTGGAGTCAGCCATTGAACCGAAGAGCTTTCGCTTCTCTGCCGCCAGACTGAACACAAATGTATGTCCCATGGCACTTCGTCCTTCCCGATTGCACCGTCCCGCTACTTGCAATACAGAATCGAGTCCTGCTTCTTGACGGAACACAACCGGAAAGTCTATATCCACACCGGCCTCCACAAGCTGGGTTGCAATGACCCTGACAATCGGCTGTGACTCATCCTTCAATAAAGTTTTTATTTTACCAATAGTTTCGTGTAAGTGGGCAGGGCACATCATTCTAGACAAATGCAATTTCACTCCGTCATTGGGCAAACGGTCATACAGCTCTTTGGCATCTTTACGAGTGTTCACTATGCACAACACCTTATTATATTCAGACACCTTTGCAGCTATCTCATCGTATGTTTTTCCTGTATCATCGATTGACAACTTCACACGGCGAAGTTGGTCATGCAAAGCAAATTCTTCCGGAATAATTTCCTTGATATATTCTATTCCCTTAAAATCAGCTTTAGGATTTGTTCCTTCTATCAGACCACTCAGTACCGGCTGGCTTGCCGTGGTAAACAATACCGAAACCCCGAACATTTCCTGATACGCTTTCAGCGCATCGACTATCGGCCGCAAGAAGCCGGTTGGCAACATCTGAACCTCATCCAAAACAAGAATTGAATTTGCCATGTTGTGCAGTTTGCGGCAATCAGATGTTTTATTGCTAAACATAGATTCAAAAAGCTGTACATTGGTAGTGACAATAATGGGATAGTCCCAATTCTCTGTAGCCAATTTTGCTTTTTCCCTATTTTCCTCGTCCTTAATATCATCGGGGTCGAAATTACTATGATGCTCCAATACATTTTCTTCACCAAAGATTTCCTTCAAAAGCCCTGCCGTTTGCACAATGATACTGGTATATGGGATGGCGATGATGATACGATTCATTGAATGGCTTACAGCATGCTTCATGGCCCATAACAAAGAAGAAAGTGTTTTACCGCCTCCCGTCGGAACTGTAAGACTATAAAATCCTTTTTCGCTTGAAGAAGTTCTACTGCATTGTTCTTTCACTTGCTGGCGGATGCGGTTCACTTTCGTATCAGCTGCATTCGATTGCAGTTTTTGCATATATGCCTCCAGCTGTGGAAGCAAATCGGCAAGCGTAGCCGAATTTCCCCGCTTCCGCCATGACTCTACATCCATAAACCGTTCTGTATCGAGCCGGTCGGCATCTACAAGACAGGAAAAAAGCATACGGGAAAGGTGATGAAAGTGTTTCCATTCAACCTTTGATTTAGAAAAAGGTGAATCAATAAATTCTTGGAATAATAAAGGTTTGTTTATGCTAATGTCACCCTCGTTTATTTCTTTGGACAATAGCCTCTCTTTCAATATGTTTTCCACATCCCCGAAATCATGTAACCCCGTGTGATGAGAAATAATTTGGTTTACAAGAAGATGGGAAACATCCTTTCCCATAAGTTCTTTTGCCAATATTCCACCCACAAAAGCATGGGTATGATCATCATAGCGCTTCTTGTCACTCGTAGGCAAACCATTCATCTTGCGTATGTATTGCTGGAATGCCGCCCGTTCCTTTCCTTTGTCATGAAGTAGGCCGAGCGCACGCCCCCAAGAAGGAAGTCCGAACTGCCCGGCGAAGGATGCCGCCATATCAGCAACCCCCTTTTGATGTTCATCATTGGTTTGTATCATCCATTGACCATTATCCCTATTTTGATACAAATGGGATATCAACTGATTTTCCTCTATCATCTGATTAAATTTATAAGGCTAGCATTCCACAAATATAGTGAATAATATCAGACTCTCGCAAAAGAAAATCATATTTCAAGTCAGCTCCATCAGTTTTCATCCTTAAAACAAGAAATACAACCAACAACGACAAGAACAGGCATTCCGCTTTGTCGCCTCTACGCGGAAAAAAGAGAACAAACCATTTCGGGGGGATACAAAAATTTCCGTCACTACATCTCTTTTAGAATCAGTAAGATGTAGTGACGGAAGAAAAAACAATCTGATTATCCACATAGGTAATCCAGCATTTATATTTCAATACAAATAACGTATAAAGCAAACGTTATCGGGCATTCCCATGTGATGCAATCATCCATCAATGAAGCTTTTATGGTATGATTGCAGATAATTAGTAAACATCAAGCTTTCACCACCGCCAGCAACTCATCCGGTGTAACCAGTGACTGCTCGCC
>OWKP01002350.1_pt1 | contig 10039 bp, 12 predicted proteins | sample 1732991 | NCBI WGS metagenome assembly OWKP01 (sample SAMN05065777, study PRJEB22554) | human gut metagenome | biome: ENVO:2100002; feature: ENVO:00000062; material: ENVO:00002003 | host: Homo sapiens | place: USA
ATCTACACCCTAGAGTTCGTCGGCAGCGTCAGATGTGTATAAGAGACAGCTTCCCCGGCGCAGTCCACCAGCAGGCCTGGGTTGTCCCAGTGCTCTGCCAGCTCCAGCGGCGCGATGCGCTGCATGGCTTCATAAAGCTGCTGTACGGTCGTCATAGTCCGGTCTCCTCTTTCAAAAGTCGGTCGATCTCGTCTGCCAGCGGGGTGCCGTCCGGCACACCAAGGCGCATACGGGGGAGCTTGGCCTTCTGCCAGGCCGCATAGCCCGCGCCCTCCGGCCAGCTGCCGGTGCCGCCCAGCAGACACTCGGAAAAGGTCGGCTCGTGCCGCTCCCCGGTGTACTCGGCTGCCATCACGGCATACCAGCGGCCTGCCGCCTGCACGGGGCGGTCGGCCACAAAAGCAAAGCCATGGGTCCACAGCCAGCGGCGCAGTTCACTGTGACGGGTAGCCGGGATCATGATGATCCGCGGCCCACCCACCGTGAACACCCACGGGGCCTTTTCCAGGATCTCCCAGGTGGTCTGGGCCGAGACGCCCGCCAGCACGATGGTGCTCACCTCGCCCGGAGACAACACAGAAAGACCGTCGCCGAGCCTCAGCTCAGCGCGGTCTTCACAACGGGCATGTTCCAGCGTCTGCTTTGCCTTTGCCAGCGGGCCGGGGCGCAGGTCGGCCCCGATCACCTTGGGGTACTTCCCCGAGGCAGCCAGCACAGCGGTCAGTTTGCCGTGGTCACAGCCAATGTCGGCCACAGGCTCTCCCTCCCGCACCAGCGCGGCAGCGGCGGTCAGGCGCTCATCCAGTGTGGGCAGCAACTCAGGCCTTCTTGGAAGCCAGATGTGCATTCAGCTTCTCCAGCAGCTCGTCGCAGTCCACGCCGTGGACCTCGCAGGCCTCCTCGATGCTCTCGCCGCGGGAAGCCGGGCAGCCCAAGCAGTGCATCCCGATCTCCATAAAGTAAGGAGCGGTGGTCTGGTCCATATCCAGGATATCGCCGATGATGGTTTCACGGGTCACCTGCTTGGGAGCAGCGGTGTTCTCGTCTTTCTTGAGCATATTGAAAATATCAAACATGATTGAAATTCCTTTCTGTTTATGGGGTGCCGCGCCCGAATCCGGGCGCTCTTTTTATAATATACCCTAAAGTAATGTGATATTGCAAGAGGCAATGCAAAAAAGCCCCTCCGGCCATACGGCAGGAGGGGCTTACAAGCTTCAGATTAAAAAATCAGCGCTTAGTTCTGCTTCATGCGAGCGAAGCAGTCAGAGCAGTAGACCGGACGGTCCTCACGGGGCTGGAAGGGAACCTTGCAAGCCTTGCCGCAAGCTGCGCAGACAGCGTCGAACATCTGGCGCTCACCGCCGTTGCTGCGTGCGCCGCCGTTCTTGCGGGCATCACGGCAGGGCTTGCAGCGCTGGGGCTGGTTCTCAAAGCCGCGAGATGCGTAGAACTCCTGCTCACCAGCAGTCCAAACAAACTCCTTGCCGCAGTCTTTGCAAACTAAAGTCTTGTCTTCGAACATAGTAGTATCTCCTCTTTGTTTAGTTCTTGCCCACGGAAGGATTGTAACCATACCTTTGGTTTTTCGGGACCATCGCGCTGATCGTAAGCTTACCAGGGGCTTGAATGAGTAAAATGCCCTCTAGCTGAGGACTCTCCTATTGTACCGTTCTTTTTTTTGTTTGTCAACCAAAAAACAAACCTCCGCCCTCTTTTTTGTGCAATCGGCACAATAAGACAGACTTTGCCCCGCCAAAAACACCAAAAGGGCTGTGCCCTCCGCGAGGACACAGCCCTTTGTACCGCGAATGCGGCAAAATTACTTCTCGATGACTTCCTTGGTGTCGCGGGCGATCATCAGCTCCTCGTCGGTAGCAATGACCAGCGTGCGCACCTTTGCGCCCCAAGCGGTGATCTCGCACACATCGCCAACAGGGTGCTTGTTCTTCTCGGTGTCGATGCGGATGCCCAGCCAATCCATGTGGTGGCAGATCTTTGCACGGGCAATGGCATCGTGCTCGCCGATGCCGCCGGTAAAGACGATGGCATCCACGCCGCCCATAGCTGCAATGTAGCTGCCGATGGTCTTTTTGATCTGGTAGTTCAGCATATCGGAAGCCAGCTGTGCGCGCTTGTTGCCGGCCGCGGCAGCCTCTTCCACGTCACGCTTATCGCTGGAAACACCGGAGATGCCCAGCAGGCCGGACTTCTTGTTCAGGATCTCGTCCAGCTCGTGGCCGGTGATGTTCAGGGTGTACTTCAGGTAGTTGACCACAGAGGGGTCCAGATCGCCGCAGCGGGTGCCCATCATCAGGCCGGCCAGCGGGGTCATGCCCATGGAGGTATCCACGACCTTGCCCTGATCGACTGCGGCAATGGAAGAACCGTTGCCCAGATGGCAGGTGATCAGCTTCAGGCGCTCAATGGGCTCTTCCAGATACTCGGCTGCCTTGTGGGCAACGTACTTGTGGCTGGTGCCGTGGAAGCCGTAGCGGCGCACGCCGTACTTCTCGTAGTACTCGTAGGGGATGGCGTACATATAAGCCTTCGGCGGCATGGTGCTGTGGAAGGCGGTGTCGAACACAGCCACCATGGGAATGTTGCCGAACACCTTGCGGGCGGCCTCGATACCCAGAATACCGGCGGGGTTGTGCAGAGGAGCCAGCGGGCTCAGCTCACGCAGAGTGTTGATGACCTCATCGGTGATCAGGCAGCTGCTCTTGAACTTCTCGCCGCCGTGCACGACGCGGTGGCCGATGGCGTCGATCTCGCTCACGTCATTGATGCACTTGCCTGCACCGGTGGTCATCTTCTTCACGACCTCTGCAAAAGCCTCGGTGTGGGTGGGGAAGATTGCCGGGGTGGTAGCCTTGGTGCCGTTGGCCTCGTGAGTGATCATGCTGCTCTCCATGCCAATGCGCTCGCACAGGCCTTTGCACAGCACCTTTTCGCCGTCCATATCGATCAGCTGATACTTCAGGGAAGAAGAACCGCAGTTAATAACCAGAATCTTCATCTGTGTTGCCTCCTGAAAATTTTTGTACCGTCCGCATCCTGAAAAAAACTGCGGACAGAATTTTACAGATTCCTATGTTTATTATATAATAGGCGTGACGGCTTTTCAAGGCGCAACCCGGGCAAAGCGGTAAAACTTGTGTACAAGGTTTTTGTATATCCTGCCCACAAATCCCGGAAACGGCAGGATTTTTCTGTATATCCGATATAATTTTAACAATCTTTTGGCGAAAAGGAGCAGTTCCATGAAGTTTGCAGGCATCATTGCGGAGTACGACCCCTTCCACAACGGCCACGCATGGCAGCTGGCACAGGCGCGGGCGCTGGGGGCGCAGCGGGTGGCCGTGGCCATGAGCTGCGGGCTTACCCAGCGGGGCGCGCTGCCGCTGTTGCCGGAGGCGGTGCGGGTGCAGGCGGCGCTGGCCTGCGGAGCAGACCTTGTGTTTGCCCTGCCCGCGCCCTGCGCCTGCGCTGGTGCCGAGGCTTTTGCCCGGGCGGGGGTGCGCATTCTGGCCGCTGCCGGGTGCGACGCGCTGGTCTTTGGGGCAGAGACCCCGGACACCGCCCTGCTGCAAAAAGCTGCCCGGGTGCTGTGCAGCGAAGCATACCGCACCACGCTGAAACAGCAGCTTGCCGCCGGGGCACGCAGCTTTGCCGCCGCCCGGCAGGCGGCGGTGCAGGCGCTGTGCCCGGGGGCAGACATCGCCGCACTGCTGGACAAGTCCAACAATAATCTTGCCGTAGAGTATTGTAAAGCCATCATAGAACTGAATGTAGAAATGCAGCCCATCGCCCTGCCCCGGCAGGGCGCAGACCACGGGCAGGCACTGACCGAAAGTGCTCATGCAGCCTTTGCCAGCGCCAGCGCCCTGCGGGCACTCTGGGCGGAGGGCGGCGCGGCGGCGATGGCACCTTATGTGCCGCAAAAGGCGCTGAAACTGTATAAACAGGCAGAATATGACGGAAAGTATACAGATTTTGCGGTCATGGGGCACTGCGAGCTGGCGCTGCTGCGAGCAGCCTGCACAGAGCAAGCCCCCTTTGCCGCAGTGCGCGGGGTATCCGAGGGGTTGGAGCACCGGCTGGAAAATGCTGTGCGGGAGACCGCAAGCCTGCCCGCCCTGCTGGACGCCCTGACCACCGTGCGCTACCCCCGGGCGCGGATGCGGCGGCTGGCGATGGATGCGGCGCTGGGCTACACCGCCCAGACCCCGGCACTGCCGCCCTACCTGCACCTGCTGGGCGCACGCAAGGAAGCGCTGCCCCTGCCCGGGGAGACGGCGCTGCCGCTGTCCCACTCGCTGGCGCGGCTGGCACGGGAAAACGAGACCTGTGCCCAAATGGCTGCTGCCCAGAGCAGGGCCAGCGACCTTGGCGCACTGTGCCGGGCTAAACCGGAGCCGATGGGCGGGATATATCGTCAAAAAATTATCTTTTTGACGAATTGACAAAAAATAACGCCAAAAATTTTATATTGTACCCTCTTGTATCCGGCGCAGTTCGGGTGTATGATTAAAGCAATGCAATGTTGGATACAACGAACCTGTAAAAAACGACTGTCCCCGCAGGGGAAACACAAGGAGGAACCCATGGCACTTCATGTTCTGGACGAAGCCAACCGCTGCCTCGGCTGCAAAAAGCCGATGTGTCAGGAGGGCTGCCCCATCCACACCAATATCCCGGAGGTCATCCGTCTGCTCAAGGCAAACCAGATGGATGATGCAGGCCGGATGCTGTTTGAAAACAACCCTCTGACCACCGTGTGCAGTCTGGTGTGCAACCACGAAAAGCAGTGCGAGGGCCACTGCATCCGCAACCGGATGCCCAGCCACGACCCGGTGCACTTTTCCATCATCGAGGACTATATCTCCACCACCTATGCCAACAAGATGACCGCAGGCCCTGCCCCGAAAAACGGCATGAAGGCTGCTGTGGTGGGCTCCGGCCCGGCAGGCCTGACCATCGCAGTGCTGCTGGCACGCTGGGGCTATGATGTGACCATCTTTGACGCCCGGGATAAGATCGGCGGCGTGATGCGTTACGGTATCCCCAACTACCGCCTGCCGGACAGTGTGCTGGACGATTTCCAGTACCGTCATCTGGAGCTGAAGGGCATCAAGGTGCGCCCCAATACCACCATCGGCAAGACCATCACCATCGACGATTTGTTCCGCGACGGCTACAAGAGCGTGTTCATCGGTGCCGGTCTGTGGAAGGCCAACGCCATGCACATCAAGGGCGAGAGCCTTGGCAACGTAGCCTTTGGCATCGACTATCTGGCAAACTCCAAGGCCTTCCGTCTGGGCGATGATGTGGCCGTCATCGGCGTGGGCAACTCTGCCATGGACTGCGCCCGCACCGCCATCCGCAACGGTGCCCGCCACGTTACCTGCTACGCCCGCCGGGACGAAAGCTGCATCAGCGCCTCTGAGTACGAGGTGAGCTACGCCAAGCTGGAAGGCGTGGGCTTCCGTTTCTGCAAGGCACCGGTGGAGATCCGGGAAAACGGCCTGATCTGCCGCGATACCGTCAAGGGCGAGGACGGCAAGTTCACGCAGGTAGAGGGCAGTGAGACTTTTTACCCCCACACCGGCGTCATCGTGTCGGTCAGTCAGGGCTCTGAGAGCAACCTCGTCAAGACCACGACCGGCATCGAGACTAATCAGAAGGGTCTGCTGAGCGTCAGCGAGGACGGCCGCACCACCCGCGAGGGCGTGTTTGCCGGCGGCGACGCCGTCATGGGCGCACGCACCGTGGTGGAAGCCGTGGCTGTTGCCAAGAAGGTGGCTGTCGCCATGGACGAATATATGAAGAGTCTGCCCGCCGACACCGCTGCCGACCCCTATGCCGACATCCCGGTGTTCCAGACCCCTACCTCTGACGTGCTGGCAAAGCAGCAATTATAACATCTTTCTATAAAAAAGGGACTTGGAAACGCCGCAGGCGTTTTCGAGTCCCTTTTTATTATAACATTACCCGCAGGGTAAACTGCCCATCCTTGGCGGCAAAGCTGGTCAGGCCGCCGTACCGCTCCGAGATGGCGCAGATGCTGCGCACCCCAAGCCCGTGGCCGGGGCGGTCGGTGACCGGGATGCCCTCCCGGAACTGCACGTCCGGCAGACAGCTGTTGGTGATCTGCAAAAACAGCTTTTTCCCTTTTTCGTGCCCGGTGGTCTCAATAAAAGCCCCCTGCCCTGCCTCGCGGCAGCGCACAGCGGCGTGCAGGGCGTTTTCCAGCGCGTTAGAGAGCAGCACGCAAAGGTCGCTCTCCGAGACCGGCAGCGCCTGCGAGATGCCCGCCTGCACCGTGAACTGTACCCCGGCCTTGGCGGCGCGGTCGGCAAAGGCGGAAAAGATCAGGTTTGCCGCCTCGTTCTCGCAGTAGGCGGTCACCTTGCCGGCTTCGATCTCACTGCAAACGCTGCGGATGTAGCCCAGCGCCTGCTCGGTGCGGCCATTCTCGATGCAGCCCGCCAGAAACTGCATATGGTGGCGCAGGTCGTGGCGGTAGGTGCTGGGTGCGCTTGCGGCACTCGGCCAGCACAGCATCGGTAAGGCGGAAAAAGCTGTCCTTCCAGATGGGCTTGAGCTGGTAGTAGTATGCGCCTACCACATAGGACTGTACGGCAAATTCCGAAGAAGAGGTCACAAAGATGATCTGCACCGCCGTGTCGTACCGGCGGATCTCCCGGGCAGCATTGATGCCGTTGATGCCGGGCATGAGCACATCCAAAAACAGCACATCAAAGCGCACCCCGGCCTCGATATCTGCCAGAAGCTCCACGGGCTTTGTATAGGGGGCCAGCTCCAGCTGCACCCCCCGCAGGGTGCGGTACTGCTCCAGAAAATCCTGCATCTGATGCAGCAGCGCGGCATCGTCATCACAGAAAGCGATCCGGGTCATAGCAAAGAAATCCTTTCCGAACAAAAAATCTACCCCTTAACGATACCACATCCGCGCCGTTTCGTCACGTCTTTTTCGCAAATTTGCAAGCTTTTTGCATCCCCGGCGGCTGCACCGCGCACCCTTTCGGCAGAGTGTTCAACGGCGGGGCGGCCCCCTTGTGCAGAACCTCCAAAAATCGCGCAGAAGCTTGTATTTTTCCTGCGGAGCGTGTACAATAAGCACAGAATATGTTTGCGCAGAGCAGGAGAGCGACAGACAGAGCAGATAGCTTTGTTTGGTGCGCTCTTTTTTGTTTTGCGCTCAAGCTTCAGAGCAAGGAGAGAAGATCATGAGCCAGACCAAATATATCCTCTCACTGGATCAGGGCACTACCAGCAGCCGGGCGATCCTGTTTGACAACGAGCAGAACATTGTCTGCGTGCAGCAGCGGGAATTTGAGCAGATCTACCCCCATCAGGGCTGGGTGGAGCACAACCCCATGGAGATCTGGTCCAGCCAGTACGGCGTGATGAACGAGGTAATCGCCCAAAGCGGCGTAGACCCCAAGGACATTGCGGGCATTGGCATCACCAACCAGCGCGAGACCACCATCCTGTGGGACAAGAGCACCGGACGCCCGGTGTATAACGCCATCGTCTGGCAGTGCCGCCGCACCGCGCCCCTTGTGGACGAGCTGCTCAAGACCCCCGGCATGGCGGACTATATCCGGGAAAACACTGGCCTTGTGCCGGACGCCTATTTCTCTGCCACCAAGATCAAGTGGATCCTGGAAAACGTCCCCGGTGCGCGGGAAAAGGCCGAGGCCGGGGAGCTTTTGTTCGGCACGGTGGACACTTGGCTGGTCTGGAAGCTGACCGGCGGCAAGGTGCACGTTACCGACCGCACCAACGCCAGCCGCACCATGCTGTACAATATCCGCACGCTGGACTGGGACGACACCCTGCTCAAGGCGCTGGACATCCCCCGCTGCATCCTGCCCAGCGTGAAGGACTCCAGCGAGGTGTACGGCTACACCAACATTCAGGGCGTGGACGTGCCGGTGGCCGGTATTGCAGGCGACCAGCAGGCCGCGCTGTTCGGGCAGGGCTGCTTTAAGCCCGGCGACGTGAAAAATACCTATGGCACCGGCTGTTTCCTGTTGATGAACACCGGCAACAAGATCTACCAGAGCAAGAACGGTCTGGTCACCACCATTGCCATCAGCCTTGACGGCGAGGTAGAATATGCGCTGGAAGGCTCCGTCTTTGTGGGCGGCGCGGTCATCCAGTGGATCCGGGACGGGATGCACCTGATCCAGGACAGCTGCGATTCCGAGTACTACGCCCAGAAGGTGCCGGACAACGGCGGTGTGTACATCGTGCCCGCCTTTACCGGTCTGGGCGCACCTTATTGGGATATGTACGCCCGGGGTGCCATTCTGGGCATCACCCGCGGCACCACCCAGAACCACATCATCCGCGCAGCAGAGGAATCCATCGCCTACCAGAGCGCCGACCTGATGTGGGCCATGGAGAAGGACACCGACATCACCATCAGCACCCTGAAGGTGGACGGCGGCGCCAGCCGCGACCACTTCCTGATGCAGTTCCAGTCCGACATCCTGAACAAGGAGGTGCTGCGCCCGGCCATCCGGGAGACTACCGCCCTTGGCGCGGCGTATCTGGCCGGCCTTGCCACCGGCGTGTGGAAGAGCCGGGAGGAGATCAGCCACCTGTGGAGCTGCAACCAGCTGTTTGAGCCCAAAATGGACGCTGCCCAGCGGGAAAAGCTGGTCAGGGGCTGGCACAAGGCCGTGGGCCGCAGTCAGGACTGGGCTGAGCACGAGGTGTAAGGCAAGAAAGCTTTTGACAGCATAATATTATAATACCCCCGGCAGGCTGCCACCGTAATGGTGATTGCCTGCCGGGGGGGTTCTGTACCGTTCACAGCAGTCGAAGTTGAATTTATTCCAGATACTGCGGCAGATTCCAAGCACCTCGCAGCACACGGCTGGCTGTTTTAGGGTAAAAGCCAGACAGATACCGGGCGATATCGTTCAAGTCCTGCACAGCAAGGGGCAGATATTTGATCTTATACGTCATACTGCTTGCTCAGCGTCTCCCATACGCTTTCGTGGTCTTCCCACTGCGTGTCGGGGTCAGCCGCCTGCTGTGTTGCCTTGGCAAGTGCCTCGGCAACATATCGCTGGTGCAAAAACTCCTCGTACTTGGCGTAGTCCTCAATGTTGATGAGTACGGATTCTCCACGGCCATGATTCGTGATGATCACATGGTTGTGGTCTTTGAGCATCTCCGAAAGCTCAGCGTAATGGTTGCGCAGATCCCGGGAAGGGCGAACGAATGTCTGCATCATACGGGACACCTCCTGTCAGAGTCATTGTATCACAAAATGACTACATGCGCAAGGCGGATGCTCTTGCTGGGGCGTGCGGAGCCCCAAACCCTGCAGGGAACGAGTACGGCAACCTGAAATCAATCCGTTTCTTTTAGCCTTTCGAACAGTCTGCGTTCAATTTTATAAATTCCTTGATAAGGTTGTTCAAGATAGTACTTCCCCCTGTCCTCATACGCAAAGATAGTAATTGTTCCTGTCTCATGCCGGAAGTCAATCCTGATATAACTTTCCGCTTGCGGGACATCTTGAACGCTTTCCTTCTTAGTCGGTTTAGAACTAGAAATATCGGCGATTATTTCACTCATCCAAGTTTTATCTGAATGACTTACTGTGTTTTCTTCAATCGTTATATCAATAGATGTAATCTTATCGGCTTGAGGTAGCGTAATGGGCGCTGCTTTTTTTCCACACGCAGCTAAAGTCAGTATACAGGTAAGACACAAAAACAAAGAAAGAAATTTTTTCATAAGTATTGTTACCTCCATAACTTCCAATTTACTGGGCTAAGCCGAGTATATCATACACTGTTAAAAATAGCAAAAGGCAGGATACCACTACCATAGTGATACCCTGCCTTTACTTGTTCCGGTTCTCGTTCTGTACCGTCCGCCACAAAAAAATCCCCAGACCGAATGGTCTGGGGATGTGGTGGAGCATTGTCCACGGCACTCGAACCCAACACTTCCTCACGGGTGACCGTTTTGGCATCGTCCGTGAAGT
>OWKP01002356.1_pt1 | contig 10014 bp, 9 predicted proteins | sample 1732991 | NCBI WGS metagenome assembly OWKP01 (sample SAMN05065777, study PRJEB22554) | human gut metagenome | biome: ENVO:2100002; feature: ENVO:00000062; material: ENVO:00002003 | host: Homo sapiens | place: USA
TACACCCTAGAGTTCGTCGGCAGCGTCAGATGTGTATAAGAGACAGAATCTAAGAAATTTACTTCTTATTTTTTATCTTTTGATGAGGGAACAGCTTGTATTGAATTAATGAATCGTCCTGATATTTTAGATATGCCTTTCAACCGAGGCCAAGTGAAAGGTTTGGCCCATTTGTCTATATCGGTAGGTAGTCGAGAAGCTGTCGACGAGCTTACCCGACGTTTGCAAACCGATGGATATACGGTTATAGGACAACCACGGCTTACCGGTGATGGATTTTATGAGAGTACTATACTCGACCCGGAAGGTAACAATGTCGAAATTACCGAATGATAAATTAGTAAATCCCAATCAACTGATAAAAATTTCGGGTATCACAGACTGAGTGTCGGGAATAGAATATTTTTCTAACAGTTGAAAGCAGTGGCGTTGAGAACGGAGCTTTGTTTCCCGACTTTGAACATAGTGATTTTCTAAATTTTCGTCTATATAACAAGCCTTGACATTATCTTGCAGTTGAAGAGATATAATTGATAATATTTCATTTTTTATGCTTTGGTCGAATATGGGAACAGCAGTCTCAATGCGTCTGTTCAAGTTCCGTCGCATCCAATCTGCCGAAGAAAGGTATATATCCTCATGTCCACCAGCGTAAAAATACCAAATACGCGCATGTTCCAAATAAGAATCTATTATGCGAATCATACGGATATTGCGACTGTAAGGTTGGTTGGGAACTAAACAATTAATACCTCTTACGATCAAATCTATATGTACACCCGCTTCGCTGGCATCATAAAGAGCATTTATCATATTCGTATCATGCAGTCCATTCATTTTTAATATAATATGGGCTTTCCGACCTTGACGAGCCTCTTCGATCTCAAAATTTATTTTCTGTTTCAACACATCGACCATGTTGAATTGAGCGACCAATAAAGTTTGGAAATATCGGTCATTTGACGAGCCGTCTAAAATGGAAAATAATTTATCCAATTCGCTAGTAATTTCCCTATTTACAGTGAACAGGCCCATATCCGAATAAATTCGAGCCGTATTTTCATTAAAATTCCCTGTACTTAAAAAAGCATAAGCTTGTGGCTGATTTTTGTGAAGTGTAGAACATTTGATTAATAATGCTTTTGCATGTACTTTTAATCCGGGAGTACTATACACCACGCGAATCCCAGATTTTCGCATCAGTTCGGAAGTTATGATATTGTTTTCCTCGTCGAACCGTGCCTTTATCTCTACATATACAGTTACTTGTTTTCCCTTTTGTGCAGCATAAAGTAAACGATCTATGATTTCGGAATTTTCAGCGACACGGTATTGGGTGAGTTTTATGTCGGTAACGTTAGGATTATCGGCAGCCTCGGTAAGAAAACGGGTTAAATAACTAAACGACTGATATGGAAAATGAATTAGAAAATCCCGTTGCCGAATAACTTCGAACATGGTTGGTGCACTATCGAATGCCAGTATCTGCATAGGCGAGGGGAGTACTTCGCTTAATTCTTTTCCGGTTAGATTCGGTAACTTCGATAAATCTTCCAAATTAAGGTATCTCCCTGATCGAATACACTGTCCGTGAGGAATATCATAGGCATCACAAATGTATTGCAGCATATCTAAGGGCATGCAGCCATCGTAAACCAATCGATTGGCATTCCCTATTTTCCTCTTCTTTACGCGCTTGCGTACCGCATCGACGATGTTCGCTACCTCTTTGGCTTCTATGGAAAAATCTGCATCGCGAGAGACTCTTATCGCATAGTGAGAATCGATAATAAATCCGGGAAATACGACGTCTAAATTTAAGGCGATCATATCGTCGATAAACATCAGATAATTTTTGCCATCGTGAGGTGTGAGATTTATGAAACGAGGTACTTTACTAAATGGTATCTTTATTTGGGCATAAAACGGTTGTCTATCGGGATCTCCTTTCTTGTACATTTTTATGGCCAAATAAAGTCGATTGTCTCGTAAAAAAGATACAATATCGTTTTTTAGGATCAAGACCGGTTGTAGGAAAGGGAATACCTCTTCTTTAAAGAAATTACGAATCTCTTCTTGATGACAATTTTCTATTTGTTCGTTGTGATACAATACCATTCCTTCTTTTTCAAGTTCAGGTATAATCTCGTTGAAAAAGAACTTATTGAAAATATCTACTTGTCGATTTACTTCTTGATTGATTGCGCTCAGTGTATTTTCGGCCTGTCGTTTATCCTCGATGCTTTGCAGTGGATCAGATAGTATTTGGTGATATTCCGATACTCTCACTCTATAAAATTCTTCTTGGTTGGACTGATAGATAGACAAAAATTTTATTCGGTCAAATAACGGAACCGTATGATCCATAGCTTCCATTAATACTCTGTAATTAAAAGAAAGCCAACTTATATCGCGTTTAAAATATTTTCGAACATTTTCCATAGTGGTTTATGTTGATTAAGTAACGGTAAATATACAAATAATGTACGTTTGTACAAATTTTTTTCTAAATTTGCACATAGGCTATTAATGGTACGAACAAACTTCTCTCAATAAAAAATAATAGAGAATGGATCATAAATCTTTTTTGATACAATTACAATCCCGATTGGGCAAAGATAAAGGAGAAATTGACAGCTATATGTCTGCATTCCTTCAAATTTTGAAAGAACGTTGTTCTCAGATGGACACTGTGGCAATACAAGGATTCGGGTTATTCGAGCCCAAAAAGAAATTGGAACGAGTAGTCGTGAATCCGTCAACCGGTAAGCGTATGCTTGTCCCTCCCAAGATGATTCTGTCATTTAAACCGGGGAGTGCTATTAAAACTAAACTTAAAATGTTGTCTTCCAAATGAACGAAAAAATATCTTTTCCCGATTTGGTTGGATTGCTTTCTTCAAAGATGAATATCACGAAGAAAGAAGCTGAAACTTTTTTGAAAGAATTTTTTACTGTTTCAACAGAAGTCATAACTTCTGGTGAAGAGTTGAGAATAAACGGGTTAGGTTTATTTAAACCTATATGGGTAGAAGCCCGAGGAAGTATCAATGTTCAAACCGGAGAACCTGTGGAGATACCGGGGCACTATAAACTGTCTTTTATTCCTGATAAAGTACTGCGTGAAGCTGTTAATGCCCCATTTTCCAGCTTTTCTGTCGAAGTCCTCAATGATCATGTGCCGATTGAGGATATGACGGCCGTTCCAAGTCAAGATATAGATGAAAATAACGACATTTGTAATACCGAAAATGTAGAACTACAAGATTCAAAAGAAATTCGAGAAAAAGAAGAGGAAGATGAACCCATAGAACCGGCTCATGAATATATTCAGGAAGATAAATCAGCCGATGAAGAATCTTCTGAATCTACTGTATCATCACAGGAAATAGAGAAATTTCAAGAGGAAATTATTCAACCCGAATCAGAGACGAAAGTAGAAGAAAAAGAGGAAGATTGTTATGAAGATTATTTGCGGAAATCGGCTTCTCGAAAATCATTCTGGTGGGGTGTACTGTCCGCATTCGGCATTATTATAATATGCTTGGCCGGAGGTATATTTTTTATGGGAAATGATAGCCCTTATGTTGTGAAAATCGGAGAATATACTCTGTCTTTGGGAAAGCAGTCGATCGATTCGCGACCCATGAACAACAATCCCGAATCGGTTGTTCTACCGGAAAATAAAGATACACTTTCAGAAATGGAAAAGGATTCTGTCCTTAAAGACTCGGTAATCTCGGTTTCTCCCCTCGCAGCACCTGAGGTCAAGCCGGTTATAGAAACTATTCGATCAGGAGTATTTCTGACGACATTGGCTCGAAAATATTTTGGGCATAAGGCATTTTGGGTGTATATTTATGAAGAAAACAAGGACGTGATTAAAAATCCTAATCAAGTTCCGATTGGGACTCGTTTAACCATTCCAAGTGCATCGAAATATGATATTGATGCAAACAATAGGACTTCTGTCGAGAACGCTAAGGCATTAGCCGCGAAAATACAGAGTCGTTATGAATAAATATCAACAGAGTCGTTAGCTGAATAAGTTAGCGACTTAGTCTTTTTTAAGTGAATAGTTAGCCATTTTTAACGCGATTGGGTATATATAGAACCAGTGTATGGCTAATTTTGCGACAGAGAAAGTCAAAAAACGTATAAATTAAAAATACAAAAAGATAAAACGTATGAGTGAAACAGTAGATATTCGGGAGTTGAACGATCTGATCGCCAGTAAAAGTTCGTTCGTGAATATGATAACACAAGGCATGGATCAAGTTATTGTCGGTCAAAAACATTTGGTGGATTCACTGATGATAGGATTGTTATCCAACGGACATATCTTGCTTGAAGGTGTACCGGGTCTGGCAAAAACTTTGGCTATAAAAACATTGGCTTCTCTCATTGATGCAAAATATAGCCGAATACAATTCACGCCCGATTTACTGCCTGCCGATGTCATGGGTACGATGATATATAGTCAGGCAAAAGAGCAATTTCAAATCAAGAAAGGTCCTATTTTCGCCAATTTTGTTTTAGCAGATGAAATTAACCGGGCTCCTGCAAAAGTACAAAGTGCGCTATTAGAGGCCATGCAGGAACGTCAGGTTACCATTGGTGAGCAGACGTTTAAATTAGACGATCCGTTTTTGGTTATGGCTACTCAGAACCCGATAGAGCAAGAAGGTACATATCCGTTACCGGAGGCACAGGTGGACCGTTTTATGCTTAAAGTAATTATCGGATATCCTAAAAAAGAAGAAGAAAAACTCATTATACGTCAGAATATAAGCGGACGAAAAATAGATATTAAACCCGTTCTGCAACCGTCTGAGATTATTGAAGCGAGAGAGATTGTCCAAAAAGTTTATATAGATGAAAAAATAGAACGGTATATTGTTGATATCGTATTTGCAACACGTTTCCCCCAAGATTATGGTTTGGGAGAGCTGAAAGAAATGATATCATTCGGGGCCTCTCCTCGTGCATCTATTAGTCTGGCCTTAGCAGCCCGGGCTTATGCATTTTTAAAACAACGGGGCTATGTTATTCCCGAAGATGTGCGAGCCGTTTGTCACGATGTATTGCGTCATCGTATCGGGTTGAGCTACGAAGCCGAGGCCAACAATATGACCGCAGAAGAAATTATTAGTGAAATACTCAATAAGGTAGAAGTTCCCTAAACGATGTTCGGGATATAATTTATGGAAACCAGTGAGCTGTTAAAAAAAGTTCGTCATATCGAGATAAAGACGAGAGGTCTTTCCCGTAATATATTTGCGGGGCAATACCATTCGGCTTTTAAAGGTCGGGGTATGGCGTTCTCCGAAGTTCGAGAATATCAATATGGCGATGACGTAAGAGATATAGACTGGAACGTGACGGCACGTTACAATAAACCTTACGTGAAAGTATTTGAAGAAGAAAGGGAATTGACAGTCATGCTTTTGGTCGATGTCTCTGCCAGTAGAAATTTTGGAGCGGTAGGAGAGGCCAAACGTGAGATGATGGCCGAAGTCGCTGCAACCATTGCATTCTCGGCTATACAAAATAACGATAAGATAGGTATGATATTTTTTTCCGATAAGATAGAAAAATTCATACCTCCTAAAAAGGGCCGCAAGCATATTTTGTATATCATACGAGAACTTATAGACTTCCAACCCGAGAGTACAGGAACTAATATAAGTTTGGCTCTGGAATATATGACAAACGCGATCAAGAAACGATGCACGACGTTTTTGATTTCTGATTTCGTGGACGGGAACGACTATAAAAATGCTTTATCGATAGCAAATCGTCGTCACGATTTGGTGGCAATACAAGTATATGACCGACGTGAAACTCAATTACCCGATGTAGGATTGATTAAACTCCAAGATTCCGAGCGAGGGTGTGAGCAGTGGGTAGATTCGTCTTCGGCAAACGTGCGAAACCGATATGCCGCTTGGTGGAATTCGAGACAAGAAAGAATGCTTGCGACTTTACGTAAAAGTAGAGTCGATTTAGCGACTATCGCAACAAACGATGATTTTGTCGTAGCCCTTATGACTCTCTTCAAGCGAAGAGGGTAGATTAAAAATCTATGTATATATGAAAAGAAGGTATATAATATTACAGTTGTTGGGTCTTTGTTCTGTATTGCCGGTATTTATGGCAACTGTATCTGCCCAGAATAATATAGTCGTGCGAGCCCAAATGGATTCTGCCGCTATTATGATGGGAGATCAAACTACGGTACGATTAGAGGTTTCTCAGGATAAAGATAAATTTGTGAAGTTACCCATTATTCAAGATACGCTTGTTACAGGCGTAGAAGTGTTGAAGGTATCTAAACCCGATACGATTGATTTGAAAAACAATCGGATACAAATAAATAATGAAGTTCTTGTCACCTCGTTCGATTCGGGACTTTATTACCTACCTCCGTTCAAATATGTCATAGAAGACGATACTTTCGAGACTCAGGCGTTGAGTCTCAAAGTAGTACCGGTTCCGGTTGATACAACTCATGCAGAGTTCGATATAAAAGGAGTAGATGCACCACCTTTCGTATTGATGGATTACATTCCGTCGTGGGTAATATATTTATTGGTCGCTTTAATCGTCATAGCGGCAGGAATATATGCATATTGGCGTTGGGGGCGGCGGAAAAAAGGCGAAGAAATTATCGATGAAAAAATGTTGGTTCCGCCTTATGACCGGGCAATACAAGCTTTACACGAATTAAAAGACTCTAAACTTTGGCAACAAGGTCAGGAGAAGGCCTATTATACGACTTTAACGGAGATTCTTAGAGAGTATATCGACGAACGATTTCATATCAATGCAATGGAAATGACTTCTTCTCAAATTATTGAAACATTGCATCGTAACGAAGAGACAAAAGCTGTCAATCGGCAATTACGAGATATTCTTGAAATGGCCGATTTCGTGAAGTTCGCAAAAATGAGACCTCTGCCGGACGACAATGAGCAGGTAATGCGTTATGCCGAGACTTTTGTTGAAGAGACTAAACTGGAAGAAAAGGCTCCTGAATCCGAGAATCAGGCTTCCGAAAAAACGGAATAAAAAGAGATGTTGAACGAAGGTTGATAACAGCCTTTAAAATAATTTGAAAATGGTATTTGCAAATCCTTTATATTTACTTCTGTTGTTATTGATTATACCGGTAATAGCATGGTATATTCTTAAACAGAAGCGTATGCAGGCTGCACTACAAGTCTCTACGACACAGCCATTCGATAAAATGCCGCGTACATACAAAATTTACCTGCGGCATTTCAATTTTGTTTTGCGTGTTTTGGCAGTGGTTCTTTTGATTATTGCATTAGCTCGTCCCCAATCTACCGATAGCTGGCAAAATTCCTCTACCGAAGGAGTGGATATAGTGCTTGCCCTTGACATTTCTGGAAGTATGTTAGCCCGCGATTTCAAACCGGATAGAGTAGAGGCGGCAAAAGATGTAGCTGCACAGTTTGTTTCCGGGAGAGAACACGACAATATAGGCTTGGTGATCTTCGCCGGGGAAAGTTTTACCATGTGTCCGATGACAACAGATCATGCCGTCCTTCTTAATTTAATGAAAGATGTCCATTGCGGTATGGTCGACGATGGAACAGCAATCGGTGATGGTTTGGCAACCGCTATTAACAGAATAAAAGACGGACCAGCCAAATCGAAGACAATTATACTGCTGACCGATGGTACGAACAATGCCGGTGACATTGCGCCGGCGACCGCGGCACAAATAGCGAAGTCGTTTGGAATCCACGTTTATACGATAGGGGTGGGAACAAAAGGATTAGCGCCTACACCGGTTCAGACACCGTATGGCATTACATATCAGAATATGCCGGTCGAAATGGACGAAGAGGCCTTGAAGCAAATTGCAGAGACAGCAGATGGAAAATATTTCAGGGCAACGAACAAAAACGTCCTCAAAGGTATTTTTGAGGAAATAGATAAATTGGAGAAAACGAAGCTAACAGTTAAAGAATTCAGCGTAAAAGAGGAAGAATACACTATTTGGGCATTAATGGCTCTCTTATGCTTAGGTTTGGAAATTGTTCTTCGTCATACGTTATTGAAAAATATTCCTTAAACAGAAGTTGATTATGTTTCGATTTGCACAACCTGAATACCTATATTTATTGATCATTGTTCCTATATTGTGGGGACTGTTTATCTATGGGCGTTATCGGTCCCGACGTAATTTGGCCAAGTACGGCAATCCGTCGGTGCTGGCTCCTTTGATGACCGATGTCTCAAAATATAAACCGTGGATTAAATTTATTATTCAACAATTGGCGTTTATTGTCATTGTATTTATGTTGGCGCGCCCCCAGTTCGGTTCTAAACTCGAAACCGTAAAGAAACAAGGAGTCGAAATTATGATAGCGCTAGACGTCTCCAATTCGATGATGGCGAAGGATATAGCGCCTAATCGATTGGAAAAAGCAAAGATGATGTTGTCCAAACTCGTAGATGAATTGGACAACGACAAGATAGGTCTTATTGTTTTTGCAGGAGATGCTTATACTCAGTTACCGATTACATCGGATTTTGTGTCTGCTAAAATGTTTTTGAATACCATTAATCCCAATATGGTTCCGACACAAGGTACAGCTATTGGTCGGGCTATTTCTACTGCGATGAATTCATTTACACCCAACGAAGGGGTAGATAAAGCAATCATTGTCATAACCGATGCAGAAAATCATGAAGACGATGCTGTTCAAATGGCAAAAGCTGCGGCCGGAAAAAATATCAAAGTAGATGTAATCGGTATCGGGTCGTTGGAAGGTGTTCCTATCCCGACCGGGAACAGTGAAAATAACTTTATTAAAGACAGAGACGGTAATGTAGTTATTTCGAAATTGAACGAGTCTCTCGGCCAAGAAATAGCAAAGGCAGGAACTGGTATTTATGTTCGAGCCGATAATACCAATAGTGCATTGAGAGCCTTGACCTCAGAAGTAAAGAAAATGAAAAAAGCCGATATTGAGAGTAAGGTCTATTCGCAATATGATGAACAATTTCAGGGGCTGGCGTGGATAGCATTGTTATTATTAATAGTAGATGTGTTTATTGTAGACAGAAAGAACAGTTGGTTAAAAAAGATAACTTTCTTTTCATAAATATGTTGAGATATGAAATCTATCAGATATATAATGTATTTTGTGTTGATGAGCATGACAATGAGTTTGCTCGCACAAGAGAATGCACAGGCTGTTGCGCAAGGTGAAAATAAAATAGATGAAAAAGTCGAACGCAATACGATTAGAAAAGGAAACGGATTATTTAACGATAAAAAATATACCGAAGCTGAGATCGAATACCGTAAAGCTCTGGAAGCTAACCCTTCGTCGGAAATTGCAACATACAATTTAGGTGCGGCGCTTTACAAACAGCAGAAATGGAATGATTCTCGCAACGAATATAGAAAAATCGTACAAGCATCGTCCGATTCTTTACGAGCAGCACACGCTTGGCATAATCTTGGAAACATATCGTTCCAAGAAAAAAATTATGCTCAAAGTATAGAAGAATATAAAAATGCTCTCCGACGAAATCCGAAGGACGACGAGACGCGTTACAACCTCAGACTGGCACAATTGCTGTTAAAGAAACAACAACAAGAGCAACAAAATCAAGATAAAAACGACGACAAAGACCAGCAAGATAAGAACAAAGATCAACAAAAAGACCAAAAGCAAGATCAACAAGAGCAAAACAACAATCAAAATAACCAAGATAAAAATAAAGATCAACAAGAACAAAATAAACCACAGCAGCAACAACCACAACAATCTCAAATGTCGAAAGAGAATGCACAACAAATTCTCGATGCGATTCAACAGGACGAACGAGATACACAAGAAAAAGTCCAAAAAGCGCTGATGCAGCAACAAAAACGTAAAAAGACCGATAAAGAATGGTAGAATCATATAACATAGTTATATAAATCTGTCTCTTATACACATCTCCGAGCCCACGAGACATGCGCAGATCT